>Ga0075421_100001991_pt1 | contig 24228 bp, 16 predicted proteins | sample SoiMetdeltSBSDD5_FD_75292 | JGI IMG/M metagenome (GOLD analysis project Ga0075421, IMG submission 75292) | Bulk soil microbial communities from a Populus tree surrounding site in Tennessee, USA - Soil MetaG P. deltoides SBSDD5 | ecosystem: Environmental > Terrestrial > Soil > Tree plantation...
TACAAGTTCTCCACCTACGCCACGTGGTGGATCCGGCAGGCGATCACCCGCGCCATCGCCGACCACTCGCGGACGATCCGCATCCCGGTGCACATGCTCGAGACGCTCAACAAGCTCCGCCGCACGACGACCGCGCTCGTGCAGGAGATGGGGCGCGAGCCGACGCCGGACGAGATCGGGCAGCGCATGGACCTGCCGGCGGCGAAGGTGCGCGAGATCCAGAAGATCGTGCAGCAGCCGATCTCCCTCGACACGCCGATCGGCGAGGACGGCGACAGCTACCTCGGCGACATCCTCCCCGACCACCAGGCGGAGTCGCCGCTCTCCAGCTTCCTCGCCGCCGACCTGCGGCGCGAGACGATGGAGGTGCTGCGCACCCTGACGCCGCGCGAGGAGAGCGTGCTGCGGATGCGCTTCGGCATGGCCGAAGACGGCGAGCTCACGCTCGAAGAAGTCGGCCGCTCGTTCAACGTCACCCGCGAGCGGGTGCGGCAGATCGAGTCCGAGGCGCTGCGCAAGCTGCGCCGCTCGGGACGTGCCTCGCGGTTGCGGCCCCTTCTCGAGATCGTCGATTGAGGGAGTCGACGGTGGGCAACGCCCACCTGCTGATGGTCGATGCGCGCCGGTAGGATGCCGTCGGTAGCCGGGATGGCTCGTCGCTCCGTACGCTCCACAGCACCCTCGGCGTCTCCGGCCGAGGGTGAGGCGACGCGCCGGAAGACGCCGCCGCTGGCGACGGTCTGGCGCGAGGCGCGCGACATCGTCTGGCAGCGGCGCGGGCGCCTCGGTATCGGCCTCGTGCTGATGGTCATCTCGCGGCTGGCGGGGCTGGTGCTGCCGGCGAGCTCGAAGTTCCTCATCGACAAGGTACTGGTCGGCAAGCAGGTGGACCTCCTCGTGCCGCTGGCCCTGGCCGCGGCCGGTGCGACGGTGATCCAGGCAGCGACCTCCTTCGGCCTCTCGCAGCTTCTCGGAGTCGCGGCGCACCGCGCGATCACCGAGCTGCGCCGGCAGGTGCACCGCCACGTGTTGCGCCTGCCCGTCGGCTACTTCGACTCCGTCAAGAGCGGCGAGATGGTGTCGCGCGTGCTCAACGACGCCGAGGGGATCCGCAACCTCGTCGGCACCGGCCTGGTGCAGCTCGTCGGCAGCGTCGTCACCGCCGCAGCCGCGCTCGGCGTGCTCCTCTGGCTCAACTGGAAGCTGACCTTCGCGACGCTCTCCGTGATGATGCTCTTCCTCGTCGGCATGACCGCCGCATTCAAGAAGGTGCGGCCGCTCTTCCGCCAGCGCGGAAAGATCCAGGCCGAGCTCACCGGCCGCCTCGCCGAGAGCCTGGGCGGCGTGCGCGTGGTCAAGGCGTACACCGCCGAGAAGCGCGAGGAGCGAGTGTTCGCCCACGGCGCACACAAGCTGCTGCGCAACGTCGCCTCCACCATCACCGCCACCTCGGCGGTCGGCTCCTTCTCCACCGTCGTCATGGGCGCGGTCGGCCTGGTGATGATGCTCATGGGCGGCAGGGCGATCCTCGCCGGCCAGATGACCCTCGGCGATTTCGTCATGTACGTCTTCTTCACCGGCCTCCTCGCCGCGCCGCTGGTGCAGATCGCCTCCATCGCCACCCAGCTCTCGGAGGCGTTCGCCGGGCTCGACCGCATCCGCGAGGTGCAGAAGCTCGCCACCGAAGACGAGGGGGACGAGGGACGGCGCCCGCTCGACACCGTCGCCGGCGTCGTCGACTTCGAGGACGTCACCTTCGAATACCTGCCGGACGCGCCGGTGCTGCGCGACGTGTCGTTTCACGCGCCGGCAGGCACCACCACGGCGCTCGTCGGCCCCAGCGGCTCGGGCAAGAGCACCCTCATCCACCTCGTCCTCGCCTTCGCGCGGCCGCAGCAGGGTCGCGTCCTCGTCGACGGCCAGGACCTCGCCGAGGTGAGGCTTCGCGACTACCGCGGCCAGGTGGGGGTCGTCCTGCAGGACAACTTCCTGTTCGACGGCACCGTGCGCGAGAACATCACCTACTCCCGTCCCGACGCCACCGACGAGGAGATCCGCGCGGTGGCGAAGATCGCCCACTGCGCCGAGTTCGTCGAGGGGTTCGCCGACGGCTACGAGACGGTGATCGGCGAGCGCGGCGTGAAGCTCTCGGGCGGTCAGCGGCAGCGGCTCGCCATTGCCCGCGCCATCCTCGCCGACCCGCGCATCCTCATCCTCGACGAGGCGACCTCGAGCCTCGACAGCGAGAGCGAGGCGCTCATCCAGGACGCCCTGCGCGCGCTCCGGAAGGGCCGCACCACCTTCGTCATCGCCCACCGCCTGTCGACCATCTACAGCGCCGACCAGATCCTCGTTCTCGACGGCGGCCGCATCGTCGAGCGCGGCGGCCACCGCGAGCTGCTGGCGCGCGGCGGCCGCTACCGCGACCTCTACGAGGCACAGCACCGGCTCGAGACCGACCAGTTCGTCAACCCCGGTGAGGACCCGCTGGCGGTGGCCGCCGAGCCGGCGGCGCGGAGCGGCAGACCGCTGGGCGAGCCGGGACCGCGGTTGCTGCCGTAGCCAGTCCGCCGTCGGAGCTCCCTCTGTACCGGCAGCGGACGACCGCTTCCAGCCTCGCAGGCGCGGAGAGTCTCGGCGCGCGGTCTTCGAGGTCCCACCTGGACCGTGGATCGCTGGTCTCCGCCCCTGACTGGTACACCATGCGCTGGGCTCCTGTAGATTCCGGCCGCCGTGCAGTCGGGCGCGCGAGCGCGGGTGCGCGGCTCGCCTGGATCCGTCGCCGATGAAGCCGAGAGACGTCACAGCCATTCGCCTGCTGAGCCAGGGGATCACCGCACCCCTGGCCGTCGACCCCGCCTCGCTCGTCCGCGCCCTCGGCGCCGTGCAGGCGCAGGACTACCTGGCGTCGCTCTGGGCACTCGGGTTACGCCTGCGCGGCGCCACGGAGGCGACCGTCGAGAGCGCCATCGCCTCGCGAGCCGTCCTCCGCACCTGGCCGATGCGCGGCACCATCCACTTCGTCGCCGCGGAGGATGCGCGGTGGATGCTCGCGCTCATGGCGCCACGCTCGATCGAGGCCCACCGCAAGCGCCTCCTGCGCGACTGGGAGCTCGACGAGAAGACGGTCGCCCGCGCCCGCAAGGTCCTCACGCGCGCGCTCTCCGGAGCGCCGCCGATGCCGCGAGCGGAGCTCTACCGGCGGCTCGACCAGGCGGGCATCGCCACGGCCGCCCAGCGCGGCCTGCACGTGGTCTGGCGACTGGCCCAGGAGGGGCTCCTCTGCTTCGGGCCGCGCTCCGGCAAGCAGCCGACGTTCGTGCTGCTCGACGATTGGGTGCCCGGGCACCGCGACCTCGGACGCGACGAGGCGCTCGCCGAGCTCGCGCGTCGGTACTTCGCCACCCGTGGCCCGGCGACGCTGAACGACTTCTCGTGGTGGACGGGGCTGCCGATCGCCGAGCTCCGCCCCGGCCTCGAAGCCATCGAGGGCGAGCTCGAGCGCGGCACGATCGGCGGGACCGCCTGCTGGTTCGCCGGCGACGCCGCAGCGGCGGCGAAGCGCCGCCGCGGAGCGGCGCACCTGCTGCCCCCCTTCGACGAATACGTCATCGCCTACCGCGACCGCAGCGCCGTCCTCGACCCGGCGCACGTGAACGCGGCGCGCCACGGAATCTTCGGCGGCATCGTCGTCCTCGACGGCAGGATCGCGGGCACCTGGAACCGGGCGATCGCCAAGGGGCGCGTCACGCTGGGGACGCGGTGGTTCGGCAAGCCGAAGAAGACCCAGGTCGCCGCCGTCGCCGCGACGGCAGAACGCTACGGAGAGTTCCTGGGCCGGCCCGTCCTGCTCGGCGCTGACGCGCCACCTGTTCCTGCGCCTCGCCGCTAGCGCGTCAGGCGCCAGACGTTCCGGGCGAGCATCAGGTTCGAGGAGTGGTCCCAGTAGGCCACCGTCAGACGGTTGCCGTCGGGCGAGACACCCAGCGACTCGGCGGCGAAGCCCGGCTCGAGGGCGACGAGGGACGGCAGACGTCCCTCGCGCTCCGGGGCGCCGACCCGATGGCGCTCGACGCCGAACGTGCCGTCGGGACGGCGGGCGATGACGGCCAGCGACCGGCCGTCGGGGAACCAGCGGCAGCGGCCGACGTCCGGGTCGGCGGCGGGGTCGGTGATCGGCAGAGGGAGTGCGAAGTCGAGGAGGCTGCCATCGGCGGTGCGCGCCACGCGCACCGCGCGCCGCTCACCGCGGAAGTCCATGAACGCCACGAGGCGACCGTCGGGTGAGACCTCCGGCAGGAAGACGGTCCCCGGCACCAGGAGGGTGGGGTTGGATCCGTCCGGCCGGATCCGCACGAGGCCGCGCGACCGCGGGTTGCCGGAGATGTAGAGGATCCACTCGCCGTCGTGCGTCGCGGCCGGGTTCTCCGCGTCGACGCCGTCGCGACTGACCTGGTGCGCGCCGCTGCCGTCCGCCTCGGCGCGCCAGATCTCGAAGTGGCCGCTCCGGTTCGTGCTCCAGAGCAGCTTGCCGTCGGGACCGTAGGCCGGGTCCCAGTCGAGCGCGGGGTCGTTGGTCAGCCGCCGCACCTCGCCGGACCGGCGCGACACCGCCCACAGATCGAGGTTGCCACCGCGGTTGGATGAGTAGGTCACCCACGCGCCGTCGGGCGCGTACCGCGGCTGGCGGTCCGAGCTGTCGCCGCGGGTGAGCCATCGTCGCCTCCCGCCCGGCCCTTCGAGGTCGATCTCCTGGAGCGCGGTCCGGAAGGACCCGGCGGTGAAGACCAGCCGACCGTTGGCCGCGACGTCGAAGGTGGCCACGCTGGTGGGGCTCGAGAACGCCACGCTCGACGTCCCGCTGCGGAAGTCGTGCACGACGATCTGCGAGCTCGTGCCGGTGATCCACCCGAGGACCGATTCGGGCTGGGAGTAGGCCAGCCGATCGGCTCCGGCCCAGGCAAGGCCACGCGGTGAGCTGTCGGGAGGAGTGAAGCGATGGACCCTGCCATTCCCCGCGTCGACGAGCGACACGACGATCGCCCGACCGACCTCGAGGGCCGTCGTGGCGACGGCGATCGTCCTGCCGTCGGGAGACCAGCGGGGCGGCAGCAGCGGGCGCCCCGGGAGCTCGGCGAGCTCGCGAACGCCGCCGCCGTCGCGCCGAGCGGTGGCGACGATGGAGACGATGCGCCCGGCCTCGACGGCCTGCCGGAGGAAGCAGATCCCGCCGCCGTCGGGCGCCACGTCCCCGGCGAAGGCGTCCTCCACCAGCCGCCGCGGCTCTCCACCAGCTGCAGGCACGGCGAAGAGCGCAGCGCGGTCGCCGAGGCGGCGCGAGAAGAGGATCTGCCGTCCGTCGGGCGAGAACCGCGGCGCGTCGTCCTCGCCCTCCGTCAGCGGGATCTCGTCTCCGGACGCAAGGCGCGCCAGCCAGATCCGCTGCCGCCCATCGCGTCGCGAACGGAACGCCACCGTGGTGCCGTCGGGCGAGAGGGCCGGCGCGGCATCGTGGCCGGAATACGTGACGTAGCGAACCACCGGCAGCGGACGGGCGCGCTCGCGTGCCGCGACGCGCGCTTGCCAGAGCGCGACTCCGCCTCCGATCGCGACGGATGCGAGGGCGAGCACGGCGGCGGCGGCGCTCGCGCGGTGGCGGCGCAGGAACTTCCCGGCGCGGTAGGCCAGCGAGTCAGGCCGGGCGTGCACCGGCCTGCCGGCGAGGTGGCGCCGCACGTCGTCGGCGAAGGCCTCGACCGACGGGTAGCGCCGGGCAGGGTCGACGGCGAGCGCCTTCTGGAGAATGACGTCGAGGTCGCCGCGGACGAGCCCTGCGCGCCGGCGCCCCTCGGCGCTCGCTCCCCGCAGCTCGAGGGCGCGTGCGCTGGGGCGAGGTGGCGGGTCGGCCGCCGGCCCCCGGAGGTCGCCTGACCCGCGGCCACGGACCCCGGCCAGAGGGGGCTCGCCGACGAGCAGCTCGAAGGCGAGCGTGCCGAGACCCCACACGTCGGTGAGCGTCGTCGTGGGCTCACCGGCAAGCTGCTCCGGAGCGGCGTACGCCGGGGTGAGGACCCGCGCTTCGTGCGCGGTCTGCATGGCCCCGAGGTCCGCGCCGAGGAGCTTGGCGATACCGAAGTCGAGGAGCTTCACCTCCCCGCCGGTGGAAACCAGGACGTTGGAGGGTTTGAGGTCGCGGTGGACGACCAGGTTGCGGTGCGCGAAGGCGACCGCGTCGCAGGCGACCAGGAGCAACCGCAGTCGCTGCTCGACCGACAGCGCTCGCTCCTCGGCATAGCGGTGGATGTCCTGGCCGTCGACGCGCTCCATCACCAGATAGGGCCGCCCATCGGCGAGGGCGCCGCCGTCGAGCAGTCGCGCGATGGCCGGGTGCTCGAGGCGTGCCAGGATGCTCCGCTCGCGCACGAAGCGGGCGAGCAGATCGGCGGTGTCGAGCCCCCGCCGCAGCACCTTGATCGCCACGCGCTGCGCGAAGACGCCGTCGTCGCGTTCGGCGGCATAGACGTCTGCCATGCCCCCGCGGCCGAGCAGCCCCGCGATCCGGTAGGGCCCCGCCCGCGAAGGTGGCGGCTCCACGGTCTCCTCCTCCGCCGGCGGCACGAGCTCGATCGGGACTTCGAGCAGGCTGCGCGTCCCATCGGCGGCCAGGAGCCGTCCCACGATGCCGGCGAGCTCGCCATCCGCCTTGGCGATCGCCTCCAGCCTGCGGGCGCGGCGAGCCGGGTCGAGCTCGGTGAGCTCGTCGAAGAGCTCGGAGATGCGCCGCCAGCGCTCGGGCTCGTACAGGGGCTGGTCCAGCGCGGGAATGCTACCGCGGAACGGCCCACCCCTCCCACGAGCGGGAGCGCGTGGCTACGCGACCAGCCGGCCGAGGTGGTACCGCGCCTGACGGCGCCACCAGGGCCACTCGTGCGACACGTCGCGCCCCCAGATGTCGCGCGAGTGGCTGATCTCCTTGGCGGCGAGGAGGTCGGCGAGCGCCTGCGTCTCCTCGATGCAACCCTCCTCGTAGGCACCCTGACCGCACACCAGGGTGAGGTGGGTGGCACGCCGCACCTTCTCGAGCGCCGGACCGCTCATGTTGGCGACGTAGGCGAGCGGGTTGTTGAAGTAGACGTCGCCGTTGGAGAAGCCGTCCGTGAAGTGCCGCATCTCGTAGCGGCCGCTCATGCAGAGCGCGTAGGGGAAGGCCTCGGGAAACTTGAGCGCGAAGTTGGCGGCATAGAAGGCACCCAGGCTGCAGCCCGCCACCGCGACGCGGATGCCGGGAGTGCGGCAGTCGGCCTGGATCCAGGGCAGGAGCTCCTCCATCACGAAGCGCTCGTAGACCTGGTGCCGCTGGATCCGCCAGTCGGGCGGGTTCTCGCGGCGCGTCCACGCCTCGGAGACGTTGCTCTCCGTGCAGTAGAGCTTGATGCGCCCCTCGGCGATCCAGTCCTCGAGCGCCTCGACCATGCCGTGCGCGGCCCACTCGTGGGCGAAGCCGGCGGCAGTGGGGAAGACGAGCAACGGCTGGCCGAAGTGGCCGTAGCGCCAGAGGTGGAACGGCCGCCCGAGGTGCTTGCCGCCGACGCGTTCGAGGCTCTGGGGGATCTTCATGGTTCGCCGCCTTCGTGGAACGCGGCGATCTTAGTGGAGGCGGAAGTGGATGGCGATCCGCGCCTCGCCGTCCACCGGCTCGCCGTTGCGCCGCGCCGGCTCGAAGCGGGCGTTGAACGCGGCGCGCCGCGCCGAGGCCTCGAACCCCATCCCGAGCCGCTCCCCCACCGGCTCCGCCTCGAGCACCCTGCCGTTCGCCCCGACGAGGACGCGGAGATTGACGGTCCCCTCCTTCCCCATCCGCTGGCCGATCGCCGGGTAGTCCGGCGTGGGCAGGTAGACGAGCCGCGGCGGCTCGAAGCTCGGCACCGCCGCCGAGTCCTCGAGCGGGCCGTTCGGTGGCTCGCCGTAGCCGGGAGTCGCCGCCTCCTCCGGGGCCATCCCCTCCTCGCCGGGAGCGAGCTCGGGAGCGCCGGCGTAAGGCACGGCCTCCGGCACGGGAGGGGCGGTTCCGGTCGGCACCGGCGGCGTACCGTCGGGAGGGGGCGGCGCCTGGCCGACACCGCGCCCGGTGCCCGGCTGCCACCCCGCCGGCAGCTCCGAGCCGACCACCTCCTGCGTGCTGCCGGCCGCGCCGCGGAAGAGGAGGAAGGCGAGGGCGAGCCCGCCGACCACGAGGACGAGCAGCGCCGCGCTGCCCAGCGCCACGGCGAGCGGAGGCAGCCGTATCGGCGGCTTCGCTCCGTTCTGACCGGACGCTCGTCCGCTGCTGCGGCTGGGCGGCTGCGGCGCGCTCATCGACGCATTGTAGTGGCGAGATGCGCGCTCCCGAGCGCGACGCGGTCGGCCGGCTCCAAACCGGCCGCACCCGATGCGGGCGATACACTGGCGGCGAGGCTGAACGAGGTGCCGATGAAGAGCTCACTCGTCTTTCTTCTCCCCGTGGTCGTGATCGGGTTCGTGGCGGGACAGCTCGCGCCTGCCGTCTTCTCGGGCGCAAGTCCCGCCACACCGGCGGCGAGGCGCGACGCGACGCAGGGGCAGTCGCTCACCCGCGGGCTCGCCGAGGCCGCTACGGCGCCGGCGAACCTGCCGCCCATCCCCGAGGGTCTCAGCGAGGAGGAGACTCGCGACATCGGCATCTTCCGCCGCGCCTCGCGGTCGGTGGCTTTCATCACCAGCATCGCGCTGCGGCGGGACATGTTCACCTTCGACGTGTTGCAGATCCCCCAGGGAGCGGGCAGCGGCTTCCTCTGGGACGACGAGGGGCACGTGGTCACCAACTACCACGTCATCAGCCAGGGGAGCAGCTTCCAGGTCACCCTCGCGGACCACACCGACTGGCCGGCCGAGGTGGTCGGCTCGGCGCCCGACAAGGACCTCGCCGTGCTCCGCATCAGCCCGCCCAAGGACCGGCTCGTCCCGCTCAAGGTCGGCGCCTCGCGCGGGCTGGTCGTCGGCCAGAGGGTGCTCGCCATCGGCAATCCGTTCGGGCTCGACCAGACCCTCACCGTCGGCATCGTCAGCGCCCTCGGCCGGGAGCTCACCTCGCCGAGCGGGCGCATCATCCGCGACGTCGTGCAGACGGATGCCGCCATCAACCCCGGCAATTCCGGCGGGCCGCTGCTCGACTCGACGGGTCACCTGATCGGCGTCAACACGGCGATCTACAGCCCCAGCGGCACGTCGGCGGGGATCGGCTTCGCGGTGCCGGTGGACACGGTCAAGCGGCTGGTGCCGCAGATCATCCGCTGGGGCCGGCCCATCCAGCCCGGCATCGGCGTCGTGCCGCTCCCCGACCAGTGGGCGCAGCAGATCGGCGTGAAAGGTGTCGTCGTCCAGGAAGTGCTGCCCGACAGCCCCGCCGACCGCGCCGGCATCGTCGGCCTGCAACAGGGGCGGCGGCGCCCCCTGCGGCTGGGCGACGTGATCGTCTTCGTCGACGGCCAGCGCGTCGCCAGCGTCGACGACCTGCTCTACGCCTTCGAGCGCGCCCGGGTCGGGGAGGAGGTCAAGCTGACGGTGATGCGCGACGGCCGCGAGCGCACCGTGCGCGTCCCCGTCATCCAGCAGTGATCGCGCGCAGGATCTCGCGCGCGATCGCCAGCTCCTCCTCGACGATCGAGTGGCCGATGCCCGCGTAGCGCTCCACGCGAACCTTCCCTCCCAGTCCCCGGAGCACCGCGGCGCTCTCCTCCACCCGCTCCCAGGGGACGTGCGGATCGGGATCGCCGGCGCCGAGGAAGGCCGGCGTGCCGGCGAGCGAGCCCGGGTAGTCGCGCGGCGTGCCGTCCGGGCCGATCAGCCCGCCCGTGAAGGCGACGACACCGCCGTAGCGACGCGCATGCCGTGCGGCGTATTCCAAGGTCAGGCAGGCGCCCTGCGAGAAGCCGCCGAGCAGCACGCGCTCCGGCGGCAGCCCCTCGTCGCCGAGCTGCGCGATCACCTCGCCGACTTTGAGCAGCGCCGACGAGAGCCACGGCTCGTTGGCCTCGAGCGGAGCGAGGAAGCTGTGGGGGTACCACGTCCTGCCGGTGGCTGCCGGCGCCAGGTAGGCGACGCCGGGGAACTGCAGCGGGCCGGCGAGACCGAGGATGTCTTCGGGGCTTCCGCCGCGTCCGTGGGAGAGCACGACCGCGGCCTTTGCCTCGCCGGGTGGCGCGCCGATGCGGAGGACCGGCTGGCCCTGGTGCGGGCCGCGCTGAGTCGGCTGTGCGCCGCCGGGGTCTCGCTCGGCCATCCTGCTCGCAGCATACGACGCGGCCAATGCCCGAGACGCCGCGAGGTGGCCAGGCGACCTCGAACGAAGAAGGGCGCCCGACACGGGCGCCCTTCGCGAGATGTCTCGGCGCGAGCCGGCCGGCCTCGACGCATCCGGCCCGCGAACGCTGCGGCGGGCTCCCTCTCAGTTCAGCGCCGGGGTGTTCTCCGAGAAGTACTCGTGGCTGTCCGCGTTGTCGACGGCGCGGCTCGGCTTCTTGGTCGCCAGGTTCTTGCAGGCCGATTGTCCGTAGGCCCAGTCGTCGGTCGCGGCTACGACGTTGAAGTGGCTCATCTCGTGGACGAGCGTGCCGGCCTTGGAGTCGGTGCCCAGCGAGGGCGCCGACCAGAACGCGTTGCAGAGGTAGATCCGGTAAGGCTGGTTCGAGTAGACGTAGGCGTAGTAGCTGTCCGTGCAGGTGCAGTCGAAGACCACGTTGGCGTTCGCCATCGCCGAGTTGATGCTGTTGAAGTGGTTCGTCACCGTCGAGTAGCGGCCGCTGTCGCGCGCGCCGAACCACGTCGTGTAGCGGGCGCCGGCGCTGCTGGAGGTGTGGCTCGCGAGATAGCTCTTCGCGTTGCCGGAGATGCTCGTGGCGTTGCTGCGCGCCGTGTTCAACGAGCTCTGCCGCGAGCTCGTGCAGCCGACGAACTGCGTCGTCGCCGCTCCCGTCGCGCGACGGGTCTCGGTCAGCCGGGGCGCCCGGTCGTCGCGCTCGACGGCCAGGAACGTGGGTGCCGACTCGAGCTCGGCGAGCTCGGCGATCGCCGCCGGAGCGGCATCGCGAAGGGCGTCCTGCAGCGCGACGCGGAACTGCACGCTGTATTCGCCGGTGCGCGAGATGTCGTAGTACCGCCCGAGGTCGACCCGCACCGAACGCGACTCCCCCGCGCGCAGCAGCACGTAGTCGCCCGGCCGCGGGCGGTTGAACTTGACCAGCGCGCCGATGTATTCGACCGGCTCGCCGTCGCGACGCACGTCGAAGAGGTTGGCCTTGACGCCGGCGAACGGGGTCTGCCAGCGGAGCAGGTAGGCGTCCGCCGCGCTCTCGTTGGCGAGGGTGACGGTGACGATCGCGCGCTCGCCTCGACCGATCGCGCTCTTGTCGCCGTCGACGCGGGCCGAGAGGCCGCCAGGGCCCGCCGCCAAGGCGACGAGGGGAAAGCCGAGGAGGATCGCCGTGACCAGGAGGCCGAGGACCTTCGATCGCATCGTCACTGCTCCTTTGCCCATCGGGGCATCTAGGGACGAGGCCGGGTTTCGGTGTCGGACCGCTGGCCCCCGCAGTGGCAAGGAGCGTGCCGCAGCCGTCGCTTTTGCGTGGAAAGTCTAAACCACTGACCGGTCGAGGCATCTTCGCCAGGTGCGGGCGCCTCGTGTGTAAGAACGGGTCGCAGCCTGATCCGCCGCACCCCGTGCACCTGGATCAGCGCCGGACCCCTGAGGGCGGAAGCCGCGCTCGGTGCCCTACCCGCCCTCCCCTTCCCCACCCTCCTCGAGCTCCAGCGGCACCCGGGGATCGCGCGCCGAGGCACGGCCCGCCTCGACCCACCCGTAGCGCGTCACGAGCGAGCCCACGATCTGCGCCACCGCCGCCGCCCTGCGGGCGCCCGCGAGACGAAGGACCACCGGCACGAGCCCCGCGAGCACGGTCCCGGCGCGCACCAGCCCGCCGCTCACCCCTTCTTTCAAGGGCGCATGCGCCGGGTCGGGATCGAGCTCGTGCGCGAGCCCTGTCGCCGTCTCGACGAGCGCCGCTGCCAGCCCCAGCCGGTTCAGGGCCGGGTGGTCGTGACCGAGCAGCTCGAGCAGGGAGACTGCGGCACCGAGTCCCGATGCGGCGAAGTGCACCGGCAGCACGCGCACGCTCCGGTTCCACGCCGGGATGACGGTGGCGCCGACGAGGACGCCCGTGTAGGTCGTCATCCCCAGGCCGGTCGCCGCTGCCAGCACGCCGGCGGCATCGGCGACCACGCGGACCGGCGCGAGGCCGCGCCGTTGCAAGAGGTCGGCGAACGCCGCCGCCGCCGACGCGCTGCCGAAGGCGGTGAGCGTCCAGGCCCCGACCGACATCGGGCTCTGCGGCTTGAAGACGCGCAGCATGTTGAGGAAGCGCTCGGGCCGCCCGAGGTCGCTGATGAGCAGAGGCGCCGAGAGGGCGCCGCCGAGCGCTGCCACCCAGCGCGCGTCACGCACCAGCTCGGTCTCCCCGTCGCCGGCGAGCGCGCGCGCCGCGGCAGCCACCACGGCCGCAGCGCCCGCCGCGCCGCCGACGAAGAAGTAGAGCGGCACCTCCCACGTCCAGGTCGGCTCCTTGAGCAGCGGCCGGCCGTAGTAGCCCGTGGCGGCGCTCGCCACGGCCGCCGGCACCGGCATCGGCGACCCCTCGGGCCGCACTCCGGGCACCGCCACGACGCCGCGCTCGATCGCCTCGGCGCGCAGCTCGTCGAGGCGTCGCTCGGTCGAGACGTCCGGCCGCCGCGGCCCGCGCGCGCTCAGTCCCGACTCCTGTCGCGGCCGCCGCCGATGAGGAACGATCCCACCGCCGCGAGCAGCAGCCCGCCCGCGGCGACCGCCGCCGCCTGCCAGCCCGCGCGCTGGTAGATCGTCGGCACCTCCGGTGCGAGCGGCAGGTTGTACGCCCGCGGATCGCCGCGTACGAGAAACATCGAATGCGTGCCGCCGACGCTCGAGTCGCGCGCGTCCCAGAGCACGGCATCGTCCATTCCCCGCGCGTGCAGGGTCGCCAGCCGCTCGTCCGCGCGCTCGCGGAGCTCCCCGAGCTCGCCGAAGAGGATCGATTGCGTGGGGCACGCCTTGGCGCAGGCCGGCTGCAGCCCGACGAGCTGGCGGTCGTAGCAGAAGGTGCACTTGAAGGCGCGGCCGTCCCCTTCCCGGCGGTCGACGACGCCGAACGGACAGCCGACGACGCAGTAGCCGCAGCCGTTGCAGACGTCGGGCTGGACGAAGACGCCGCCCATCTCGGTGCGCACGATGGCGCCGGTCGGGCACGCCTCGAGGCAGCCAGCCACCTCGCAGTGCTTGCAGACGTCCGAGGAGAACTGCCAGGAGAGCAGCTCGGGGTCGTTGCCGCCGTGGCCGATCTGCGGCGCGACCTCCACGAACTTGACGTGGCGCCACGTCGAGGCGCCGAGGGCGCCGGTGTTGTCGTACGAGGTGCCGGTGAAGAGGAAGCCGTCCTCCGGCACTTCGTTCCACTCCTTGCAGGCGACCTCGCAGGCCTTGCAGCCGATGCAGAGGGTCGAGTCGGTGAGGAAGCCGGTGGTGGCCGCCATGGCGGGGGCGAGCCTACAGCTGATCGAGCACGTCGGCGCCGCGCGGGCGCCGCCCGCGGGCGAGCGAGCAGACGAGCGCCTTCGCCTCCATGATCCTCACGTTGGGCTCCTGCGAGATCGCGACGAGGTCGTTGACGACGTCGCCGCGCACGAGCCCTCGCTGCCCCCAGTGGTAGGGCAGCCCCACCTGGTGAACCCGCTTGCCGTCGACGACGAGCGACTTGATCCGCGCCGTGACGAGGGCCCGCGCTTCGATCAAGGCGCGGGGCGTGCCGATCGTCACCCAGTCGCCGTTGCTCACCCCCGCCTCTTCCGCCAGCTCGAGCGAGATCTCGGCGAAGAGCTCGGGCTGCAGCTCGGCGAGGTGCGATAGGTGGCGGCTCATCCCTCCAGCCGTGTGGTGCTCGGTCAGGCGGTAGGTGGTCAGCACGTGCGGGTAGCGCGGATCGAGGTCCGGCGCGTAGCGGTTGTCCGGACCTTCCTTCTGGTCGGCGGCGGGGTTCCGCTGTCGCCCGTAGAGAGGGTTCTCGATCGGGCTCTCGAGCGGCTCGTAGTGCGTCGGCAGCGGACCGTCCTTGAGCCCCGTCGTCACCCAGATCCACCCCACGCCGTCCGGGTGCATGGTGAAGGGCTGGTCGCCGGCGATGGCGTCGTCCCCCTTCGCCCCCGCGGGCGGCCGGTAGCCGGGCGCCTTGCGCTTCGTGAAGTCGGGGACGTCGACGCCGGTCCACTCGCCCTGCGCGTCGTCCCACCAGACGAGCTTCTTGCGCTCGCTCCAGGGCGCGCCGTCGGGCCGCGCCGAGCAGCGGTTGTAGAGGATGCGGCGGTCCGACGGCCACGCGAACCCCCAGCCGTGGCCGAGCGGCCCGCGAGCTTCGCGCTGCCGCGGCCGGTTGACGCCTCCGGCGTAGAGGCCGGAGTAGATCCAGCAGCCGCACGCGGTCGAGCCGTCCGCGGCGAGGTCGGTGAACCCCGAGACGAGCTCGCGCGCGCCGCCGCTCCCCGCGGGGGGCAGCTTCCAGCCGTGGATCTCCCGCGCGATCTCGTCCACCACCGGGCCTCCACGCTGCGACTCCAAAGGGTAGTCCCAGGTGAGTGCCTGGAGCGGCCGGTCGCGGCGCCGCCGGCTCCCCGCCACCCGCGCCTTGAGCCGGCGCGCGAGCTGGTCGACGAACCAGGGCTCGCTCGTGCAGTCGCCGGGCGGATCGACCGCCTTCTCGTGCCACTGCAGCAGGCGCTGTGTGTTGGTGAACGTGCCGTCTTTCTCCGCATGGCCGGCGGCGGGGAGAAGGAAGACTTCGGTGGCGATCTCGTCGGTGCGCAGCTCCCCGCGCTCGATCTCGGGCGAGTCGTACCAGAAGCTCGCCGTCTCCACCTCGACGAGGTCGCGCACGACGAGCCAGCGCAGGCGTGCCAGCGCCTTGCGCTCCAGCCTGCCGTTCGGCGCCCCGACGGCAGGGTTCTGGCCGATGACGAAGAGCCCCTCGAGCTTTCCCTCGGCCATCTCCAACCAGTACCCCTGGTGTGAATGGTCGCCGTCGACGCGCGGCAGGAGGTCGAACGCGAAGCCGTTGGCGGCGGTTGCCTCCTCGCCGTACCACGCCTTGAGCAGGCTCACGACGTATTTGTCGAGGTTGTGCCACCAGCCGGTCTCGCTCTGGTGCTTGCGCAGATAGTGCGCGAGGTCGTCGGCGTCGTCGTCGAACACCGGCATCGTCAGGTAGCCCGGGAGCACGTCGTAGAGCGTCGGGATGTCGGTCGAGCCCTGGATGGACGCGTGCCCGCGCAGGGCGAGGATCCCGCCGCCGGGGCGCCCCACGTTGCCGAGGAGGAGCTGCAGGATGGCGGCGGTGCGGATGATCTGCACTCCCACCGAGTGCTGCGTCCACCCCACCGCGTAGCAGATGGCGCCGGTCCGCTCCGGCCCCGAGGCGGAGCAGAAGGCATCGGCCACGCGGAGGAACTCCGCCGCCGGCACCCCGCACGCGCGCTCCACCATCTCCGGCGTGTAGCGCGCGAAGTGGCGGCGCGTCACCTGGTAGACGCAGAGCGGGTGCTCGAGCGTCTCGTCGCGCTCGATCGTCTCGATCTCCTGCGCCTCGCCGCCGCGGTCCTTGCCGTGGCCGCCGGCCTCGGGCTCGTGTCCGGGCGCCCCCTCGTCGCCGTCGACCTTGAGGCGGCCGCCGCGGTAGAGCCAGGTTGCGGGGTCGTACTCCCCGCGCCCCTCGTCCCAGCCCGAGAAGAGTCCGTCGAGGTCCTCGGCGTCGCGCAGCTCGTCTTTGAGCAGCACCGCCGCGTTGGTGTACGGCACGACGTAGTCGCGGAAGACCTTGCCGTGCTCGAGCGCGTAACGCACCAGCCCGCCGAGGAAGACGATGTCGGAGCCGGCGCGCAACGGCACCCAGAGGTCGGACATCGCCGACGTGCGCGTGAAGCGCGGGTCGACGTGGATCACCGTGGCGCCGCGCTCGCGCGCCTCCATCACCCACTGGAACCCCACCGGGTGGTTCTCCGCCATCGACGACCCCATGATGAGGATGGCGTCGGCATTGGCGAGGTCCTGCTGCGCCGTCGTGGCGCCGCCCCGTCCGAGGCTGGTGCCCAGACCGGGCACCGTGGAGCTATGTCATATACGGGCCTGGTTCGAGACCCTCGTGATCCCCAGCCCGCCGGTGAAGAGCTTCTTGAGGAGGTAGTTCTCCTCGTTGTCCAGGGTGGCGCCGCCGAGGTGCGCGATCCCCTTGCACTGCATCAGCACGCTGCCGTCGCGCTCCTCCTCGAAGGTGCGTTCGCGGCTCTCCCACACGCGGTCGGCGATCCGGTCCATCGCCTCGTCGAGCGAGATCTCCTGCCAGCGCGTGGCGAAGGGCGCGCGGTATTTGACTCGCGTCAGCCGCCCCGGATGCGTGAGCAGCTCGTGCGACGCCGCGCCCTTGGGGCAGAGGCGCCCGCGCGAGATCGGCGACTCCGGGTCCCCCTCGATGGCGAGCAGCTTGCCGTCGCGGTGGTGGACGAGCTGCCCGCAGCCCACCGCGCAATACGGGCAGACGGAGCGCGCGACCTCGGCGCCGGCCGTCTTCGGCCGCAGCTCGCGCGTGCGGCGGCTCATCGCCTCGGGTCCGGTGCCGTCGCCGCCGTCGCGAAGCTGCCGCCAGAGCGGCCAACTCTCGAGGAAACCCAGGTCGAGGAAGTCGAGCAGCATCGCCGCCGATCTTAGCGCCGGGTGTCGGCTCAGCGTGTGGCCGCGAGCACCAGCGGGCGCGAGACGACGCTGCGGTCGCCGCGCGAGATCGGCACGGCCCAGTCGGGTCGCGCCCGGAGCAGCGCCGAGCCCTCGCTGCCGAGCCCGAGCTGGACGTCGAAGACGTGGATCGTCAGTGCCTCCGCGCCGGCGAAGGTCAGCTCGACCTCGGCTCCGTCGGCCGGGAGCGTCACGTATTCGACGATCTGCCACTCGTCGCGATCGCCAGCCGGTCGCAGCACCAGCGCCTCGCCGGCGAGGCGCACGGCGCGAAGCCGCGCGGCGGGCACGTAGAGGCCCGCGATCGACGCCCCGCGCGTCGAGCGCAGCCGGCCCCGCGCGAGGAAGCCGTCCGCGGTCCGCTCCACCGCGCCGAGGTCGAGCTGCGGCGGTGCCGGATCCCAGCGCGGCGCGTGCCCTGCGGATGCCACCCACGCGGGAAACGGCGGAGCCCAGGGGTACGGTGCCGCGGACGCTCGAGCGAATCCTCCGGCGCTCGCGACCGCCGGCGGCAGCGGCACGTCGGCCGAGCCCGCCACCCACCACGTCGCCGGCTCGTCTCCAGCCCCGTCTCCGGCCCCATCTCCGGACCCACCAGCGCCGTTGTAGAGCACCAGCGACAGGGGCTGTGGCTGGTCCGCGGTGAAGGGCGGCACGACGCACGCGGCCACGACGCCGACGGTCGCCGCCACGAGGGCGAGGCCGGCGGTGAGGAAGCTCCACTTCCGCGCCGTGCCGGCAAACCCGGGCAGCGTGCCGCTGAGCACCAGCGCCACGACGATCGAGATTCCGGGCAAGGCGGGCGCTCCCATCCCGTCGTAGAGCATCCATCCGACCGGGAAGAGCAACAGCGCCGCGCTCACCAGCGGCGCAAGAGACACCACGATGCTCCCCGGGCGAGCCACGAGCCCGGCCATTCCCGCGACCACCACCGGCACGACGAGCGGATACGAGACCCCAGGTGCCAACGCAGCGGCGACCACGGCGAGCAGCGCCCAGCCGATCCACGTCGCGCTCCATGCGCCCGCGGCGCGCAGCCGCGCGCCGAGGAGGCCCGCGCAGAGCGCGACCCCCGCGACCGGGACCGTCCAGAACCCGAGCCGGAGCGGCCAGGCGGAAGCGACCCACTGGTAGGGGACGGCCCCGAGCCCGCGCAGCAGCGCCAGCAGGGCCCAGCCGAGACCGGCGGTCAGGGCGACGGAGCCGAGCGCCGCCGCCGCGCCCCAGCCGGAACCGCCGCGCGCCCCGTCCGCGCGCCGCCTCTCGCGGACCACCGCCGCCACCACGAGCACGGCGCCGAGCGCGGCGAGGGGCAACGTCCATGGCTGAGGCCAGCGCACGACGAACACCGCCAGCAGGTCGAAGAAGACCGCGTCCCCCGCCGGCTCGAAGGAGCCGCGCGAGGCGGCGAGGGCGCGCACCATGGCCAGCGCATGGTCGCCATGGTGCTGGAGGCTGCCGGCGTCGAGGTGGCGGAGGTCGTCGCGCGGCGTGTGGTAGCGCAACGGCGCGCCGACGAAGGCGAAGTTGACGCCGGCCATCCCTTCGCGCTTGAACACCGTCAGGTCGGTGTCGTTCGGCAGCCGCTTGTAGATCGTGTAGTAGATCGAGTTGGTGACGGGCCGCGGCAACGACCTCGCCGCCTCACCGACGAGGCGCGCGCTCCCCGGCGAGAGCTCGAAGAGGAGGCTCGGGCCGGTCGTGCCCCGAGCCTCGACGTTCACCACCGCCGCGATGCGACGGCGACGCGCCACGTCGCGGACGAACGCCTCGGCGCCGAGCAGCCCCTGCTCCTCGCCGTCGTCGACGAGGAGCAGGACGTCGCGCTGCGGCTTCGGCCCGGCCAGCAGCGCTCGCGCCACCTCGATCGTGGTCGCCACCCCCACGCCGTCGTCGGCGCCGCCCGGACCTGCCGCCACCGAGTCGTAGTGGCTGGCGAGGAGCACCGCCGGCCGCGACGGATCGCTCCCCGGCACCGTGGCCAACACATTGGCGACGGTCGCGCAGCGTGCCCAGCCGCAGGCGAGGCGCTCCTCGACCGTCGGCCGCAACCCGAGCTGCTCGAACTCGGCGACGAGCCGCGCGCGCACCGCGGCGTTGGCGGCGCTACCGGTCGGGTGCGGGGCGCCGTCGCCGACGGCGCGGGCGAGCGCCGCGGTCGCGCGCGCCGCCGAGAACTCTGTCGCGGGAGCGTCGGCGCCACGCGCCGGGGGAGGCGCGTAGCGCCAGGCGACGAGCGCCAGCACGGCGGCGAGGGCGGCGAAGGCGCTGCGCATCGTTGCGGGGGGCGCGCAGATTGTATGTCGGTCGACTACTTCGACCGCAGCGCGACCTCGAAGCGGCCGGCCGAGTCGGCGACGCCGCGCGCCATCACCTCGGTGCTGAACGGCATGGCGACCGCGCCGTCACGCCCGATGGCGATGAGCCCTCCGTCGCCCGGATGGAGCACCTTGCCGATCACCTCCTCCGCCGCCTGCGGCAGCGTGCGCCCGCCCAGGGAGACGAGCATCGCCACCCGTGCCGCCGCTGCGGCACGGATGAACTGCTCGCCCTTGCCGGTGCCCGACACGGCGCAGGTGGCGTCTTCGGCCCACGTGCCCGCACCCACGAGCGGGCTGTCGCCAACGCGGCCCGCCATCTTGCCCGTCGTGCCGCCGGTGGAGGTCGCCGCGGCGAGGTGCCCCTCGGTGTCGAGCGCCACAGCCCCCACGGTTCCCATCGACTTGCCTGGCGATGCGGCGCGGCGTCGCTGCGCGTCGAGCTCCTCGTCGAGCTGGCGCCGGCGGCGCGGCGTGTCGAACCAGGAGTTCTCCACGCGCTCGACGCCGCTCGCCGTGGCGAAGGCCTCCGCTCCCTCCCCCACCAGCAGGACGTGCGGCGTCTTCTCCATCACCAGGCGGGCCAGCGAGACGGGGTGGCGCACGGTGCGCACCGCCGCCACCGCGCCGGCGGAGCGGTCGCGCCCGTCCATGATCGCGGCGTCGAGCTCGTGACCGCCGTCGCGCGTGAACACGGCGCCCTTGCCGGCGTTGAAGAGCGGGTCGTCCTCGAGGGCGGTGACCACGCGCTCGACGGCGTCGACGGCGCTGCCGCCGGCGGCGAGCACCGCGCTGCCGCGCTTGAGCACCTCGGCGAGGCCGGCGCGGATCTCCGGCTCGAGGGCGGGATCCACCGCCTTGCCCGCGCCGCCGTGGACGACGAGCACCCACCGCGGCGCCGTGGTCGCGGCGGTCGGCTCCGATGCGCTCGCCCCGGCACCGCCTCCCGCCGCGCCCGCGGAGCGGCAGACGAGGAGCGCGAGCACGAAGAGCGGCGCGAGCAGCGGGCATCTCATGGCGGCGACTATGCCACGCGCGCCCGGCGACGCGGCGGGTCGACCCGACGGAGACCGCGCCGCCGTCGCGCTTTGAGATAGTAAGAAGTGTGACCGATCGAGCTGGCACGACCTTGCCGACTCCGCTCTGGCCGCCGCCGCGCCGGATCGAGCTCCATGAGGGGAGCTTCCAGCTGCCGCCGACGGTCGCGTGGGACACTGCCGCGGACGCTTCCACGCTCCCCGCCGCCATGGAGCGGGTCGCCGCAGCGCTCCGCCCGAGTGGGGCGCGGCTCGCGCGCGACGAGACGGGCGACGCGACGCTTCGCTTCGCCATCGACCCGATCGGGCTCCCCGTCCAGGGCTATCGGCTGATCGTCTCCGCAGCCGGCATCGAGCTGACCGGAGCGAGCGAGGCGGGGCTCTTCCACGGCGCCTGCACGCTCGCGCAGTGGATCGCGCTCGCGGCCGGGGAGGGGATTCCGCTTGCGCGCATCGAGGACTGGCCCGACCTCCCCCACCGCGGCGTCATGCTCGACGTCAGCCGCGACAAGGTGCCGACGATGGCGACCCTGCACGCCCTCGTCGACCGCCTCGCCTCGTGGAAGGTCAACCAGCTCCAGCTCTACACCGAGCACACCTTCGCCTACGAGGGGCACGAGGAGGTCTGGCGCGACGCCTCGCCACTCACCGCCGAGGAGGTGCGCGAGCTCGACGCGCACTGCCGCGCCGTCGCCATCGAGCTGGTGCCGAACCAGAACAGCTTCGGCCACTTCCACCGCTGGCTCGTGCACGAGCGCTACCGCCCGCTGGCGGAAGTGCCCGAGGGGCTGGAGCACCCGTTCGGCGAGCGTCGCGAGCCCTTCAGTCTCTGCCCCGTGGACCCGCGCTGCCTCGAGCTGCTCGCCGACCTCTACGACCAGCTCCTCCCCAACTTCGCGAGCCGCCAGCTCAACGTCGGGCTCGACGAGACCTTCGACCTCGGCAAGGGGTGCTCGGCGGCGGCGGTGGCCGAGAAGGGGCGCATCCGCGTCTACCTGGAGTTCCTGCAGCAGGTGCACCGGCTCGTCGCCGAGCGCTCGCACCGCATGCAGTTCTGGGGGGACATCATCCTCGAGCAGCCCGACCTCATTCCCGAGCTTCCCGCCGAGGCCATCGCGCTGGAGTGGGGGTACGAGGCCGACCACCCGTTCCTCGAGCACGCGCAGCGCTTCGCGGCGTCCGGCCTCGACTTCATGGTCTGCCCCGGGACGAGCAGCTGGAACAGCCTCGCCGGCCGGGCCGACAACGCGCTGCGCAACCTCGGCACCGCGGCGGTCGCCGGGCGGGACGCCGGCGCGCTCGGCTGCCTGATCACGGACTGGGGGGACTTCGGCCACCTGCAACCGCTGCCGGTCTCGTACCTCGGATTCCTCGCCGGCGCGGGATTCGCCTGGAATGTCGAAGCGGCCGCGGCGCCCCTCGATCACCTCTGGGCGCGGCTTCTCGACCTGCACGCCTTCGACGACGCGGACGCCGGCATCGGCGCACCCTTGCTGGCGCTCGCCGACGCCTACCTCGGCACGGGGGCGCGGCAGAAGAACGGTACCGCCCTCTTCTACCTGCTGGCCTTCCCGCAGCAGGACCTCACCCAGCGCCGCTACGCAGGCCTGAGCGAGGACGGGCTCGCGAGCACCGAGCGCATCGTCGACGGGGCAGCAGCCTCCCTGCAGCCCGGGGACGGCGACGGGGAGCGCGAGCTCGTCCGCCGCGAGCTCCGCTGGGTGGCGGGGCTCCTCCGGCTGGCCTGCCGCCTTGGCCGCGCGAGGCTCGCGGCCGGACGCACCATGCCCGTGCAAGGGCTCGCCGCCGAGACCCGCGCTGCGCTGCTCGCCGAGCTCGAGCCGCTCGTCGCCGAGCATCGCCACGTGTGGCTGGCTCGCAACCGCCCCGGCGGGCGGGCTGACTCGGTGGAGCGGCTCGAGCGCCTGGCGGCGCTCCTTGCCGGCGGGGCAACCGGGGAGAGCGCCGCCTCCAACGCTCGATGAGCTCTGGCAGCATGCTCCGCAGCACGAGGTTCGCCAGCGGCGCGATGTCGGTCGCGCTCGCCCTCCTAGCGACCCTCGCTTCGCGCGCCTCGGAGGAACCGGTCCGCTCGCCGATCGCGGCAGCGACACCCGCCGCCGACCCCTCGGCGCCGACCGACGCGGATCACTGGCGCGTCGAGCTCGTCGCGGCGCTGCGGGCCCAGCGAGCGACGCTCGGCATGGCCGCCGTCGAACCCTCCGCTGCCCTCGATCGCGCAGCTCAGGCGCAGGCCGAGGAGATGGCGAGCGGCGGCTGGTTCGACTTCACCTCGCCCTCGGGCCTCACCGTGGAGGCTCGCGTGGCGGCGACCGGCTACAACGCCGCGCTCGTCGCAGCCAAGCTCTCCCGCGCTCCTCTCGCCGAGGGTCCGGAGGCACTCGCAGCGCGTTTCGCGATGGAGACGGACAACAGCCGGCAGAGCCTCTTCCACTCCGGCGTTCGCGAGGTCGGCGTGGGGATCGCCACCACCGCCGGGGAACGGCTCGTCGTCTTCGTGCTGGCGAATCGCCCTCACCCCGACGACCTCCCTCCGTCGCTGGGCCCGGACCTCGAGGCGCGCCGAGCCGCCTTCCTCGCCGCGGCGAACGCGGGACGCGCCGAGCGCGGGCTCCCGCCGTTGCGCCCCGATGCCGCGCTCGACCGCGCCGCACAGGAGCACGCGACGGCCCTCCTCGCCGCCCTCCGCGCCGGCAAACCGCCGGGCGCCGTCGCCGACCTCGCCTCGCGAATCGGACGCAACGCCGCCGGGAACCCCGCGATCATGGCCGTCGGCAAGGGCAACGCCGGTGGCAGCGCGAGCTACACGGACAAGACCCCGGGGCGGCAGGGCAATCGCGGCACGCTCGGCCAGGCGACCGTCGTCGACGCGATGAGCGCGGCACGGGCGGTCGCCGCGGCCGCCCGCGAGCCAGGCGCCGCCCTGGTCGCCGGTTACGCGCGCCTCGGCGTCGGCGTCGCGATCGAGATGGACGGAGCCGCCCCCCACGTGGTGTGGGTGGCTTGTCTCATGCGATAGCTGGCTCGGTTCAGCCCGTGCGCGGCGCGAGGCCGAGCACCGCGCGGGTGACGTGACCGGCGATCGCCGGGTTCTCGCGCAGCCGGCGCAGCGAGTAGAGGTACCAGTCCTCGCCGAAGGGCACGTAGACGCGCAGACGGTGGCCCGCGGCGACGAGGATCTTCCGCAGCTCGTCCTCGACGCCGAGGAGCATCTGGAACTCGTAGCGCTCCCGCGGCGCGCGATGGCGGTCGAGGAGCGCCGCCGCGGCGGCCACCAGGTATTCGTCGTGGGTGGCGATGCCGACGTAGACGCCCTGCGCCAGCAGCTTGTCGAGCGCGGCCACGTACGCGGCGCGCACGGTGTCGAATCCCTTCCACGCCACGTCGCGGGGCTCGACGTAGATGCCCTTGCAGATGCGCACGTTGGCGCCGGCGATCGGCAGCTCCGCGATGTCGCCCAGGGTGCGCCGCATGTAGGCTTGCAGCACGACGCCGACGTTGCCGTAGCGCTCGTGGAGCTCGCGGTAGATGCGCAACGTGGCGTCGGTGGTCGTGCGGTCCTCCATGTCGATGCGCACGAACGTCCCCTGCGCGTGCGCGGCCGCCACCAGCCGCTCGATCTGCTCGCGGCAGAACCCCTCGTCGATCTTGAGGCCGAACATGGTCGGCTTGATCGAGATGTTGGCGTCGAGCTTCTCCGACGCGATGGACGCCAGGACCCGCAGGTAGTCCTCGACGGCGGCGGTGGCGCGAGCGCGCTCGCTCACCTCCTCGCCGAGGACGTCGACCGTCGCCATCGTCCCCTCGCCGTTGAGGCGCCGGACAGTGGCCGCGGCGTCGGCGAGCGTCGGGCCGGCGACGTACCGGCGCGCGACGCGCCAGACGAGCGCGCGCGGCATCAGGGGCAGCGTGCGGACGACGAGACTGGTAAAGAGACTCATCCCACTCCGGGGGCGAAGCCCGCTGCCGCCCCCCCCCCCCCCCCCCCCCCCCCCGG
>Ga0075421_100001992_pt1 | contig 24224 bp, 17 predicted proteins | sample SoiMetdeltSBSDD5_FD_75292 | JGI IMG/M metagenome (GOLD analysis project Ga0075421, IMG submission 75292) | Bulk soil microbial communities from a Populus tree surrounding site in Tennessee, USA - Soil MetaG P. deltoides SBSDD5 | ecosystem: Environmental > Terrestrial > Soil > Tree plantation...
AGCGGAAGACGCGCTCCGGGCAGCGTGCTCCATTCTCTAAGTTAGATCTCTCGCCTGGTACAAAGAAAGTGCTTGAGCTAGCAGTCGAAGAGGCCCGGCGCATGGGCCACCATTACATCGGCACAGAACATCTCTTGCTAGCCCTACTGCGCTACAACGAAGGCGTAGCCATTGATGTGCTCAAAGCACTCAATATCTCGCCGGAACAAATCCGTAAGCAAACTCATCGTGTTCTTCAGGATAGCCCATCTGCGCCCCGTCCACCTGCACCGCGTCCGACTCGTCGTACGCCGCCGCGTGAACCATCAGGTGCTAGCGCCAGCAGCCAGAAGACTCCGCTTGTCGATCAGCTTGCTACTGATCTCACTCAGCTTGCCGAAGATGGCAAGTTAGACCCGGTGATTGGCCGTGAGATGGAGATCGAGCGTGTGGTGCAGATTCTGAGCCGCCGCACCAAGAACAATCCGGCGCTGATTGGTGAGCCGGGTGTCGGCAAGACCGCCATTATCGAAGGGCTGGCCCAGCGCATCGTCGCTGGCGAAGTTCCCGGCCCGCTTCAAGGCAAACGGTTGTTGCAGTTGGACGTTGGTTCGCTGGTTGCGGGCACGATGTATCGCGGTCAGTTCGAGGAACGTCTCAAGCGCGTCATCGATGAGCTAAAGTCGTCTGATGCCATCCTGTTCATTGACGAGGTTCACATGCTCGTCGGTGCAGGGTCAGCGGGCAGTTCAGTCGATGCGGCGAACATTCTTAAGCCTGCACTCGCACGTGGTGAGCTTCAATGTATCGGCGCGACCACACTCGATGAATACCGCCGCCACATCGAATCGGATGCAGCGCTTGAGCGTCGCTTCCAGCCCATCATCGTAGATGAGCCAACCATCGAAGAAACAATCCTCATTCTGCGCGGAATTCGTGAACCCTACGAGGAACATCACAATCTGCGTATCACGGATGAGGCAATTGAAGCCGCAGCGCATCTTTCTGCCCGCTACGTCCCGGATCGCTTCTTGCCTGATAAGGCTATCGACCTGATCGACGAGAGTGCTGCCCGTGTGAGGATGTACAAATCACCAGAGGCGATTCGTGTTGTCCGTGCGGAAACAGAGGTAGCTGAGATCAAGCTGCGTCTTGAGGAAGAAGAATTCGCTGGCGACGAAGAACGTCAGTCCTTGGTAGAACGTCAGGAAGAACTTGAGGATTGGTTAGATACCGTCCGGGCCAATTGGGATGATAACGGCGAGGCAATGGTCACTGAAGAAGACATTGCTGAAGTCATTGCCATGTGGACAGGCATCCCTGTTTCCCGCATCGCTGGCGAGGAAAGTCAGCGCCTGCTGGAAATGGAAGAAGCACTCCACAAACGCATTATCGGTCAGGAAGAGGCAATTGTCGCGATCAGCAAGGCTGTTCGCCGTGCCCGCGCTGGCCTGAAAGACCCGCGCCGCCCGATTGGCTCGTTCATCTTCCTCGGCCCCACAGGTGTCGGCAAGACCGAGCTAACCAAGACCCTCGCGGAATTCCTCTTTGGCAGCGAAGAAGCACTGATCCAGCTTGACATGAGCGAGTTTATGGAGCGCCATACAGTTGCTCGGCTAGTGGGTGCGCCTCCGGGGTATGTTGGCTACGAAGATGCAGGCCAGCTTACCGAGGCAGTTCGCCGCCGCCCCTACTCGATTGTCGTCTTTGATGAGATCGAAAAGGCGCATCCCGAAGCATTCAATATGCTCCTCCAGATCATGGAGGAAGGCCATCTCTCCGATGCACGTGGTCGTATGGTCGATTTCCGCAACGCGATGATCGTCATGACCAGCAATATCGGCGCTGATGTCATCAAGCGCGGCTCGCAGCTTGGCTTCGACATCCCGCGCGATAGCACAATCGCTGAACAGAGCGAATATGACGAGATGCGTAAGAAGCTGATGGAACAGCTTCGCCGCGCATTCCGTCCTGAGTTCTTGAACCGTGTTGATGCGACCATCGTGTTTCGTGCGCTCTCCAAGCAGGAGATCACTCAGATTGTCGATATTCTGCTCGATAGCGTCCGTGAGCGTCTCACCGAGCACAACATCCGTCTGGTCGTGACTCAAACCGCTAAGGAGCATCTTGCCGAAGAAGGCTACGATCCCGATTACGGTGCTCGTCCGCTCCGTCGCGTCATCCAGAATCAAGTCGAGGATATACTGTCCGATGGCCTGTTGGGTGGTCGCTTCGAGCCAAATCACACTGTTATCGTCGATTATGTCGATAATGAATTAGTATTCTCACAAGAAGATGCTGAGACCGAGATGCCTCCGGCGATGGCATCATAAATCTAGTGATTCATTGGATCCAAACGGGGCCTTCGAAGGCCCCGTTTGTGTTTTGATCCACACATTTAGAACGATTTGCCCAAAAGCTGTGTCACAATAGCGACTTCCTAGGCCCGCTCTGGGCTGTATCCTGATTCAGATTTGACCTCGCGCGAACGCCCTGCACGAAAACCGTGTCACAAAAGTCGCCTTTACTCATTGTTCCGTAAACTCGCCTTGATGAGATGGCTCGGATAGGGTATCATCCCCCACCGACTTAAAACAGAAGAGGCAAGTACAAAAGATGAAAGTTATCCTTCTTGAAGATGTATATAAGCAGGGCGTTGCCGGTGAGATGGTCGAGGTAGCGCCCGGTTATGCACGTAACTATTTGATCCCGCGCAGGCTGGCAGTCAAGGCGACTGCTGGTACGTTGCGTCAGTTCGAGAACTTGAGCAAGCAGGCAGAAGTTCGCCGTCAGCAGCAGCAGGAGCGCAACAGCGAATTGGCCACTCGAATTGAGGGGTTAAGTCTTGCCTTCCCTGTCAAGGCTGGTGAGGCAGGCAAGCTGTATGGCTCCGTCACTCCGGCTGACATCGCTCAGCAGATCGAGGACATGCTCGGTATTCAGCTTGAGCGCCGCCGCATCGGTGATAAGCCGCTTCGTGAGTTGGGTACATTCAATGTTCCCATTCGCCTTGATGGTGGCGTAGTCAGCCATGTTCAGGTGATTGTTCACCGCGAAGGTGAGGCCCCTGTAGCCACAGAGCCTATTACTGAGGATCAAGTTGCGCCAGAAGCTGAAGTCTACTACGAAGATATGACTGATGCTGGTTTTGCGGACGCCGAAACTGAGGCCGAAGAAGCGTAAGTTTGGCTTTCGGTGTAGTTCCCGGCTCTACATGGTACGAGCAGATCCGGTGAGTATTTAGGATATAGACTATAAGCCAGCGGCACGCTAAACCAAGGTCGAGCCGGTGGCTTGTTGCTTGAGAGGTCAGGGTGGCAGAGGGCGATTTACAATCTCTGGGGCAGGTACTTCGCCATGCTAGAGAGGCGCGTGCGCTTGCGCTGGATGAAGTAGAAATGCAGACGCGCATTCGCGTCAAATATCTACAGGCGCTGGAAAGCGGCGATCTGAGTGTGCTGCCTTCGGTAACGCATGCGCGCGGCTTTCTCCGCAATTACGCGCAGTTTCTCCAGCTAGATACGAACTCGCTGCTGGCAGAGTTTAGTAATCTGACCGGAGCAGGTGCAATTCCAGTTACAACAACTACAGCACCTCCTTCCTATGTGCCCCCGCCTCGTAATGTGCATCCTCAAGCAGATTATGCCGATCTCTCTGATACGGATGAGCATATAATTCTGCCAAGTCCAACTCGTCCGCCTCAAACCCAGCAGGTTCCGCGCTCTACTTATGTTTCTCCACGAGATCGGATGGGGCCGGGCGTTCCGCGTGGTGCTGCGCCGCAGCAGATGTATTATCCTCCTCAGCAGGCTGGTGATGAACCTCCCCGCCCCAGCCGGATCACGGGTACACCGGGACGGATTATTCATTCGGTTTACTTTACAGTTGCAATTTTGGTGGTGGGCTTTGTTGCGATAGTTTGGCTGGCGACGACTCAATTAAGCAAAATCTCAGTTGATGAGATAGTCCCAACACCAGAACAATCTACCTTTCTTGCAGGGTTTAACGACACAACTCCCAGCACGACATTTGAGCCTACATCAATATCCGTTACGCAAACCGCTCCGCCGATATTGGATCGTGTTTTGCTAAACATCAATGTCAAGCAGCGGTCTTGGGTGCGAATTACAGTTGATAGTGAGGTGCAGTTCGAAGGGCAGGTTGATCCCGGAACAGTGCTTCAATATGAAGGGCAAGATACGATCATCTTGCTGGCGGGAAACGCTGCTGCGCTAGATATAACCTACAATGGTCAGAACATCGGTGTTTTGGGGGATCGCGGTAAGGTAGTTCAAGAATTTTTTACGTCAACTGGAAATATCCTTACAGCAACGAGTACGCCAACTGTCACGCCAACGAGTACATTGGTTCCGTCTCCGACTCCGGGTCGGTAATCAACCACGTTATAAGTATTGCATTGAGTCACGGCGAGACTCTGGAACTCGATTCCCGCCTCGCGCCGCTTTAAGAAAATTGGACATTATTGTATGAAGACTGATCCCCATATCTATTATTTGCTAAGTCTTGGCTGCTCCAAGAACACTGTTGATTCAGAGAGCATTGGTCAGCTTCTTAGCAACGGCGGCTATCGTGGCACTGGTACGCCTGATGAGGCTAGCGTGCTAATCGTGAACACCTGCGGTTTCATTGATGCCGCTAAGCAGGAAAGCATTGAGGCCCTGCGTGAGCTTTCTGCTGGAAAGCGCTCTGATCAACTCTTGATTGCTGCGGGCTGTCTAGCGCAGCGATATGGCCCGGTACTCTCTGAAGAAGTACCGGGGCTGGATGGGGTGATCGGTACGCGCCGTTGGATGGACATTCTTGATCTGATTAAGCAACTGCGCGGTCGCAAATACCCTGAGCCGATCTATCATCTCCCAGATGAAGCTGCTACCGTCGGCAAAGATGAGCATGGCGTGATGCGCACCTCCATTCAGGGAGCCAGCGCTTACCTGAAAATCGCAGATGGCTGCCGCCGCCCCTGTGCGTTTTGTGCGATTCCTGCAATCAAAGGAACACATGTCAGCCGTTCGCCTGAAGCCATTGTCGATGAAGCCGCCCGTCTCAACGATATGGGAATCAAAGAGTTGATCCTGATCTCGCAGGATACAACCGATTACGGTCATGATATTGGCATGAAAGATGGGCTGGTGACTCTCTTGGAGCGCATTCTTGCCGCTGCCCCGAATATCCCTTGGATTCGTATTATGTATGCCTATCCAGGCTATGTGACGGATCGGCTTATTGATGTTATGGCAAGCAACGAACGAATCCTGCCCTATCTGGATATGCCATTGCAGCATGGTCATCGTGAGGTTCTGAAACGGATGCGCCGTCCCGCGAAAATCGAGTGGGTCTACGAAACGGTCGGCAAACTGCGTGAGGCTATGCCCGACCTTGCCATCCGAACCACGTTTATCGTTGGTTATCCCGGCGAGACGAACGAAGAATTTGAGGGGCTGTTAAAGTTCGTCCGCGATCTGCGCTTCGACCGTGTAGGCACGTTCACTTACAGTTACGAAATCGGCACGCCAAGCGCGCTGTTACCCGGTCAAGTTCCTGATGATGTCAAGGAAGATCGCCTTGAGCGGCTGATGGAAATTCAGCAGGACATTTCGCATCAACGCAACCAATCTTTCGTCGGTAAGATGCTGCCTATCCTCGTCGAAGGTTATGGCGATGGTCTGAGCGTCGGGCGCTCCTATCGTGATGCCCCTGAAATTGACGGAATGATCATCGTCGAAGGGCAGCTTCCAATTGGGGAGATTGTGCCTGTGCGAATCACTGGAGCAATGGCTTATGATCTGGTTGGTATTGTGCCAACCTCAGGGCCACAGGTCATCAGCCTGAACAGTCTATCCACAAGCGAAGCCTGATACACCGCATAGACAGACGGAATGGCCTGGACCATTGTGACAGTCTGGGAAGCATGATATTCCGGCGCTAACTGCACCAAACGATTTCACAAAGTAACGGTATAGGTTGTTGTATGCTGTCATCTACTACACGGTTTTTCCGCAACTTCGACTTCGTACTGCTCGGCGTCACACTCATCCTGATCATCTTTGGGGTGATGATGATCTCTAGTGCAACGAGGGATGTAGCGAGTCTTGCCGACCGCGTGAACAGTCAGATTTTATATGCCATTGTAAGTATCGCAGTGGTGTTCATTGTTGCAGCTATAGATTATCGATTGCTGACGAGCACATGGCTGTGGAGCTACGGTTTTATTGTCTTAATCCTCGCGGCTACGGGCTTATTGGGTACAACTGGCGAGGCAGGCGCACAGAGTTGGGTGAACCTCGGCGTGGCAGGCTTCCAGCCCTCTGAGCTAGCGAAGATGCTGCTGATCATTGTGCTGGCGCAGCAGCTTTCTAATCAGGCGGAGCACATTGAGAAACTGCCTACGATCCTTAAATCTCTTGGATTTGTCGGCGTTCCGGTGTTCTTCATCTTCATCCAACCCGACCTAGGCATTACTATTCTCGTGCTCGTAACGTGGTTTGCGATGGTGTGGGGCGCGGGCATGCGTTGGGAACACATCCTGCTCTTTATCGTCGTAGGCATTGCGATCATGCCCCTGTTATGGCTGAAAATGGAGCCGTACCAGCGCGCCCGTATCACCACTTTCATCGACTTAGACGCCGACCCGGATGCGGCCTTTAACATGCGCCAAGCGATCACGGCGATTGGCAATGGCGGCTTTCTTGGTAAAGGGTACATGCAGGGCACACAGAGTCAGCTTCGCTATCTGCGCGTCCGTCACACCGACTTTATCTTCGCCGTGATTGCGGAAGAACTCGGCTTCGTCGGAGCTATCGCCGTGTTAGTTCTGATGGCGATTGTGCTCATGCGGATTGTTCGAGCAGCGCGCATGGCGAATGATTTGCCGGGCATGTTAATCTGTTATGGGGTTGGTATGGTGATTTTCTTCCAGACTCTGGTATCAATTGGTATGAATATCCGTCTGCTGCCCGTTACAGGTCTGACACTCCCATTTGTGAGTTCTGGCGGCAGTTCATTAGTAACCCTGATGTTCGGTATCGGCCTCGTGGAAAGTGTCGTCATGAGGCACAATCCCCGCGACTGGTGATTTCACTACTATTTTTAGGAGTAGTTTGTGTCCGTTTCTTCTCGCCTAGTACGAGTGCGCTTTGCACCTAGCCCCACAGGTTCTTTACACATTGGCGGCTTGCGAACTGCGCTGTTCAACTGGCTCTTTGCCCGTCACTATGGGGGCGCTTTCATTTTACGCATCGAAGACACCGATCAGAAGCGCTTTGACCCTACTGCCCTCAAAACACTGCAAGAGGCACTGCGTTGGGCGGGCTTGCAATGGGACGAAGGCCCCGAAGTTGGTGGCAGTTATGGACCCTATATTCAATCCGAGCGGCTGGATCATTATCAAGAGTGGGCAAACTGGTTGGTGGAACACGGTAAAGCCTATAAGTGCTTCTGCACCCCAGAACGGTTGAAGCAGGTCAACGTAGAAAAAGAAGCCCGCAAAGAGGCTCCGGGCTATGATCGCTTCTGCCGGAATCTGACGCCTGATGAAGTGGCACAAAAGGAGGCCGCAGGTCTGCCTTATGTGATCCGGCTCAAAATGCTGCTTGATGGTAAAACGATTGTCAACGATATGATTCGTGGCGAGATTGAGTTCGATAACAGTCTCGTTCAAGATATGGTCTTATTGAAATCGGACGGTTTCCCGACCTATCATCTCGCTCACGTCGTTGACGATCATCTGATGGAAATTTCTCATGTCATGCGCGCGGTTGAGTGGCTGCCCTCAGCCCCTTTGCATATCCAGATATGGAACGCTTTTGGCTGGACGATTCCGATCTATGCTCACCTGCCCGTGATACTGAACCCAAATGGCAAGGGCAAGATGAGTAAACGCGATGGCGGGGTTCTCGTACATGATTTCATCAAAAAAGGGTATTTACCGGAAGCGATGAGCAACTTCTTGGCTAATATTGGTTGGGCCTTTGGCGATGATCGGGAAATCTTTACGATGAAAGAGGCGGTAGAGCGCTTCGACGGGACAGGAATCAATCCAGCTAACAGCGCTTTCCCAGAGGAAAAGTTGGACTGGATTAACAGCGTTTACATTCGTGCCCTTCCCATTGAGGAACTGGCAAAGCAAATCCGGCCTTTCTTGGAGCGTGCTGGATACCAAGTCGATGACGAAAAGTTACTCAAAGCCGCGCCTTTGATTCAAGAGCGCATCAAGACTTTGGCTGAGGTTGTTGATTGGATCGGCTTCCTCTTTGATAAGCAGGAGCCAACGTGGACTCGTGACCAGTTGATCTCAAAGAAGATGGACGCAGCCACCACTGCGACCGCCTTGCGGGCTAGCTATGATACACTTGGCAAGTTAGACGATTTTTCCCATGATTCGCAGGAAGCCGCTATGCGCGGCCTCGCCGATCAATTGCAACTCAAACCGGGGCAGCTTTTCGGAGTCGTGCGTGTGGCGGTAACTGCTCGAGAGGTCTCTCCACCCCTCTTCCAGACGATGGAAATTTTAGGCAAAGAAACCAGCCTTTCGCGGATCAAAGCGGCAGCTGATCTGTTAGAACAGTAGGATATAGACGATGCAGAATTCACAGGAACTGGCCGAGTCCAACGAGGCTCGCGTATCGAACTTCATCACCGATATCATTGATGAAGACCTCAAGAACGGGCGTTACTCCGAGGTTCACACCCGCTTTCCGCCGGAGCCAAATGGCTACTTGCACATCGGTCACGCCAAATCCATTCACCTGAACTATGGGCTTGCGAAGGCATACGATGGCAAGCTGAACCTCCGCTTCGATGACACCAACCCGCTCAAGGAAGAGCAGGAGTACATCGACTCGATCATCGCAGACGTTTCTTGGCTCGGAGCCGATTGGGGCCACCACATCTTCTATGCCTCCGATTACTTTGAGCAGCTATACCAGTGGGCCGTCGAGTTGATCAAGCAGGGCAAAGCCTACGTCGATCACCAGAGCGCTGATGAGATTCGCAAAAATCGCGGCACGCTGACCGAACCCGGCAAAGATAGTCCCTATCGAAATCGTTCAGTTGAAGAAAATCTTGATCTCTTCGAGCGGATGCGCAAAGGCGAGTTCGCAGAAGGCGAGTGTATCCTGCGTGCGAAGATCGATATGTCCTCACCCAACATCAATCTCCGCGATCCTGCGATGTATCGCATTCTTCGCGCCCCGCACCCGCGCACAGGCGATAAGTGGTCAATCTATCCTATGTACGATTGGGCGCACGGTCAGTCTGATTCGATTGAAGATATCACCCACTCGATTTGTACGCTGGAGTTCGAGGATCATCGCCCGCTATACAACTGGTTCATCGAGCAGTTGGGGATTTTTCACCCCCGCCAGATCGAGTTTGCCCGCCTCAACTTGACCTACACGGTCTTGAGCAAGCGCAAGCTGATCCAGTTGGCTGAGGGCGGCTACGTCGCAGGATGGGATGATCCCCGCATGCCCACGATCTCTGGCCTACGTCGGCGCGGCTACACCCCCGAAGCTATCCGCAATTTCTGCGAATTAATCGGGGTATCGAAAGCGAACAGTCAGGTCGATATGTCGCTGCTAGAGCACTCTGTCCGGCAGGACTTAAATCTCCGTGCGCCGCGCCGATTCGCTGTGCTGCATCCCTTGAAGGTTGTGATCACCAATTATCCCGAGGATCAGATCGAAGAGATGGAAGTGGTCAACAACCCCGAAGACGAAAGCATGGGCACGCGCAAAGTTCCATTCTCGCGGGTGCTTTACATTGAGCAGGAAGATTTCATGGAGAACCCGCCGAGCAAGTTCTATCGTCTGTCTCCGGGTCGTGAAGTGCGTTTGCGAAATGCCTACTTCATTAAGTGCGAAGAGGTGATCAAAGATGCGGCGGGCAATATTGTAGAAGTGCGCTGTACGTATGATCCGGCGACTCGCGGCGGTGATTCACCCGATGGCCGCAAGGTGAAGGCAACCTTGCATTGGCTATCTGCGGCTCACGCACAGAAGGCCGAAGTCCGCCTGTATGACTATCTCTTTAAGGAGCCAGAACCCGGCGGCGATAATTGGCTGGATCAGCTAAATCCGAATTCGTTGGAAGTACTGCCAGAATGTTTCATCGAGCCAGGGCTAGAGGCTGCAAAGGTTGGAGAATGCTTCCAGTTTGAGCGCCTCGGTTACTTCTGCGTTGATCCTGATTCGACTCCCACCAAGCCTGTCTTTAACCGCACGGTTGCCTTGCGCGATACTTGGGCGAAGGTTCAGCAGCAGGGGTAGGCATAGAATTCGTACGGGCACAATGCACTATGCCCGAAATGCCTTAAAACCAACGGCGATGCACATCTGCATCGCCGTTGTTATTCTTCCACAAAGAAGGCGCTATGCAGTGCTACCAAGCACATCCCGATCATAAGTATCACAATCGCTAGAGGGAACTTCGTATTCTTCCGATTAGCACGCCATTCTTCTTCCAAGCGAGTTTGAATCCGCCGCGCGATTCCCCGGTCAGGGCGCACACCTCGTAAAGTTCTCTCTATCCACACCAAAGTCTTGTTCCTTGGTTCGCTCTCTAATCTATCCGGGCTTGTAACTCTATGACCGTTTTCTGCGTAATAAGAGTTGTCTTTGCTCGCATCTTTCGAGCCGTCACGATCTAATTTTGCATGCAGGCGTTTCGATCCCATAGGCATACCTAATAGTTCTTAGTCTTTATCATTAGTCGTTGTTTCATGGCTAAAGAGTGCCGTGCTGAAATTTCCATTTGCTGTCACAGAATCCTTTTCATTGGTGTTTTGTGATCTGGGGATAGGTTGTCACCCATCTGATGTAGCATATTGAGATTGACTCGATACATATTCATGACTTCCTAACAGTATCTACACAATTCCGTAATACTCTTTAATAGTCGCCTTAAAGCTTACATACCTCTTACTAAAATTGATGCCTTAGACTCACCCCAATATTTGGGGAAAAATTCATCCTGCAAATGACTTTGACTGGGGTAGAATGGCCCTGATCACAAGGAGAGTTTAGTTTTATGGCGGAAACCACAGCCAGCCTTGAAGCTGTCCCAGAGACTCGACTTAATCCATTTTCCACGCTGATAGGTGTCATGTTCCGACCGCATCGAACCTTTACCCTGATGCGCGAAGCGGAACGTGGCTACTGGTGGGTTGTGGCAGTACTTGCCGTCCTGAGCGTCATTGTATTGGTAGCAGCTCAAATTCCCGCATATTCGAAACTTAGTGGAGGAGTTGCTGTTTCAGAAGCGCAATCTAGTAACGATTCGTCTAATCAACCGGCGCAAGTTCAGCAGGCTGGCGGTATATCAAATTTTTTGATAGTTAGTCGTCTAGTGGGTAATTTGATTGGGCTAGGAATTACCTATCTGATTCGCGCGACCATTCTTTATCTGCTCGGCCTCTCTTTCGGCGGACGCGCCACCTTCAAGCAGATATTCCGCATGGCTGTTTGGACAACCCTTCCCGATGTCATCCGAAATTTTGTCGGGGCGGCAGCCGTTCTTGCGACAGGAAACGTACCTTCGCGTGGATTAAGTTACATATTCTCCTCAACTGAGTACGTGGGAGCATCGAAGATTCTCATTGCAATCTTGGAAGGGATCGACGTTTACCTGATTTGGTCGCTCGTCCTGATTGCAGTCGGCGTTGCAGCAACCTACCAGCTTAGTCGTATTAAGAGTTGGGTTGTCACCCTAATCTACTGGATCATTGGTTTGCTGTTCACAATTGGTGGGGCGGCAATCGGGCAAGTAACTTCCAGCTTAGGACGTGGCGGCTAGACAATGGTGGATGATTCGAATTTCATCGTCGTCCGCGATCTGAAACGCCACTATAAGCTCGGTGATACCGTCGTTCGTGCCCTCGATGGCGTAAGTCTCACCGTCCAGCGCGGAGAGTTTCTTTGCCTGATGGGGCCAAGCGGTAGCGGCAAAAGCACATTGATGCACTTGATGGGCGGCCTTGATGCTGCCGACTCGGGCGAGATTGTGGTGGACGGTCAAACGATTAGCGCGCTAGATGATAATGCGCTGGCAGTCTATCGTCAGAAAGCAGTTGGCTTTATTTTCCAATCTTTCAACCTGATCTCGTCGATGACCGCGCTGCAAAATGTCGAGTATCCGATGATCTTTGCAGGGCTGACTCCTTCGGATCGCAAGGCACGCGCTGTCGAATTGCTAAAACAAGTCGGGCTTGGGGATCGGATTGATCACAAACCCACCGAGTTATCGGGTGGTCAGCAGCAGCGAGTTGCCGTCGCCCGCGCGTTGGTCAACAAGCCGCAGATTTTGCTTGGCGATGAGCCGACTGGAAACCTCGACTCGAAAACAGGCGAGGAAATTCTTGAGATGCTTACCGAGATCAACCGTAACGGGCAGACGGTGATCCTTGTGACCCACGATCCGCGCGTAACTGCTTACGCTTCCCGGACAGTCAATATGCTGGATGGTCTCATTGTTGGCGACGAGATGCGTACTCCTACTCCTGAACAACACTAAGGGTTTCACCTAATGCGACGAGGTTCCCGAATCCTCCTAATTGCTGGGGTTGTTGTCTTCGCCGTTGTAGCCGTGAACGGGCTAACTGCGGCTCGAAGTGTCCTTGCTGCAACATGCAATACTGGTCCCGTTACTGTCACTGATGTACAGCCCGCCACTATATCCAGCATTGCTCCTACAACTATTACTGTCTTTGGTACAGGGTTTAATGCTACTTCCATTGTGATCTTGCAAGGCTTTGGTAGTCTGGTGACCAACAATCCTGGTCCTAGTGCCATTGTGATGACTGCAAATGTCCCAGCAGGTGTCCCCGCCGGGCGTTACAATGTCGAAGTACTTAACCAAGATGGGGAATGTGGTGTTCTGAACAGAGGTTTACGTGTGAATGCTCCTCCTGCCCCTGTCACCGAAGTTCCCACTAGCACCCCTCAGCCTACCGACTTTATCCGCCCCCTCGTTACCGTTCTTTCATACGTGCCTAGCACCCAACCGCCTCTTTATCCGGGCCAGGAATTTGATTTCGCCGTCACGCTGCGAAACACAGGCCAATTGGTCGCTAAGAACATAATCGTTGAATTTCCAGTCGGCGATGTTCTCCCGCGCAATACGGGTGGTACACGCACTATCGGTGACCTTGCTCCGGGTCAAACCGTCGATATGTCGCAGCCGCTCCGCGTGGATAGTAATCTCAATGGCTATGAGGCAGTCGTCACGATTAATATCAGCTACACTGATCAATACGGGAACCCCTATTCGGAGAGCAACGTCCTTAGCTTCGAGGCAGGGCAGTACGCCAGCACCCCGACTCCGACCGCCACCCTCAGCGTGCGCCCGCAATTGATCGTCGAGGGCTACACTACCAGCCCTGATCCGCTCACCCCCGGCACGACGTTCACACTGAACATCACCCTGACCAACGTGAGCGGCGAAATCGCGCGGCAGGTTGTTGCAACCCTCGGAGGCATAGGTGAACAGGGTGGCTCCACAACTGGTGGCACAACGACAACCAGCGATGTTACATCCCTCAGTACCAGCAACATCCGCTACATCGACCAGCTTATGGCAGGGCAGGCGACTACTCTTACCTACCAATTAATCGTAAGCGGAGAGGCGGAGGGTGGCCTTGTTCCACTCGATTTGCAGTTAGTCTATATCGACAATTACAACGTGGAGCACACCGATACTGCCACGATTAGCTTGCCTGTGCACGCCGTACCGCACTTGCAGATTCATCTGTTCGAGCCGCTCCCCGATCTCATTCAGGTAGGAGATACTTTCGACATCCCCATCGAAGTGATCAATATCGGCACGTCGTCGGTCAACATCAGCATGATGGAAATCACTAATGTGACCAAGCTGCGTATCACAGATAGCTCGATCTACGTCGGCCCCCTTGATGCTGGAACAACCAGTACCCTGACCGCTAGCGCCGAAGCCCTGCAAGCTGGAACTGCTACCTTCGATGTGACCGTTCACTATCTCGATAGCTTCCAGCAGGAGCAGACCGTCACCCAATCGTTTCAAGTAACCATCGAGGCCATCCCGCTTGATTCAAGTGGCGAGAACGGTACGGCTCGTCCCGGCTCAAGCGATGACTCCGAACTTTCCCTGGGCGAACGTCTGCTGCGCGCTGTGCTAGGTTTCTTCGGATTAGGTACTCGCCCCGTCGAAGACACAATCAGTCTTCCTGCGGGCGGTGGTACGAATGGTGGGCCGGGCGGCGGTGGCGGGCCACAGGGCGGAGAAAAGCAGCCATGAGAACCGCCGATCTCTTCCGACTCACAGGGTCCAATTTGAAGCGCACACGCGGGCGCGCCATTATGACCGCACTCGGCGTGCTGATTGGTACTGCTGCCATTGTCATCCTGATTGCTCTTGCTTCCGGTTTGCAGGCAAATACCCTGAACAGCTTTGAAGGATTTGGCGAGGTCAACCAGATTACGGTATTCCCCTCTGCGGGATTTCGCGCCTTTGGTGGTGAGAGAAGTAGCAGCAGCGATGTCCGCCTGACGACAAACGCTCTCCGTGATCTAGCAAAGATTGAAGGTGTTACAGCGGTCACACCTATTGAGAATATACAGAGCTTTACCACCTTGAAATACACCCGTTTTGTTGGGACGGCCAACATCACAGGTATTGACCCCAAAGCTGCCCCGGAAATGTCCTTCGACATCGAAAAGGGCACAGATCGCCTCGGCGGCTATACAGCAATTGTCGGCGGACTGGTCGGGGCAGGCTTTGCCGATCCGCGCACCGGCGAAGCCGCCACGCCAGCCGGAGAAGCAGGCTTCGATCTTTATGGCCAAACCCTCACTCTTGAGCTACAGCGCAGCAATGACGAGGGAAAGATCGAGAAGAAAACCGTTCGGATTCGTGTAGGCGGCGTTCTCAAAGAAGGTGTCTCCACGGATAATACAATCTACCTCGCCCTTGATGACGTGGAAGACCTGAATCTTTGGGCCACTGGCGACCGTCCTGATCGCGCTCGTGAAGGCTACAATCAGGCTACCGTCGTCACGGAAAGTTCCGAGGTCACGCTCGGCGTACAAGATCAGATTGAAGCAATGGGATTCGGAGCCTTTTCTTCCGGCTCGATCATCCAGGAGCTTAATGTCTTCTTTGCGATTATCCAAGCGGTGTTCGGCGGCATCGGCGCAATCTCCCTTCTCGTCGCGGCGATTGGCATCAGCAACACAATGGTCATGTCAATCTTGGAGCGCACGCGCGAGATCGGCTTGATGAAGGCTGTTGGCGCAACCAACCGCGATGTGCTCAGTGTGTTCATTACAGAAGCAGGCGCTATCGGTGTGATGGGTGGTATCGGCGGTGTGATCACTGGGGCGGTTGTTTCACAGATACTCAATGTAATTGCCGGGGCTTATATTACTTCTCAGGCAGCAGCCTCGAATTCAACCCCCACCGATCCTGTTAACATTGTCCTGATCCCTGTCTGGCTCCCGATTTTCGCTATCTTCTTCTCGCTGGTGATTGGCCTCGCGTCTGGCATCTACCCTGCCGTGCGCGCCGTACAGTTGAATCCCGTCACTGCCCTCAAATACGAATAACTGCCCTGTATACTCTCATCTTAGGAGTGGGGTTCGTGGCAAAGACTTTCTAATAAATCCCCTGAATTATTTCTTCGTAGGGAAACAGTTTCCCCAAAACCCTTGTTGAATTGGGAACCCTTGTGATACATTGGGCGTTATTCTTATGGCGGCTGGCAGCAGTGCTCATCGATCCTTGCCTCCAAATCAGCCTGCCAATCTAACACTTGCCCTTCGGAGCACCTTCTTGATGGCCGAATCCGTAGCAGTCTCAACCCCGACTCCACAGCCGCGCCGTGCGCTGCATTTCGAGTGGGTGATCCCGGTCTTGATCCGCCCGCGCCAGGCGTTCGCAGACATCGCTGCACAGACGCGCAGCGTGTGGCTCACTCCAATTTTGATCCTGACTATTGCAGCCCTGATGCACACTGTAATAGCGGGCGGCATCAATCAAGCGGCGGCTGCCAGTGGGTCAGCGCCTCTTCCACCGGGTTTCGAGTATTACACGCCGGAGCAGCAGGCGCAGTATCAGCAAGCCGCGTCCGGGATGCAGAGTCCGGTAATCGTCTATGGGGTCCGACCCATCGTGAGTGTTTTCGTAGTATGGGTTGGTTGGCTGATTATTGGCGGCCTACTTCATCTGATCCTTACTCTTATGGGTGGTCGCAGCAGCACCCTGATTACGATGAATATCGTCGCTTGGGCTGGCCTCCCAATTGCCGTACGCAGCCTTGTACAATTTATGTTTATGCTGATCACACACCAGCTTGTCCCCGGTCAGGGTTTATCTGGCTTTGTCCCTACTGAGCAGGGTGTTGTCTTTGTGATCTTACGCCAGTTCTTAGGCTTGTTCGATATTTACATGATTTGGCAGATCGTCTTGCTAGTGATCGGCGTCCGCACCAGCAGCGCTCTGAGTCGCGTCCGCGCATGGATTAGCGTGCTGCTGACCTTTGCTATCCTGATTTTCCTGCAAACGCTGATCGGTTTTGCGGGGTCGCTGTTGAACAGCTTGAGCATCACGCAGCCATTCTTGTTCTAATGAACGACTCTTTCATTCAGCTTCGTGATCTCCGCAAGACTTACACGATGGGCGAGAGTCAAGTCAATGCGCTTGCAGGAGTTGATCTCGCCATTCCGCAAAATACATTTTCGGCGCTAATGGGGCCATCGGGTTCTGGCAAGAGCACAATGCTCCATCTGATCGGCGGCCTCGACCGCCCAAGTTCCGGCCATATTGTGGTTGATGCTGCATTACTCGAAGAGTTGAACGAGAACGCATTAGCGCTTTATCGCCGCCATACAATAGGCTTTATCTTTCAGTCATTCAATCTGATCTCTAGTATGACCGCACTGGAAAACGTCGCCTTCCCGATGCGCTTTGCCCGGATTCCGCGTAAGCAGCGCCGCGAACGGGCGATGGAACTGTTGAATCGTGTTGGTCTTGCCGACCGTGCTTATCATAGGCCCACCGAACTTTCGGGTGGTCAGCAGCAGCGTGTGGCTGTTGCCCGCGCATTAGTCAATGATCCGAAACTGATACTCGCTGATGAACCTACAGGAAATCTGGATACTACTAGCGGTTTGAGCATTATGCACTTGCTCAATGAATTGCATCAAAGCGGTCGTACGGTTGTGGTCGTAACCCATGATCGGCGCATGGCGCACTTCGCTACCAATCGAGTATATATCCTCGATGGGCGAATCGTTTCCCAGGAAGAATACGAAGCGGCGGTGCAGGCCGCTCTCCAACTCGCAGAGAGTTCAATCTTATGAAATTACGTCTCATACGCATTGCATTCCTGATTTTGCTTGGCATTCTAATAGTTGGTGGCTGGCTATCAAATCCTGCTCGAACGTTTGCGGCCCTCGCATGTACCGTTGATTCAGTTGATCCGGCTTCTATCGATGTTAGTACCGATAATGTGGTTTTAATTGGCGGAACGGGTTTCAATGCCGGAATTGGCCCCGATGGTACTACTGCAAAAGTAATTTTTGACGGGGCTGTGGTGATTAATGGAACTGTCAAGAATGACACTACGATTAGGGTCTTTGTTCCTCAAGGGGCGCTGGGGTCATACGGTGATGCTGGACACACTTATGTAGTTCAGGTAGGGAATGGAGCAGATACTTGTACTGGGGGTGCAACTCTTAACGTTAATCCCGTAGTTCTGCCTTCAACGCTTACCCCCATGCCTACCTCATATGTCCGACCGCTCGTCGTCGTTCTGAATTATGGGCCAAGCAGTTCGCCGCTTGCTCCCGGCCAAACTTTCGATGTAGAAGTCAACCTCATCAACACCGGGCAGTTGACAGCAAGCAATGTGGTCGTCGTATTCTTCCCCGGCGATTTTGAGCCTCGCATCACAGGAGGCATCCGATCTGAAGGATCGCTTGTGCCGGGCGGCACGACTAAGATCATTCAGACTCTTACCGCCAAACCCGATCTTGCAAGCGGGCTTGGCCTGCTCGATATTGAAATCCGTTATACCGATGAATTCGGTACAGCCTATACGGATAAAGCGCGTATCACTCTTGACATCAAGGCTGCATCAGGTGGAAGCGGTCCTGCCGCCACACGGACACCTACACCCGGCCCCTTGAACCGCCCGCAGTTCATCATTAGCGGATACCGCACTGATGTAGACGTGCTCAAGCCGGGCACAATATTCCACCTTATCGTTGATATTCAGAATAAAGGGGTAGTTCCAGCAAAAGGTGTCTCGATGATTGTTGGTGGCGGCAGCCAGTCGAGCGGGAGTTCATCAGGCACGCAGGAGCCGGGAGGTGGTGGTGTCTCCGGCGGAAGTGGCGAGTTCACGAACTTCGCCCCAATTAACTCATCCAACGTGCAGTTCCTAGGGGACGTTCCGGCTGGGGGTAATCTTCAGGCGACTCAGGCGCTCATCGTGAACTCGACTACTCAACCGGGTGCATATTCGATGAAAATCTCGTTTGTCTATAACGACGAGAAAGGTGCACCTTATACTGATGATCAGGTGATTACGCTGTTAGTTCTGAAACCCCCGAAGATCGATGTCAGTTTCTATCGCCCGCCTGATCCTTTGTCTGTAGGGCAGCCGGGGATGCTGCCGCTTCAAATCGTGAATCTGGGAAATGCCAGCGTTATTCTTGGTATGATGACCGTGACTTCCGATGGGGCGGATTTGAATAATAACACCTTGCTGATTGGCAATGTCGATCCTGGCTTTCCGATTACATTGGATACGGAGGCAACTCCCTACGCGACAGGGCCACTTACTATCAAGGTCACTGTTGAATACACGGATGACTTCAATAATCAGCAGACTATCGAGAAAACCCTAACTGTTGATGTAATCGATGCCCCGATTATCGAACCAGGCCAGGAAGGTCCCGGTGGGCTAGATGGCGGCTTCCCAATCGCGCAGCCTACCGCTCCTGAAACCTTTTGGGATGTGATCGTGCGTTTCTTCCGAGGACTGCTTGGCCTCGGAAGCGAGCGTGTCCAACCTGGCGGCGGAATCGGAGTTCCAACTGAACCCGGCTTCGAAGAACCGCCACCCGATGGAGGCGGTAACCAACCCGGTGTCCCAATTCCGATCAAACCCGGCAAGGGCTAGAGCAGGATTCTATAGGAGCAGCGTAATTGTGACTGTCTTCGAGCTAATTGCTCTTGTACTTGAGAATCTCAGCCGCCGTAAAGCGCGTGTTGCCCTGACTGCTGTTGGCGTGATCATCGGCACAGCAGCAGTAGTTATTCTGGTTTCTCTTGCCATCGGCCTTCAGATGGACGCACAGAACCGTCTGGGCGGCATTGGTGATCTTACGTTGGTTCAGGTTTATCCAAATTATGGTGATATGGGCCCCGGTGGCCCAATCATGATCGAGGGAGGCAGTGGTGGTGGGGGTGGTGGATCAGGTCAGCCCTCGAATCAGAAACTTGTCACAGATGATTCTATAGTCGAGATAGCAGCTATTCCCGGCGTTGCGGCAGTCATCCCGCGCGATTACATGCAGGCTGGTGGAATAATGAAGTTCAATGGCCTCGAAGGCTACGCCAGCCTTATCGGTGTTGGCACGGATGATCTGACCAATCTTGGTTTGACCGCCGAACAGGGCACGTTGGAGTTGGAACATGGGTCAGTTGTTATAGGCTCTTTCGTCCCAACTACCTTTTACGATCCACGCCTGCGTCCCGGTCAGGAGCCTCCGCCGCCGCCAGATATGCTCGGCCAACAGATCGCAATGGTACTGATTAAATATGATCCCAATACGCAAGAGGAGATTCGTAAAACCCTCTCGCTGATGGTCACAGGTGTCATTACCGAGTCACGAGGAGAAGCCGATTACAGCATCTATATAGGGCTGAATGAGCTTACCCCGATTAACGAATGGGCGATGGGGAGGCGCATCAATCGCCAGCGTGAAGGCTACAATCAACTATCTGTGCGAGTAACGGATGTAAGCAAAGCCCTTGAGGTAACCGATGCGATCACAACATTAGGCTATCAGGCTCAGACTCCTCAATCGTTTATTCAAGGCATCAACAGCTTCTTTGTAGTGCTTCAGGTGATCTTTGGTGGTGTTGGGGCAATTGCGCTGCTCGTTGCGGCGATTGGCATTGCGAATACGATGGCGATGGCGATCTTGGAGCGCACCCGCGAGATCGGCTTGATGAAGGCTATCGGTGCAACCAACCGCGACGTGCTAAGTGTCTTCCTCGGAGAAGCTGCCGGGATTGGTCTACTCGGCGGCTTGGGCGGCGTCATTCTAGGCTGGAGTCTTGGGCAGGTGATTAATGTGCTCGCCCTTTCCTATCTGGCAGGCCAATCGGCCCAAACAGGTGCGCCTCCACCAACTGTAGCCGTGTTTACACCGGTATGGCTGCCTATTTTCGCGCTAGTTTTCGCTACACTGATGGGCCTGATCTCTGGCCTATATCCGGCGCTGCGGGCCGCTACGCTGATCCCAGTGACCGCTCTCAAATACGAATAAGGATTTTCCCCGTAAATTCCCACCTTGGCCTAATATGTGCTCGCCATAAAGAGCCATATGGCTGTGATGTTTTTGCAACATTGAGCCTACCTTTAATTGGCAAATTTGTGGCTAGTATCGAACTTGCCTGCGCCAAAGTCATTTGCAACCCTGGCAAACTACCTTTACAATTCGCAGTCATTGGCACACGGCGACACACTGGGCGAATTACAAGGTTGAGGCCGGGCCGCTTCCAGTGAGTTTGGCAGTGTGCCCGTTGATTCAATCCTTAGCTACCTGCAAATTGTAGTTTGGAGCAACATCATGCAGAACCTGCTCTACCGCCTCTTTCGTCTTCGTCAAGGCGAACTAGGTCTTGTTTTGGTCTTAGGCTTTCTTCTACTTGCCAATTCCATCGCTCTCGAAGTCTCGGATGTTGTGGCGGTAAGTGGCTTCCTAAGTCAGGTTGAGACGCCGCGCATTCTTATTGTGTGGATTGTCGATTTCACCCTGCTTATCCTGACAACTGGGCTGCAATCGCTGGTCATTGACAGATTTCAACGTGTGAGCGTCATTAGATGGATGATTTTTGGTTTCGCATTGATCTACATTGTGCTGCGTTTAATGTTCACTCTGGGCGTACCAGGCTGGCTGAACTATACGTTGTTATTCTTGCTGAGCGATCAGCAGTGGCTGTTCTTTCCACTAGTCTTCTGGGTGTTGGCGAACGATATCTTCAATGACATGACCCAGGCAAAGCGTATCTTTCCTGTGATCGCAAGCTGGGGGTTCGTTGGGCAAATTATAGGTTTAGGGCTGGCCGCCGCCGCTCCAAGTCTCCTCGCGAGGTTGCATGTTCAATCATATGAAATGCTTACCTTGAACGCATTCATCTATCTGGTTGTATACATGGTGATCGGTATTGGGCTGCGTAACATTGTGGTGAGGCAGACGGCAAAGAAAACTGAATCGATACAAGAAACGCTTAGTGAAGGGTGGGGTTTTGTCCGGGAAGTCCCTGCTTTCCGCTACCTAATGCTGTCTATTCTGGGAATCGCAGCGGCAATCATAATTGTTGAATATCATTTCCTTGTAGTCACAGATGCTTATTTTGCCGGGGGTGGATTCCAAACATTCTACAGCCTCTCCCGACTGGCAGTGACCATCAGTGCTTTTGCTGTTCAGAGTCTATTGACAAGCCGTATTATGGATAAGCTGACTGTGAAAAATAGTTTCTTCATCCTACCGATTTCAATGGCTGCTATGATCGCGTGGGTTCTGGCTATTCCTACGGTGGTTAGTGCGACGGCTGCGCTCATGATTTCCCGCCTGATGAAGCAGACAGTGGATGAGTCTGCCAAGAAATCTCTTCAATCGCTTGTGCCAGAGGAACGGCGTGGACGGGTTAGCATTTTTATGGATAGCTATCTCTTCTCTGGTGGAATCATCTTGGGCTGCCTCATTGCAGGCGGTGTGACACTCGTAGGGCAAGCGATGGGAATTTCGCAGTTTTTCTACGGTTATCTTGCTATTGCATTCTTATTCTTGATACTTGCGATCTGGACTTTGTTTCAGATGCGGAACGCTTATGATAGTAGTATGCTCAACTGGCGGCTTAAGCGCCGTCAGCGCGGTTCGAGTGTTCTTGATAAGCTCGAATTCTAAATGTGTGTGCAGACAAACAGGGGCGGTTTTCCGCCCCTGTTCTATTGAAATGCACAGCAAGATTAGTAATCAGGAAGAGAAACATCGTAGCGTATCAGGTCTTCGTAAGTCTCTCGCCTTCTGATCAATTGCACACTCCCATCTTCGCGAATTATCACCGCCGCAGCGCGCGGCTGCCCGTTATACTCCAGCATTTGTTCCAGGGTATATCCGCCGGTGTCGAGAAATGCAAGCAAATCACCCGCCTCGATCTTATCAGGCAGCAGGCGATAATCAGGCAGGCGGCCCATTCCTTCGCTGTCATCATATACATCGCCGCTATCACATAATGGGCCGCCTATCTTATAGGGCACACAATGGGATTCACCGGCTTGTCCTGCCGAGATCAACGGAAAATACCAATGATATGCGAGCGTATCCAGCAGTGTATTGAAGCCGGCATCTACCAGCAGCCACGTCTCATTAGTAGGCTCACGATATTTAACAGTTTGCACACGTGTAAGTAGAACCGCCGTATCTGCGACTATCCGGCTACCCGGCTCTAATATGATTGTTAGATCGGGCAGCATCTCAGAGAATTTGGTACTGATCGATGCTATCTCTCCAATAAACCCTTCATCTTGGATCTGTCCGACTGTGGCGGCTGCAACGTCAAGCGGCGTACCACCTGCCCGGAACATCTTTTTTGCATTCGTTGTTGTTGGGTCATTTTTTACGGTATCTGAAGTTTCCGGATAACCAAAGTCTTCGAGCCTCAGGTAAGTCACCGGGAGGCCACCACCGATATTCAGGTGCAAAATGCGATGCCCCGTTGCCTCAAATAACTCGGCGGCTTTGCGCACTATCGTTCGAAATCCCTGGCGGTACGTTAGCGGATCGGTAATCTGCGCACCAATATGCATATGCAAGCCAATCAATGATAAATGCTCGGGGTGTTGGAGAGCCTCCTTATAGACATGAGCTAGCAAATGCTCTGATATGCCAAACTTCGTTTCATGAGTCCCTGTCTGGATTCCCCCATACGAGTCAGTTTCTACCTCTGGAACAATACGCAGGGCGATTGGCACTTTCTGGTTGAGTGCTTGGGCAATTTCGATGATCCGGTGAAGTTCAGCATGAGAATCAACATTGATACAGAATATCTGATTCTGGATCGCATCTTGCAATTCACGCTCGGTCTTCGCTACACCATTAAAGATAATCTGATCGGGTCTGAAACCAGCACGCAAAGCCTTAAACATCTCGCCGCCACTGTTCACCTCGATATTTAATCCTGCATCGCGAATTACCTGTAGGACAGCGAGGTTTGAATTGGCTTTGCTTGCGTAGAAGACTTGGGATTGCTGTCCAAATGATTGGAAGGCAGCTTGAACATCGCGCGCATTCTGGCGGATTTTATGTTCGGAGAAGACGAAAAGTGGTGTACCATACTGCTCTGCTAGTAGGTTCGTATTTATGCTGTTGATGTGCAGCACACCTTGAGTTGCTTCTAAGTACCCCTCAATTTGCCATAAACCCATTTAATGAAATCTCCCATGATGTGCATTGAGGGTGGGGAAAATACATCACTATCTTAAGTTTCTGCCAGGTCAGTTTGGCTTCGCTGCTGTGTTGTATTGACGTATACTTGATGATAGAATACCTCGAATTCGGGCACAAGATTGTCTGGATTCCATCTTGGATCTGAACTGGGCCAGTGTTGGAAGAGCCTCCGTTCGGGGGCTTTTCAATAAGTGGAGCATCATAACCTTCAAGCGACTATATAGCGCAAGATCGGTCTCTCAGAATTACCGTTCCGTTCCGGTCGTCCTTCGGTGAAACTGAGAGGTTCCGCTTGTGAAGGTTTCGACACTAAAAGGTAACCGAGCGCGACATATTCAGTAACTTGGATAAGGGTTAATACTCTGGCCTACTTGGAACCTCGATAATTGTGATCTATTTGTAAGCAGATAGATCGTGGCGGCGCTACGTTCGATCCCTGAGTGCATTCAAAGAGAGGGATGCTAAATGACAGCACAAGCGCAAGCAATGATGGCAGCAGATACTCCCAAA
>Ga0075421_100001993_pt1 | contig 24220 bp, 24 predicted proteins | sample SoiMetdeltSBSDD5_FD_75292 | JGI IMG/M metagenome (GOLD analysis project Ga0075421, IMG submission 75292) | Bulk soil microbial communities from a Populus tree surrounding site in Tennessee, USA - Soil MetaG P. deltoides SBSDD5 | ecosystem: Environmental > Terrestrial > Soil > Tree plantation...
CGATCCGGCGGCCAGCCGTTCACGGAGATGACGACGGAGGAGTGGCGCCGGGTGATGAGCGTCAACCTCGACGGCGCCTTCTTCACGCTGCGCGCGGCCGCCCGCCACATGACCGCCAGGCCGGGCGGCGGCTCGCTCGTCGTGACCGCCAGCCTCGCTGCCATCTCCGGCCAGGCGCGCGGCGAACACTATGCCGCCACCAAGGGCGCGATCATCTCGATGATGAAGGCGCTCGCCGTGGAGTTCGCGCGTCATGGCATCCGCGCCAACGCGATCCTGCCCGGCTGGATCGACACGCCGATGACCGAGCGCGCGCTGCGCTGGGACAAGTTCGTGGAGCGCGTGCTGCCGCGCGTGCCCGCGCGGCGCTGGGGCACGGCGCAGGACTTCGGCGGCATCGCCGTCTATCTCACGAGCGACGCCAGCGCGTACCACACCGGCGACACGTTCATCATCGACGGCGGCTACTCGATCTTCTGAAGGAGGACCCGTGAGAGACGTGATCGTCGTGGGCGGTGGCAATGCGGCGCTGTGCGCGGCGCTCTCCGCGCGCGAGCACGGGGCGCGCGTGCGGCTACTGGAGAAGGCGCCGGAAGCCTGGCGCGGCGGCAACTCGTTCTTCACGGCGGGCGGGTTTCGCTTCGCGTTCAAGACGGTGGACGAGCTGTACGGGCTCGTCGGCGACCTCTCCCCGAGCGAGACGGCTTCCATGGAAGTCGATCCCTACCCCGAAGACACGTATTACGACGACCTCATGCGCGTCACCGAGGATTGCGCGGATCCGGATCTGGCGCTGACGCTCGTTCGCGAGTCGCAGCCGACGATGCGGTGGATGCGCGAGCAGGGCGTGCGGTGGATCCCGATGTTCGGTCGGCAGGCGTATCGCGTCGGCGGCCGCTTCCGGTTCTGGGGCGGGCTCGTGCTGGAGGCGGTGGGCGGTGGCGCCGGCCTCATCGATATGGAGTACGCGAGCGCCGCGCGCGCGGGCATCGACGTGCACTTCGAGGCCAAGGCGAGCGCGCTCACGGTGGACGGCCGCGGCCGGGTCACCGGCGTGGTCGTGCGGACGCCGGCCGGCACCGAGACGATGGCCGCGGACGCCGTCGTCCTCGCCGCGGGCGGCTTCGAGGCCAATGCCGAGATGCGCACGCGGTATCTCGGTCAGAACTGGGATCTCGCGCGCGTGCGCGGAACTCCCTACAACACCGGGGACGCCATCCGCATGGCGCTGGACGCGGGGGCTCAGCCCTGGGGTCACTGGAGCGGGTGCCACTCGGTGGCGTGGGACTACAACGCGCCGTGGCATGGCGACCGGAAGGTCGGCGACGGCTTCCAGAAGCACTCCTACCCGCTCGGAATCATCGTCAACTTACGCGGCGAGCGGTTCGTGGACGAGGGCGCCGACTTCCGGAATTACACCTACGTCAAGTACGGCCGCGCCATCATCGAGCAGCCGCGCCGCGCCGCCTTCCAGATCTTCGATCAGAAGGTCGTGGACAATCTCCGCGAGGAGTACCGGATCCGCGAGGTGACGAAAGCCGAAGCGGCGACACCGGAGGAGCTGGCGCGAAAGCTGGACATCGACGTGGAGGGGTTCGCGCGGACGGTGCGGGAGTACAACGCCGCCGTCCAGCCCGGGACGTACAACCCGGCCATCAAGGACGGCAAGCGGACGCGGGGGATCAATCCGCCGAAGTCGAACTGGGCGCTTCCGCTGGACACCCCGCCCTATCTCGGTTACGCGGTCACGACCGGGATCACGTTCACCTTCGGCGGACTCCGGATCACGCCGGGCGGGCAGGTTGTCGATACCGAGCATCGCCCGATGCCCGGGCTCTTCGCGGCCGGTGAGCTCGTCGGAGGCATCTTCTACCACAACTACCCGGGTGGGGCAGGGCTCATGGCTGGAGCAGTTTTCGGTAGGATTGCGGGGCGCTCCGCCGCGACCTCCGCCTGATCTCACGGCCATTTCGGCACGGCGCCCACGTCGCCTCGCGGTCGCACGGTGCTTCCAGGACACCGCGAAATCGTCAACTCCGCCGACACGCAAGGTCAGTCCTTGCCCAGGAGATGCCTCGGGGAAGCGGCGCTATTTCAGTATTACAACCCGTCACCGTCGCGGACCTTTACAGTTCGCGCCCTCTGCAAAGCAATTCACTGATCTAAGTTGGGGCGGGACAAAGGATTTCGACTGTGGCACGCGCCCTGCTCCAGCTATTCGTTGCAGAGGCTACTTAGTAGTCGCAAGAAGATGCGATGCGCGACGAGCGCTGGAGGAAGCGATGAGGAGAGTCATTCTAAGTGTCGCGGTGCTGATGGTTGTGATGGGCGTCGGCATCACCGGTGCCGATGCGTCGATTATCTATAACTTTGAGGGCGTCACGCCCTCCGGCTCCAATTTCCAGTATTCATATCTGGCGGAGCTTTCGGCGGACCAGAAGGTCGCCACGTCGATCGGCCGGAATTTCGGCGTCATCTACGACTTCGCAGGTCTGATTTCGGCGACGTCGACGGCGCTGGTCGCCGGTATCACGGTGAGCACCGTTACCGAAGCCACGACGGTGCCGCAGCCGACGTTCCAGGCGGTGCCCGACAGCGCGTCGTTCATGAACATCCGCACGGAAATGACGGGATCGTTCGAGTCCCCCAGTCTCGCCGGTATCTATCGCGTGCTGGCGATTTCGTCGCTCGGTCCCGCCACGATGCTGCTCAACCAGTCGGCGCAAGCGGTGAAGGACGTTCCCGGTGACCCGAGCAACAACACGCTCAGCGGCAACAGCGTGATGGTGGAAGGCCCGAACCCGGTTCCGGAGCCCACCACGCTTCTGCTGATCGGTAGCGGCCTCGTCGGCCTCGGCGCCGCCCGTCGCCGCCGCGCCGCCAAGAAGTAACCACCGCAGCATCATCGACCGCCGGTGGGAGCCTTTCGAGACTCCTCACCGGCGGTTTTGCGTTTCAGCCGACCTCGTTCTCGCTGCCCCCGTGATGTTCCCGTAGCGCACAGTCAGCGGCTTCGAGGAACCATGGCGGCAGCAGGACCCGGCACTTCGCCACGAACGTCTCGAACTGCGCATCGAGGATGTAGGTCACTCCGGAGTCCCCCGCGTGCCGGCACGCGCGACCGTACGCCTGCACGAGGGCCTTGGCGGTCTCCATCGCGTACCAGCGCGGATCGCGCGCCCGCCGGGCCGCCGTCCACGGATCCCCGAGGTCGGGGTAGGGCACCTTGGTGATGATCTGAAAGCGGAGGAAGTCGTCCGGCAGATCGACCCCCTCTCGCAGCGAGGGCGAAAGCAGGACGGTGGCCTGGACGGAGTCGCGATGCTGACCCAGCGCGCGCGGCTTGGCGCTCGCCGTTTCCGCGAGGATGATGCGGCGAGCCTGGGCGGGCGCGCGCTCGGACAGGTGCCGGAGCAGCCGCTGGGTCGCCGCGTAGGAAGCGGCGTGGATCAGGCCCTTTTCCGCCGGGTGCGCGCCGAGAATCGCCGCCACCTCGTCGAAGACGGCGGGCTCCGCGACGGGCAGCGTCGTCTTCGAAAGCCGGGCGGCGGGACGGTAGACGAGGGGGCGCTGCTCGAGCGCAAACGGCGACGGCACCGCGAACGCGCGGAGGGCGTCCACGGGGAGCCGGAAAGCATCGGCCACGGTTTCCCGGCGGCCGAGGTACGCCGAACAGAGGACGGTGATGCCGGCCGCGTCCTCCAGCAGTTCGTGCGCGAGCTGGGCGATGTCGAGCGGCACCAGCTCCAGCGTGGCCTCCAGCCGGTCCGGATACCGCACCGCCCACTCGCGATCTTCGGATTCGAGGAACAAGCGCAGCCGCGCGAGCGCGGACTCGAGCGTGTCTCGCTGTGCGAGCAGCTCTTGCTCCGCCCGTGACGGCGGCATCACGAGCAGATCCTCATCGTCGGCGCCGACGGGACGAAGTTCCTCGAGGAGCCGCTCCACTTCGGTGAGCTGCGCGGAAAGCCGCTCGCGATGCGACGCCAGCACGGGACGGTATTCGTCGGCGGAGGGCAAGCGCGGTAGCGTCGCCCCGAAGAGCTGCTTCATCGCATCGGCGGGGAACGCGAGCGTCAGCACGCCGACGAGCTGTCCTTCGAGCGCATGCGCTTCGTCGATGACGAGGAGACGCCGGCGCGGCAGTTGCTCCTGCTGCCACTGGCGGAGCGTCAAGAAGTACGCGGTGTTCGAGCAGAAGATGGGGCCGGCGAGGGCGGCGGCCTTCGCGCGCGCGTAGGGGCACTGGCACACGGGGCCGCGCCGCCGACGGCAGAGGCCGTGCGAGGTCGGGACGCGCGCCTCGCCATAGCGGTCACAAAAATAGTTGTCGCGGCCCTTGACGATCTGCAGATCGGCGCCAAAGTCGCGCTCGTACTGGTCTTGGAGGAGCTTCTGCGAGGTGAGCAGGTAGGCATCGCCGCTCCAGCGCGCGAGCGTGACCGCGATGTGACTCTTTCCGACACCGGGCGGCGCCTCGACCAGGAGCACGCGCGGGCGCCCGGGATCATCCTCCGCCTCGTCGATGGCGTCGGCGAGGGCGGCGAGCAGGCGCGCCTGCTCGGGGCGCGCCGTGAACGGGGCGGGAAAGTGCGCGAGAAGGTCCGTGCGCGGCACGCTACACTGTAACCATGGAAGTGCGGTGCAGCGCATGCGGAACCGTCAACCGCGTGCCCGCGGAACGGGCGGGACAGCCGGCCCGCTGTGGAAAGTGTCGGGCGCCCCTGATCGACGCCGCCGCGACGACGGGAACGCCGGTGACGGTGACCGACAGCGACTTCGACGCCACCGTGCTCCGCGCATCGGCGCCTGTGCTCGTCGATTGCTGGGCGGACTGGTGCGGGCCCTGCCACATGCTGGCCCCCACCATCGACGCGCTGGCTCGCGACTATGCCGGTCGTGCCGTCGTCGCCAAGCTCGACGTGGACGCCAATCCCGTCACGGCGGGGAAATTCGACATCCGCGGCATTCCCACGCTGCTCTTGTTCCAGAACGGCCGGCTCGTCGATCGCCTCGTGGGCGTCCAGCCGCGGCCCGCCATCGACGCCCGGCTCCGCGCTCTGCTACCGGCGGCCTGAGCCCCCGGGCGCGGTCACGCCGCGCGCCGCTCGAGCTGCTCCTGGCAGGCGAGGCACGTCTCGACCTCGGGCAGCGCCTTCAGCCGAGCGGGCCGGATCGCCTCGTTGCAACGCACGCACGTCCCGTACACGCCGTCTTCCAGGCGCCGAAGCGCGGCCGCGAGTCGGTTCATACGGCCTACCAGCCGCGCCCGGCTCGCGAGTGTGAGGTCCAGCGTCTGCTGAGCCTGGATCTTGTCGAGATCTTCGGTAAAGCTCTGAACGCCGATGGCGGCGGTGATTTCCTCGAGCGCCTCCGCGCCGGCGACCTGGCGCAGACGCGCGACGGTGGCGCGGAGATCCTGCTCCAGACGATTGCGGATGATCTTCATATGGCCCCCTCGTGCGAAATTGCTGGGCCCGCGGAGGGTGCAACGGCCATGCCGCCGGGGCGTGCGCGGGAGGCGACGCTGACCGTATCATGAACAGCATGAACGCGCGCCACGCCCGCCCCCTGCTCGAGTTTTCGGCGGGGGGTCTCGTCTTCGATGAACAGGGCCGGGTCTTGCTGATCCGGGCGCGTGACCTCCGCAACCAGCCCGTGTGGACACTGCCCAAGGGGACGCTCACGAAAGGCGAGACGAGCGCGGACGCGGCGCTGCGCGAGGTGAGGGAGGAAACCGGGTACCGGTGCGAGCTCGTCCGCGAGCTCCAGGTCGTCACGTACTGGTTCCAGCGCGACGGGCGGCGTATCAAGAAGACCGTACGCTGGTTCCTGATGCGTCCGGTCGAGAAGGTGAGCGAGCACGACTCCGAGGTGGACGAGGTCGCGTGGGCGACGCGCGAGGAGGCCGATGGCCGCCTCCGCTACGATTCCGACCGTCGTCTTCTCGCGTCGGTCGGCTAGGGAGCCGGGAACAGACGCTCGCCGTTCCGGTACGCGATCTGCTCGGCGACGTCGCGCGGAAGCTGCGCGAGCCAGCGCTGGATCTGTTCCATGCCTTCGCGCAACGATTCCCACCGCGATGTCACCCAGGTATCGGTTCCGACCATGAACCGATCCGGGTAGCGCACGAAGACCGCGCGCCAGTCCGGATCGAGCGTGCCGCCAGGCGCGACGTCGGTGCGCAGGGCCAGCTCGACCCAGAGGTTGGGGGCGCGCGCGAGCAGCTTGCCGACCGTCTCCGCGGATGCCGACATTCCGGCGTGCGCCCACAGGATGCGCGTGGAGGGATAGAGCGTCACCATGCGGTCGATGGCGACGTCGTCCACGTGGGCGTGGAGGAAGAGCGCGCGCTCGCGCGCCAGCTCCGCGAAGCGGCGGACCACCGGCGCGTCGGCGTCCGCCGCCGACATGTGGAACTCTCCGATGCCGCGATAGATCCCGCGTGCGAGCCGCTGCTCGACGTACGTCGCCACGCTCGCGTCGCGCGTCCACGTGGACATGTCCTCCCGCGTTCGGTACGGGCGCAGGAACGGCACGATGCCGGCGGGGGCGCGATCGTAGAGCTTCAGCGTTCCGTCATCCGGTGTGCTGGAGACGATGGCGCGGCGCACGCCGGCCTGAGCGAGGATCGAGAGCGCGCGCTCCGGGGTGTAGGTGTCCCAGTCCGGCCGGCTGAAGTGGATGTGCGCGTCGAAGAGCGGAAGGATCTGAGCGGCCGCCGTGCCCGGCGCGATCAGCAGCACGACGGTGAGCGCGAGAGCGAGTCGCATGGCCAGTGTCATGGGCGGGATAGTACCGCGATTCCGGCTCGCCCTGGCCACGCGGCTACCCCAGTCGTTTCAGGAGCACGCGGCAGCGCTCGAGCAGCGGTCGCATCCCGAGCTCCTCGGCGATGTCCTGCGCCGCGTCCGCCGCCTCCACCGCCGCCGCGCGATTGCCGCGCCGTTCTTCGAGGGCGGCCAGCGTCAGCCTTGCCCAGCCCTCGTAGCCCCGCTCCTCCTGTCGCTCGGCGTACGTGAGCGCGCGCTCCAGCTCGGCGGCGGCCCCATCGAGGTCACCGAGCGCCAGCCGAGCCTCGCCCAGGATGGTGAGCTTGTAGGTTCGCGTCACGCTCACCGACGCTTTCTCTTGAAGCTCGATGGCCTCCTCCACGACGGGAATGGCGTCGGAGGCGCGCCCGGCGTGCAGGTAGGCCTGGCCCAGGTGGCGTAGCGAATTGATGAGCTGCCCGACGAAGTTCTTCTCTCGGCACGTCGCGACGGCGCCCTCCAGGAGCGCGATGCCTTCGTGGTCGCGGCCGGCGGCGCTGAGGATGTGGCCCCGGACTTGCGCCAGCATCATCTGGCTGTAGAGATGCTGAGCGCTGTCCGCGACTTGCTGACCACGCTCGATGAACTGAAGCGCGCCGGCATGATCGCCGAGCTCGCTCGAGGCCTCGGCCGCGAACGCGCACGCGCCCACGTACGGTAGTCCGGAGAGGCCGAAGCGTTCCATCGCGCGCGGCCCCTCGAGAAGCGCGATGATCTCGCGCGACCGCTCGAGAGCTTCGGCGTAGCGGCCGGTGGCGAGAAAGACGTGCGCGAGGTAGAGGAGCCCGGTCACGCGGAGGCCGAGATCGTCCTTCGCCTCCGCCCGCGCCAGGCACGCTTCGCCGTACTCGAGCGCGCGCTGCTGATCGCCCTTGGCCCAGTAGTACTGCACGAGGAACGCGTAGATCGTGTCGAGGCGATCGCCGTGGCCGTGACGGGTGGCAAGCTCCTCCGCCTCCTTGATGAGCGCGTACAGCGCGTCGGGTTGCCCGCCGCGCCAGAGCGGAGCTCGCATGGCGAGACGGATATCGATTCCCGCGCGCGCGGTCTCCGCGGTCTCCGGCCGCCGCGCGAGCGCGACGAGCGCGATGCGGTAGAAGTCCACCGCCCGAGCGTCCTCGCACAGCGCCGCCGCCCGCTCCGCCGCCTCGCGGGCGTAGCGCACGACCTTGTCCCATTCCTCGCCGCGCGTGAAGTGATGGACGAGCTCTTCCGCGCGCTCGTCGAGGCGCCCGGCGTAGGCCTCCTCGGTGGCGGCGCCGATGAGGGCGTGCAGCCGGCGCCGCTCCGACTGAAGCAACGACGCGTAGGCCACGTCCTGCGTGAGCGCGTGGCGGAAGACGTACTCGGGATCGCCGGCGGCCGCCTTCTCGTAGATCAGCTCGATGCGCTGGAGCTCGGCGAGGCACGGCTCGAGCTGGTTCTGGACGTCGGAGACGCGCCGGAGGAGGCCGAGCGCGAACTCGCGGCCGATGACCGACGCCGTCTGCACCGTGCGCTTCTGCGCGTCCGCGAGGCGGTCGATGCGGGCGGCGATGACGTCCTGCACGGTGTCGGGCACGGTGATCTTCGGCCCCGCGGTCGCGCGCAGGCGCCCGCCCTCCACGCGCACCGCGCCCGTCGCGACCAGCGTGCGGCCGATCTCCTCCAGGAAGAACGGGTTGCCCTCGGCCTTCCGCGCCACGATCGCGGAGAGGTCGCGCGGCACGTCGTCGACACCGAGGGCCGCCCGCACGATACGTTCCGCGTCCTCGTCCGCGACGGGCTGGAGCGGGATCCGCCGGTAATACGTACGGTCGCCGAACGGGGGCTGATAGAGAGGGCGGTAGGTGAGCACGAGCACCACCGCCATCCCGGGCAGGCTCGCCGTGAGCGATTTCAAGAAGTCCTCGGACGCGCTGTCGATCCAGTGCGCGTCCTCGATCACGAGCACGATGGGGCGTTGCCCGCTGCCGCGCGCGGTCATGCGCTGGATGGCGGCCACGATGCGGGCGCGCCGTTGCACGGCGTCCATGGAGGCGACGCTCGGATCACCGGGATCGACGGCGAGCAGATAGCGCAGGTAGGGCGCGACGGCGGCCTTCTCGTCGCCGAGAAATGCGACGCCCCGCTCGATCTTCGCGATGATGTCCGCCTCACCGTCGCGATCCTCGATCCGGAAATTGCTCTTCAGCATCTCCACGATGGGCAGGAACGGCGTGGAGGAGCCGAACGAGATGCAGCCGCCTTCCACCCACGTCACCGACGCCCCGCACCGCAGGCGGAACTCCAGGAGCAGCCGCGACTTGCCGATGCCGGCGTCGCCGAGCACGAACACCGCCTGCCCGCGACCGGCGCGCGCGGCGTCGAGCGCGCGGTCGAGCGTGGCGAGCGCGTCGTCGCGGCCGACGAACGGAGAGAGCCCGCGCGCGGCGCGGGCGGCGAACGGAGACACGGCCGCCTTGGCGCCGACGACCACAAACGCAGCCACGGGCTCGGTGCGATTCTTCACGGTCACCGTGCCCAACGGGCTCGTGTTCATGTACGGGCCGATGAGGCGCTCGGTCGCTTCGGCGACGACGATCTGACCGGGCTCCGCGAGCGCCTGCATCCGCGCGGCGAGATTGGTGGTATCGCCGACCGCCGTGTAGTCCATGCGCAGGTTGTCGCCGATTGCGCCCACCACCACGAGGCCCGTGTTCAACCCCATGCGCATGCGAAAGTCGATCCCGCGCGTGCGGCGAAGATCTTCGCGGTAGCGAGCGAGCGCAGCCTGCATGCCGAGCGCGGCGAGGGCGGCCCGGCGCGCGTGGTCCTCGTGGGCGAGCGGCGCCCCGAAGAGCGCCATCAAACCGTCGCCGAGGAACTGGTTCACGGTGCCCTCGTAGCGGTGGATTTCCGCCAGCATCAGCTCGAAGGCGGCGTTGATGATCCCGTGGACGTCTTCGGGGTCGAGCCGCTCCGACAGCCCGGTGAATCCGGAGACGTCGGCGAAGAGCACCGTGACCTGCTTGCGCTCGCCGGCGAGGGCCCGGCCGTCCTTCAAGATGCGTTCGGCGAGGTGGGCCGGCGTGTAGGCCTGGGGCGACGCGAAGCGTTCGCCCATGGCGTCGGTGGCGGGCCCGCCGGATGGCGCATCGGCACGGCGGGCTCCGCACTCGCCACAGAACTTCTTCTCGGCAGGCAGGCGGGCGCCGCACGCGGGGCACGTTGCCTCGAGTCGCGCCCCGCACTCCTCGCAGAACTTCACCCCGGCGCGGTTCTCGGCTCGGCACGCCGCGCACTGCATCGGAAACGATTCTACGCGGCGCTCAGCGCGCTCGTACAGTGCGGGCAGCGCGTGGCCTTGAGCGGGATCGCCGTCGCGCAGTACGCGCAGTCCTTCGTGGTGGGCGCCGCCGCCACCGCCGGACCGCGGAGTCGATTCACGCTCTTCACCACGAGGAACAAGGCGAACGCGACGATGATGAAGCTGATGACCGTGTTCACGAAGACGCCGTAGTTGATGGTGGCCGCCCCCGCGTCCTTGGCCGCTTTCAGCGACGGATAGCTGCGGCCGTCGAGGGCGACGAAGAGCTCGGCGAAGTCCACGCCGCCCACGAGCTTGCCGATGGGCGGCATCAGGATGTCCTTCACGAGCGAGGCCACCACGGCTCCGAAGGCGGCGCCCAGGACCACCGCCACCGCGAGATCGACCATGTTCCCCCGTACCGCGAACTCCTTGAATTCTTTCAGCACGGCGGGCCTCCTTGCGAACAGGTGTGCCGCGAGTTGTGGCAGTATACCTCCCAACCCGCGACCCGGAATCGAGGAGGCAATCAGCGATGAACTATCGTCCCGTGGAAGGCTGGGGCCGGCTGCCCGACGGCTGGTCGTTCGTGGAGGCGACCAGCGTCGCCGTGGATGCCAACGACAACGTCCACGTCTTCAACCGCGGCGCGCATCCGGTCATCGTCTTCGACCGTGAGGGCAAGTTCCTGCGCTCGTGGGGCGAGGGCGTCTTCCGGCGGCCGCACGGGATCACGATCGGCCCCGACGGCTCGCTGTGGCTCACCGACGACATGCACCACACCATCAGACAGTTCACGCCGGAAGGAAAGCTGCTGCTGACGATCGGCAATCCCGACCAGGCCTCGACGCTCCACGGCGGCAAGCCCTTCAACCGGCCGACGCACGTCGCGCTCTGCCCGCGCACGGGCGACGTGTACATCTCGGACGGCTACGGCAACTCGCGCGTCCACAAGTTCGATCCGCGGGGACGTCACCTGGTCTCGTGGGGCGAGCCGGGGACCGATCCCGGCTGCTTCAACATCCCGCACAACATCGCGACCGATGCCGAGGGCCTCGTCTACGTCGCCGACCGCGAGAACCACCGCGTCCAGATCTTCGACAGTCGTGGCGAGTATCTCGGCCAGTGGAACAACCTGCACCGGCCGTGCGGGCTGGCCGCGGGTCGCCGGGGAGATCTCTTCTACGTCGGGGAGCTGCCGACGCACCTGCCCGTCAACGCGCAGGTCCCGAATCTCGGCGCGCGCGTGAGCATCCTGTCGCTCAAGGGCGAGCTCATGGGGCGGGTGGGTGGTCGGTTCGCGGGCGAGAAGCCGGGCGAGTTCGTGGCGCCGCACGGATGCGCCACCGACTCCCGTGGCGATCTCTACGTGGCCGAGGTCTCGTGGACGGCGGCGGGCAGCAAGGAGACGCCGCCGCGCGAGATCCGGTCGCTGCAAAAGTTCGCTCGGACATGACCGGGATCGTCGACGGCCTGCTCGACGCCATGAGCCGGTCGGCGGCGCACACCTACGGCGGGGAGCCGGTGTCGGAGCTCGAGCACGCGCTGCAGTGTGCCGAGCTCGCAGCGACGGCGGCCGCGGATGACGAGCTGGTACTCGCCTGCCTCCTCCACGACGTGGGGCGCTATTTCGCGGATCGATCGCTGCTCTCCGATGCCACCGGATCGCCGGAGATGGCGGGTCAGGCCGCTGCCGGGGCGTGGACGCGCGGGCATCAAGAGGTGGGGCACGATCTGCTTGCGCCCTGGGTGCCGGCGCGGGTCGCCTGGTGCGTCGGCGCGCACGCGGACGCCAAGCGCTTTCTGTGCGCCACCGAGTCCGCGTACCACGCGCAGCTGTCTCCGGTCTCCCGCCACACGCTGGTGCTGCAGGGCGGGGTGATGTCGCCCGCGGAGGCGGCGACGTTCGGCGCGCAGCCGTGGGCGGCGGATGCCGTCGCCTTGCGACGCTGGGACGATGCGGCGAAGATCGCGGGCAAGCCGACGCCGAGCCTGGCGGCGTGGGAGCCTCTCATGCGCCGCTACTTCGTCGGCACGGCGAGGCGTGCGCCGTCGTGAGCGAGGAGTCCGCCCTCGACGCCGAAGCGGTCGCGGGCCGGCTGCGCAGTCTCCGCGGCTGGACGCGGAGCGGCGACGCCATCACCCGCACGTACACGTTTCCCGACTTCAAGACGGCGATGTTCTTCGTCAGCGGGGTGGCCGCGCTCGCGGAGCGCGCGGAGCACCATCCCGACATCACGGTTCGCTACAAGGTCGTCACGCTCTCGCTGTGGACGCACTCCGCGAGCGGCATCACCGTGAAGGACTTCGACCTCGCCCGCGTCATCGACGAAACGTTCCCCGCGTCGTCGCGTTAGACCCGCCGTCGTTGCGCTGCGGCCGCTTCATGCCGCTCGACCGCTGTCGTCGCGCTAGAACCACGTCACCCAGTCAGGCCGCGCGGAGGGCGCGCTCCGCGAGCGCGAGGGGCAGGGCGCCGGTGGCGGCGAGACGGTCGTGGAACTCACGGAGGGCGGTGGTGTCGGCGCGGCCCGCGAGATACCGCTCGCGCATGCCGAGGATCTCGAGACAGCCCGTGAGGTAGGCGGCGGCCTGCGTCGGCCACGCGCAGTAGCGGGTCACCTCGGCCTTCGCCGTCGGCAGCGGCAAGTTGGCCTTCTCGTGCATGAAGCTCACCGCGTCGTCGTAGGTCATCTCCGCCATGTGGAGGCTCGTGTCCACCACGATGCGCGCGGCGCGGAACAGCATCGCCTCGTACTGCGCGATCTCGTGCCGCCAGTCCGCGAAGAAGCCCTGCTCGCGCATCATCTGCTCGGCGTAGAGCGCCCACCCCTCGCTGAAGTACGACGTGCGGAACACCCGGCGCAGCGCGCTCGCATTGTCGTTCGCGGTGACCAGGTGCCAGTGATGGCCGGGATACGCCTCGTGAACGGCGGTGGTGGGGATACCGGCGTAGCTGTTGGCCTCGAGCCGGCGCTGGACCTCGTCCGCGGACACGCCATCGGGCGGAAACGGCACGAAGAAATGGCCCCGGCGCGAGCGGGCGAACGCGGGCGGGCTCGCGTACGAGGCGACGGCAAGGGCGGGGCGCTGGAAGACCGGCGACGGCTCCACCGTGCACTCCTCGCCTTCGGGGAAGGACACGAGGCCGCGCTCGATGAGAAACGCGCGCGCACGCGCCGTCCACTCCGCGTAGGTATCGCGCATCGCCTCCGGCGTGGGCGGATGATCGAGGTTCAGGCGCGCCAGCACCGCCGGCCAGTCGTCCCCGGCACCGGCGGCGCCGGCACAGCGCCGCAGCTCGCCCGCGAGGCGCTCGTACTCGCGGCGCCCACGCTCGCGCAGCGCGCGCGCATCGACCCCGAGGAGCTCCTTCTCGCGTAACAACGCGCTGTAGCGCTTCTCGCCGATCGCCCACTCGCCGCTCGCGCGGGGCGCGAGCGCCTCGAGAAACGCGGCGAAATCCTCGAACGCGCTCGCCGCCACCGCTCCCGCCGCCGCGAGCTCGGGGCGGCGCGCATCGTCCGTCACCTCGCGCGCGAGCAGCTCGCGCGCGTAGCGCGCACCGGCGCGTGCCTGGCCGAGCGCGCGGTCCACGAAGATGCGCGGTGTCAGCTCGGCGACGAGGTTCGCCTTGCCGGCCGCGATCACCGCCGGCACGGCGCGCAAGCGCGCCGCCGCCGCCGGCACGAGCTCGGGCTCCGGGCGCAGGCGATGGAGGAACAGCGTGAAGACGGAGCCCAGCGGGAGGTTCAGGTACGTATCCGGCTGGCGGCGCCACATCTCCCAGTCCGCCATGATCTCGCGCCCGCGCAGCACCGAGATCACGAGCGCGCGGTCGATGCGCTGGTCCGGCGTGAGGGTGGCCTCGTCCACGGCGCGAAAGCGCGCGAGCCAGGCCACGCTCTTTTCCCGGCGTCGCGCGAACGCCTGCGCCGAGAGGTCGTCGAGGCGGTCGTCGTAGGCGGAAAGCCCGACATGGCTCGCCGCCGCCGGCGACTCCTCGAACTCGTCGTCGAGGAAGGACTCCGCGAGCGCGGAGAACGTCGTCGTGATTACCAGTACCGCATGGCGTCGCGCAGGATGCCGTCGAGCTCGAGGGGGCCCACCGTGCGCGGCGCGCCGGCGAGGAGCCGCGGCTGCTTCAGCGTCCCTTCGATGAGCGCGGGGACGTCGGCGTCCGCATAGCCGATCGCGTTGAGCCCGTTCGGGATGCCGACGTCGCACATGAGCGAGATGAGCGCACGCGGCAGCGCTTCCCGGCGCTCGGCGTCGGACAGCTCGGCGATCCGCACGCCGAGGAGCTCGGCGGCGCGGAGATGGCGCTCGGGCGCGCTCGCGTACGTGAACCGAAACGCGGCGGGGGCGGTGAGGATCACCGACATGCCGTGCGGCACCAGCGGGTGGCGCGTCCGGTATCCGGCGGGGACGTAATCGCGGACCAGCCCCGCAATCGGATACGCGACGGCGTGGGGGACGTGGACACCGGCGTTGCCGAAGCCGACACCGGCGTAGTTCGCCGCGAGCGCGAGATGCACGCGGGCTTCGAGGTCGAGGCCGTTCAGCACGGCCCGGCGCAGATAGCGACCGACGTACTCGATCGCCTTCTCGCACCAGATGTCGCTCGCGGGATTGGCGCCGATGTACGCGGGGCGGTCGGGCGGATGATGCTTGGGGCGCGCGTTGTACGGGCGCGTCGTGTACGACTCGATCGCGTGGGTGAGGATGTCGGCGCCGGCCGCGGCCGTCACCTCGGACGGCGCCGTGAGCGTGTTGAGCGGATCCACGACGCCGAGGGCCGGACGCAGCAGCCGGTGCGACACGCCCGCCTTCACGTTCTGGTCGATGACGTGAGTCACCGCGACGGCGGTGGTCTCGCTGCCGGTCCCCGCCGTGGTGGGCACCGCGATCAACGGTTTCAGCGGGCCCGGGACGGGCTTCCCCTTTCCGACCGGCTTGTTGATGTAGTCGAGCAGCGGCGCCGGATAGCAGGTGAGCAAGTTCACGGCCTTGCACGTGTCGAGCGCGCTGCCGCCGCCGACCGCCACGAGACCGTCGAAGTCCTTGGTACGCGCATACTCCGCCGCGTCCGCCATCGAACGATCGGTCGGCTCCACCTCGACGCCGTCGTAGATCTCGGCCTTGATGCCTTCTTCGCCGAGGAGCGCGCGCACTTTCTCGGGAAGACCGAGCTCGACGATGTTCCGATCGGTGACGATGAGGACCTTCCCCACGCCGAGCCGGCGCGCGTCGTAACCGATCTCGTCGGTGGCGCCGAGGCCGAACTTGATGGGGGACATCTCCATCACGAACACGGTCTCGGTGGGCAGCGTGACGCCTTTCATGGGCCTCTCCGGAACGGAATTATATCGCCCGAATGATAGACTCGCGCGCATGGCCGATGCGGCCCTGCCCGAGCCGTTTCACGCGCTCTTCGCCGGTCTCGAGGAACAACGCTTCTCCACCGACGAACGCTCGGCGTTTCACGGCTGCTTCGGCTGTGGTCCCGGGCATCCCACGGGCCTGCGCGTCCGCTGTTTCAAGAGCCCGGAAGGCGTGCTGTCCCCGATCGTGGTGGCGCGACAGTACGAGGGCCCGCCCGGCGCCGCCCACGGCGGCATCGTGGCCGCGTATCTGGACGAGGTGCTGGCGGGGGCCGTGGTGCGCGGCTCCGGTCGCATCGCCGTCACCGGCGAGCTCACCGTCCGCTATCACCGGCCGGTCCCCACCGAAACGCCGATCGTCGGGTCCGCGCGCGTGGTGAAAGACCACGGGCGATACGTGGACGCCGAGGGGCGATTACAAAAACTCGGCAGCGACGAAGTCCTCGCCTCCGCCACCGGACGCTTCGTCTACATCAAGACCTGAGGGGGACGGTGGCCGCACGCGACGCGTCCGCGCGCCGCGCGCGGCGCGCGCGCGTTACACGCCGGAGAGAAGCGTGAGCACCGGTCCCGGTGACGACGGCGGCGCCGCGCGGTAACGGCACCGCAACTCCGAGCGCTCGAGCACTTCCACGTAGGCGCCCATGACCGTCCGGTAGTACTGCGGATGGCGGCCGGCGGGGCCCCCGTTGTACTCGATCAGCGCGTCGCGGACGTTCGACCGGCGCGCCATGATGTCGCGCAGGTACGCCATCGCGAACCGCGTGCTCACGGTGGGATCCGCGAGGTCGCCGAGCTCACGCTTGCCGTTGACGACTTGCGGCCGGCGCAGCTTGCCCAGGCGCGACTCGAAGAGCGCCGCCGTCGAGGGCAGCATCTGGAAGATCCCGATCTCGCCCGCGGCTCCGACGGCGTCGTGGCGGAACTCGGACTCGACCTCGGCCTGGGCGAGCGCGAGGCAGTGGTCGAGGTTGGTCCGCTGCGCTTCCGCGACGAGGATCTCCGGGAAGCGCTGGAACGCCTTGATGGGTGCCTGCGGGTTCTTCGCCGCCACGTACGTGAGGATCGCGCGGTGAAGGCGCTCTGCGTCCGCTTCGCCTGCCACCGCGATCACCTCGCGCGCGAACACGAGCGCGCCGACAGCGACGGCAAACCCGAACGTGAGAATCGCGAGCGCCTTGCTGTGCTGACTCATTCGCTATTCCTCCCCTTTGCTACTCAACTGAGCCGGCTCTGTACGTCGCCTGCGACGACCTGAGGAAGGATCGGGTGAAGTGCGGCCGAGTATGCCACGCGCCGCGAGCGACACGCAACAGGCTGTTGATGTTTTCCGGGGTCCTACCATGGGCGGTGTCGATCTGGCAAGTGTTCCGACGGCGGAGCATAGCACGGCGTGGCGCGCGCGAGACAGATCCGCGCGCAAGACGCCGCGGCTAGCGGGCGGGACGCCGAATCGGCACGGTGCTGCGAAAATTTGCGGGGTCGTTGTCGGTCTTTCCGCCGACCTGCGTCCCGCACTCCGCGCACACGTAGTCGTACTTGTTCCCGCTCGGCAGCACGAGCAAGAGCTTCTGTCGCGCCGGCGTCGCGCGCCGGCAGCGCGGACAGAAGAGCGACGTCGCTTCGAATTCTCCGAACGAGTCGCGTGCCATGGCGCGAATTCTACACCGGGGATGTCGTCCTTACATCCGGGCGCCGCTGGCAGCGGCCTTGCACCGATCGCATGTGTTCGGTCTGTGCAGAGACGTTCGATCTCCGCAAGGAGGAACGCATGAACAAGGACGAGATCAAGGGCAAGGCCGAGAAGGCGAAGGGCTACATCAAGGACAAGACGGGCGAGCTCATCGACGATCCGGAGCTCGAGGCCGAGGGCGAAGCCGAGCGCGCGGGCGGCGAGCTCCGCGAAGGCTACGGCAAGGCGAAGCGCAAGGTCGGGGAGGCGGTTGACAAGCTGACCGACGAGTGATGCAAAGCGGCGGGCCGGCGCGCCAGCGCCGGCCCGTCCCTCACGCCCGCGCGCGCAGCTCTTTTCTCAGGATCTTTCCCACGGGACTCTTCGGCAGAGCATCCACGAAGCGCACCTGCTTCGGACACTTGTACCGGGCGAGACGCTCCGCGCAGAACGCCATGATCTCGGGGCCGTCGGCATGCTCGCCGCTCTTCAGCACGACGAACGCGAGGACGTCTTCTCCCATCACGGGATCGCGCATCCCGACCACCGCCGCCTCCGCGATCTTCGGGTGTGCGTAGAGGACTTCCTCCACCTCGCGCGGATAGACGTTGAACCCACCCCGGATGATCAGGTCTTTCTTCCGCTCGACGATGAAGAGGAAGCCGTCCTCGTCGAGACGGCCGATGTCGCCCGTGTGCAGCCAGCCTTGCCGGATCGTGCGCGCGGTTTCTTCCGGCATCCGGTAGTAGCCGAGCATGACGTTGCGCCCGCGCACGCAGACTTCTCCCGTTTCCCCGGTCGGCAGCGCGCGGTCCGCGTCGTCCACGATCGCGATCTCTACACCGGGAAGCGCTTGCCCCACGGAGCCGAGCTTCCGCACGCCGGAGAAGCGATGCGCGGAGACGACCGGTGACGCCTCGGTGAGCCCGTAGCCTTCCTGCATGCGCCCGCCGAATTTCTTCTCGAACGGCTCCACGATCTCGAGCGGCAGCGGCGCCGCCCCCGAGCCCCAGAGCAGCACGGACGACGTATCGAAGCGGTCGGCGTCGGGGTAGTTCAACAGATACACGTACATGGTGGGGACACCCGCCATGCTCTGCACGCGGTAGCGCTCGATCGTCTGCAGCACCAGCTCGGGTGTGAACCAGCGGAGGAGCACGGCGCGGGTGCCCAGGATGTTGCCCGCGTTCATGAGCGTGAGCCCGTACGAGTGCGACAGCGGCAGCACGCCGAGGGCCCATCGCTCGCGGTCGAGCTCGTAGAGCGCGGCGGCGGAGCGGGCGTTGAAGGCGAGGTTCTCGTGCGAGAGCGCGACACCCTTGGGACGGCCGGTGGTGCCCGCCGTGTAGAGAATGACGGCGAGGTCGTGGTCGCCGCGTGGCACCGTCGTGAACGCATCGGGCTCGCGCGCGATCAGCTCGTCGAAGCTGCGGGCGCCGGCAGGGCCCTCGCTCCCGGTGAGAATCGTGATCCCGCGCCACGCCTCCAGCTTGGAGGCGAGCTCGGTGGACGTGATGGCGACCTTCGCCTCCGCATCGGCGAGGATGTGGCTCACTTCTTCGGCGCTGAGCAGGAAGACAATCGGGACCACCACCGCGCCGAGCTTGAAGACCGCCGCGTAGGCCTGCAGGACTTCGGGGCAGTTCGGCAGCACGACCGCGACCCGGTCGCCCACGCCCACGCCGAGCTTGGCGAGCGCGTGCGCGAGGCGGTTCGCGGCGCGCTGCTGATCGAGGTTGGTGATCTCACGTCCCTCGAAGGCGAGAGCCGCGTATTCACCGTACCGGCGGACGTTCTCCTCGGCGAGGGTGGCGAGGTTCATGGGGCCTCCGCCCGCGATCATACCCGGTGTGATACGATCGGCGCCCGATGCGGTCACGCCTGGCCGCGAAGATCACCGTCCTCATCGTCGTCGTGCTCATCATCGGTTTCGGCGCGTCCACCATCTGGACCATCCAGCGCGAGGCCGATCTCCTCGTCGAGCAGAACAAAATTTCCGCGCGGCGGCTCACGGGGACGCTCATCGCCAGCATCGAGGGCGCGATGATGCAGGAGCGGCCGGACGTGACGCGAAAGGTGATCCAGGAGCTCAAGAGCTCGTCGCCGGTAGAGGGCTTCGACATCTACCGTCGCAACGGCGTGGAGGCGTTCACCGATCTGGCGACCATGAGGGAGGTGATGAGCAACGCCGACCTCGCGCCCGACGTCATGGCCAATATCAAGAAGATGGAGCGTCCGCCCGCCGCGCCCATGACGGGGCCCCTCTTCACGCGGGCGGTGGAGACGCTGCAGACGCAGGAGGCGCTGGAGACCCGCAACGGGATCCCGCTGTTCACGCTCGTGCACCCGGTCCCGAATCAGGAGCGCTGCCAGGGCTGTCACGGCAGCGATCACAAGGTCCGCGCGGTGGTACGGGTGGCGACGTCGATGGCGCCGGTCTTCGCGGAGATGCGGATGCAGCGCAACCGCCAGATCGTGATCGGCGTCCTGACGATCGCCGCCGCCGCCGGCGTGCTCACGGTGGCGATGGGGCTCATCATCGTGCGACCCATCCAGGCGCTGTCCGCGGTGGCCCGCCGCATCGGCGGCGGCGACTTCGCGGCGCGCGCGCCCGTGGCCTCCCGCGACGAGATCGGCGCCCTCGGAAGCGCCTTCAACGACATGACGACGCGCCTCGCCCAGGCCTACACCGACCTCGAGGGCAAGAACACGGAGCTCGCGACCGCGCTCCAGAGCCTCCAGGAGTCGCGGCAGCGGCTCGAGCTCCTGGAGCAGATCAAGGGCGAGCTCTCCAAGTTCGTGCCGGAAGCGGTGAAGAGGCTGCTCGAGCGGAATCCGAACGCGACCGAGCTGGAGAAGAAGAGCGTCGAAGTGTCCGTGCTCTTCCTCGACATCGCGGGCTACACGCGCCTCTCCGAGCAGCTCGAGCCACGGAAGCTGAACCAGCTCGTGCAGACGTATTTCTCGAGCTTCCTCGAGATCATCCAGCTCCATCACGGCGACGTGAACGAGACCGCGGGCGACGGGCTCATGGTCATCTTCCAGTCCGAGCGGAACGCCGTCGATCATGCCCTCAACGCCACGCGGGCGGCGTTCGCCATCCGCCAGCGCACGGCGACTCTCAACGAGGAGTACGGCGGCGTCTATCCGCCCGTCCAGCTCCACATGGGGCTCAACACGGGCGAGGCCCTGGTGGGCGCCACCAAGCTCGGCGGCGCCACCGGCCAGCGGTGGACGTTCACGGCGACCGGGCCCACGACCAACGTCGCCGCACGTTTCGCCGGCTCCGCGGAGGCGGGGGACATCGTCGTCGGCCCCGTCACGGCCGAGCGCATCCGCGCCGACTTCGTGTTGCAGTCGCTCGGCGAGCGCACGTTCAAGAACGTCTCGGCGCCGATCCGCGTCTATCGGGTCATCCCGCCCGGCGTCTACGAGAACATCGTCTGAGCGCGGCCGACGTCCGCGTCGGCATCTCGTCCTGGGCCGATCAGGCGCTGATCGAGGACGGTACCTTCTATCCTCGCCGCTCCATGAGCGCGGAAGCGCGGCTGCGGTTCTACGCGGGGGTCTTCGACACGGTGGAGATCAACTCCTCGTACTACGCGATTCCGGATATCCGCCACGCCGTGCACTGGGTCGCGCGCACGCCGCCCGGCTTCCTCTTCTCGATCAAGGCCTATGCGCTGATGACCGGCCACCACCCGCGTCTGGCCGCGCTCCCGGCGGAGATCCGCGCGTTGCTGCCTGCGCATCCCACGCTCACGCCGCGCGGCGAGGTGGAGTGGGGCAGCTTCCCGCCCCCCGCCGTCGATGCGGCGTTTCGGCTGTTCCAGGCGGCGATCCGACCGCTCGTGGACGCCGGCAAGCTCGGTTACATCCTGGTCCAGTTCGCGCCCTGGGTGCGCTACGGCACCCGCCGCCTCGACTACGTTCGTTCGCTCCCGGAGCGGCTGCCCGGCCTGCGGGTGGCGGTGGAGTTCCGCGACCGCTCCTGGTTTCCCGATCATGCCGACGACACCCTGGCCGCGTTGCGGGACGCCGGCCTCGCCCACGTCATCGTGGACGCTGCCACCGCCGCGGGCGCGGTGCCGCGGGTGACGCAGGCGACCGCGCCCACCGCGGTCTTCCGGCTGCACGGCCGGAATGCGGAGGGATGGCTGAGGCAGCTGCGTGGCGAGGAGCCCGCCGTGCGCGAAAAATACGACTACCTCTACACGGAGCCCGAGCTGCGGGAGCTCCTACCCGACGTCGACGCGATGGCGACCGAGGCCGAGCAGATCTTCATCTCGTTCAACAACAACAACCGCGACTATCCGGTCCGTAATGCGCTGATGATGAAGCGCCTGCTCGGCCAGCCGGCCCCGGCGGCGCCGGAGCAGGGGCACCTGCTGCTGCCGGAGTCGCCGACCTGAGCGACTCTTGACACGCGACGACCGCCGGCCTCTGGTAGACTCCAGAATCCATGCCGGAATTACGCCTTCGCGGCGGCGAAGTCGACGGGCTCTCGCTGCATTACGTCGTCGAGGGTCGGGGCCCTGCCGTGGTTCTCGTGCACGGCCTCGGCGGCTTCGCGGAGTCGTGGCGCCACAACATCGGCCCGCTTTCCACGAGGGCGACGGTCTACGCGATCGACCTTCCCGGCTTCGGTCGCTCCGCCAAGCCGCGCACGGGCTATGGCCTCCAGTACTTCGCCCGCGCCGTGCGCGGGTTCCTCGACACCATGGGGGTGGCGCGGGCTTCCCTCGTCGGCCACTCGCTGGGCGGCGCCGTCGCCCTCACCTATGCGCTCATGCATCCGGCCCGGGTCGAGCGCGTGGCCCTGGTCGCCGGTCTCGTCCCCGGCTTCGCGTTTCGCGCCTCGCTCATGTTCAAGCTGCTCACCATGCACGGGGTCGGCGAAGCGCTCGCGCTTTGCGGCGGCCGCCGGATCTTTCGGGCCGCGCTCGCGCGCTGCTTCCATAGCCCGGTGGCGAGCGAGGTCGATTACCTCGTGGACCACGCGTACGCCGAGCGTACCGGCATCGAGGCCCGCGCCGCGTACCTGGCCACCCTGCGTGGCCTGCGTAACGATCTCACCGATCACGCCACGAACTACCGGCGCGCGTTGGCGACGCTCGATGTCCCGCTCCTGCTCGTGCACGGGCGACACGACCCCGCCGTGCTCGCCGCCCACTGCGCGGAAGTGGCGGACAGTCTGCCGCGGACGGCCGTGCGCTGGCTGGATGCCTGCGGCCACTTCCCGCAGATCGAGTACCCGTCCGCCGTCAACGCCTGGCTCGTCGAGTTCCTGGTGGGACGGCCGGCGCCGCGATAGCGCTCCCGGCGATGGACGAGATCACTCCCCAGGCGCTCAAAGCGCGACTGGACCGGGGCGAGCGGCCGTTGCTGCTCGACGTCCGCCAGGACTGGGAGACGCGGCTCTGCCGGCTCCCCAATGCCGTCCACATCCCGATCGAGGAGATCGAGCTCCGGACGGAGGAGCTCAACCCGGACGACGACATCGTCGTCTACTGCCATCAGGGTGTGCGCAGCGCCGCGGTGGCGGGGTATCTACGTCAGCTCGGCTTCAAGAAGGTGTGCAATCTGGCGGGCGGCCTCGATCAGTGGGCGCGTACCGTCGATCCTTCGATGCGCCGCTACTAGATGGCGGGCGGCCCTCTCCGCATCGAGCGGGCGGCCGGCGTCGCGTGGTGTACGTTCGACCGCCCTCCGCTGAATCTCCTCGATCCCGAGACGATCGCCGCGCTTCACACCGCGTTCGTGGACCTCGCCGCCGATCCGTCCGTCCGCGTGGCCGTGATCACGGGGGCCGGGCGCGCGTTCACGGCCGGCATGAACGTCCGTGTCCTGCGCGACCTCGATCCGAATCGTGCGCGCGCTCTCATCACGGCGCTCCGTGACGCCATCGAAGCGGTCCACGCGGCGCCGTTCCCGGTCATCGCGGCCGTCCACGGCGCCTGCCTCGGCGCCGGCTTCGAGCTGGCGCTCGCCTGCGACGTGCGCGTCGCCACGCCGGACGCGTTGCTCGGGCTCCCGGAGGTACGCGTCGGCGTCCCGTCGGTCATCCACGCCGCGCTCCTCCCGCTGTTGGTGGGGCCGGGACGCGCGGCCGAGATCCTGCTGCTCGGCGAGCCGGTGACCGCCGCCGACGCGCTCGCGTGGGGCCTCGTGAACCGCGTCGTGCCGGCCGACACCCTGCACGACGCCGTCCGTGCGCTCGCCGAGCGGATCATCGCGTGCGCGCCCTCGGCCATCCGTCTCCAGAAGGAGCTGATCATTCGCTGGCGGCCGGCGGAGCTGGCGCGGGCGGTGAACGCCGGCATCGACGCCTTCGCGCGCGCCTACACCACGGGCGAGCCGCGTGAGGCGGCCACCGCGTTTCTCGAGAAGCGCGCGCCAGTGTTCGGGAGGCGGCCCTCCTGAACATTCGCACGGTGACAGTGGACTTCTGGGGCACGCTGCTCTTCGATGGCCCCGGCAGCGACGATCGTTACCGCGCACCGCGTATGCGGGACTTCGAGTCGATCTTGAACGGGGCGGGACGGCGCATCTCCCGCGCCGCCCTCGACCGTGGCTATGCCGAATCCGCGCGATTGCTCCGCGAGCTCTGGAGCAAGAACCGCGACGTGCCGGTCATCGAGCACGTGCGCGCGGTCCTGGCCGGCGCCGACCGCGCGCTGCCGGACGGGCTCTCGGCGGCGACGCTGGAGGCGCTCGTCGATGCCTACGCGCGCCCGATCCTGCGCGTTCCTCCCACGGTGGACGACGGCGCCCTCGCCGCGCTCCGCACGTTGCGCGAGCGCGGCTGCACGCTCGCGCTGGTCTCCAACACCATGCGCACGCCGGGCGCCACCCTCCGAACGCTCCTCGCGCGCTATGGGCTCCTCGACTGCTTCGCCCACACGACGTTCTCGGACGAGGTGGGGGTGCGCAAGCCGGACCCGGAGATCTTCGCGCTCACGTTACGCGCGGTGAGCGGCGAGCCGGCGACGTCCGTGCACGTGGGCGACGATGCCACGCTCGACGTGCAGGGCGCGCGGGCGGCGCGCATGCGCGTCATCCAGGTGACGGGCCACGCGCCGAA
>Ga0075421_100001995_pt1 | contig 24212 bp, 22 predicted proteins | sample SoiMetdeltSBSDD5_FD_75292 | JGI IMG/M metagenome (GOLD analysis project Ga0075421, IMG submission 75292) | Bulk soil microbial communities from a Populus tree surrounding site in Tennessee, USA - Soil MetaG P. deltoides SBSDD5 | ecosystem: Environmental > Terrestrial > Soil > Tree plantation...
GACTTCAGTCCGCCCACTGAGGCCGAGTTGCAGGGCAGCCGCATCATCACCAAAGTCGGATTGTTCTAGCCATGGCGTCGATCACCATAACATGGCGCGACGCCGGTGGGGGATCGGTCCAATACTGGGCCGACGGACACCTGCTTGGCAGCGATTGCGACGGTTTTGATGCTGTCTTGGCGTTGGTTCGCGAGCGGCCGGAGGCGCAGGTCATTTTGAAGGGCGGCGGTGCATCGCTCGGCGGCGAGAGTCTGGAAGACACGACACCATTCGCGGATCGCTTCCACGAACTTGTCGAAGCACTGGGCAAACGCAACCTCAACTGGGACCTGTTGTGATGGGCGCTGCGATAAGAGGGCACCGGCCGTGAAGTCCGTCGCCGAGCACAGCGACAAGGTTGGGCCCACATCAGCCCGTGCCATCAACGGCGGATCGGCGGGCCTGGCACCCAAATCCTATGGAATTAGCTTCGCCGACGACCGCTCAAGTGCCGCAATCGGCGGCTCAGGCGATGCCGAGGATGCCGGAACCGGCGTCTTCGCTGATCAGTCGACACCCATCTTGCCGTTGCTTCGGCCAGGTCGCGCTCCGCCTGCTATCCGCCGGATGTGCGCTGCCTGTGAGGGCGAGGAAGAGGGCATGCAGGTCCAGCGAAAGGCTAACGGAAGCATTGGCGAAAGCTGCAGCCTTACCGCACCGCCAGCGGTCTCCGCCGCTCTTGCTCAGCCCAGGCAGTCGCTTGATTCGGCAGCCCGCAACTATTTGGAAAATCGCTCCGGCAATGGTCTGATGCCAGCAGCTGCACCACTGGCGATCCAACGCAAGTGCGCGAGCTGTTTGGACGAACCGAGAATCTTGCCTCAGCTCGAAGTCGGTCGTGCCGACGATCCGCTGGAAATTGAGGCGGACGAGATGGCTGATCATGTCGTGCGCCGCATGTCCGTGAACGTGGACGGAAATGCAGTTGCTCAGCCTGTGCAGGCGAAGTCCCGGGGTGCAGGGACAGCAACTTCGGGCAGCGGCCTGGATGCGGGAATCGCCAGCGCGAGCGGCTCGGGGGCTCCGCTCGCAAATCAAACTCGCAACCGAATGGAAGAGGCGTTCGACGCCGACTTCTCTTCAGTTAGGGTGCATACCAGTTCGGCCTCGGCAGAGATGTGCGATGAAATCGGTGCCCGGGCATTCACCTATGGCACTGACATTCACTTCAATGCCGGTGAGTATGCGCCAAGCACAGAACATGGCACCCGCCTGCTGGCTCATGAGCTAACCCACGTGGTGCAGCAAAACGACAGCGTTCGGCTTGCACCAAAGCGCATCCAGGCGAAACCAGCGCAGCTGGGGCCACGAGTATTTGGCCCGAAATCGGGAATGCCCGGGGGTAACATCATCCATAACAAGGGCCTCTTGCCAACTTTCAGTGGCCCCGGCCTCAATCCAGGCTTGTGGGTCGAACCATCCGTGCCGGGCGCAAACCGCGGAGTCGTCGGGCGTGGCTTGTCTGGAAAGCCGGACTTCTACCGTGACAATGCGTTCGATGGGCAGCCCATCGGTATCAATGAAGGCAAGATTACTGGATTCGTGAACCTGAAAAACCCCGGGCTGCCCGCGCCACTAGCACCCGCAACTCCTGGGGGTCCTGTCCTGGATCTGAAGCGCGCTCCTAGGGACATCGAGCTAGGCGACGTGAAGCCGGGGCTGTCGGGAGAGGAAGATAAAGGTCACGACCAGCTCGAGGCATACTCCAAGGGCGTTAGGAATACAGCGAAAGCTGTGGACGATTACCAAACCGCCAAGGGACACGACGCCACTCATGGGCTTTGGAACCTTGGACCGGGCCAACCCACGCCGATGAAGCGCCTCGATGTGCCGGATAAGTTGGCCAAATCCAACAAGGCAGGGGTGGGGTTCGGCCCATTGAGCGTTTACGAGTGGATCGGACGTTGGATCTTCCGGTCCGAAACGGCAATGGAAGGCAGCTGCGTTGTCTACAAGAGCCGGATCAAGGGCATATGGGCATATGAATGGATGCCGGTGTCGGTGCCCGAAAATTTGGGTGACGCCCCGATCCAGAAGGATCTTCTGAAACGACTGGAAAAGGACGTAAAGCCCAGGCTCCATTCAAGTAAGAAGCCGGCAACGAAGCTTAAGCAGCGACAGGTGGTAGCACCGCGGCAATCACCATCGAAAACCCCCCGTCCCGTCTTGCAGCGCAAGCCCAAGCCGCACGATAAGTTCGACGAGCAGGGCTGGCTCAAGACCTATAACCCGTGGCGAGCCGATGCTGAAAAAGGACTAAGCGATCCGAAAACCGCGAAAAGCGAGGTGGTGCTCGACGCTCTTGCCGAGGGAAAGAAGCGTACCAAAACCGATCCGGGAACTCCTCAGGCCGTAGTCGAACGAACCGAAGGGTTTTCTGCGATCCGGCACTGGGTCCGATACGGGAAGCTCTATGCCTGGTTCCGCAAAACTTTCGATCGCGTCTATGTGAAGCTCGCCGGCTTCGCTCAGAAAGTGAAGGAAAAGGTCAAAAAGCTGTCCCGTTCGGCCAGCAGCAGCGGCTTCGGGAACTGGGTCAAGGCAGCTGCGCTCGCGCTCTTCAAGGTAGCGAAGAAGCTCGGCGCATGGGCCATATCCATGATCGTCGACAAGCTCCAGGACTCGCTCCAGGAGGGTGTGAGCAACATCATCAAGCAGCTCGCTGAAGCCGTCACACCCGAAGGCGTCAAAAGCAAGATCGAGGAGATCGAGGAACTCAAAGCGAAGTACGAGCAGATGCTGTCGGAGACGCAGGAGTCGCTCGAGAAACGCCTGTTTGGCGACAAGCTCGAAATGTTCAGCAAGCTCGACGAATATATGAAGATTGCGAGCACGGTCAGCACGATCGTAAGCGTGGTTAGGTGGGGCATTCGCATTGTCGCCTGTGCGTCTCCACCGCTAGTCGGATGCCTGTGGAACTTGGCGATGGCCGCGCTCGAGTTCGCGTTTGCCAAGATCATGGAGACATGCTGGTTTTCGGCCAAAGTCCTCGGCTGGATCAGGGATAGCGGCATTCAAGCGATACTCGATTTTCCGACCAAGGCCGCTCAGACCATCGCGAACTTGGGCAACGATGTACTTAAATTGCCTGATGGTATCGGCCCCCTGTTCGGCGAGATCAAAATCAATCACCGGGAATTTGACATCGACTGTAAGGCCGGCGGCGATGAGAATGGGGGCGGTCCGGAACCAACCGAAGAACAGAAAGCGCTCATGGAGCTCGCCAAAGAGGTGGGTGACGAAAAGTTTGAGGCAGCGCTGGAGATGCTTGCCAAGCGTGCTGCCGACCACAACGTGGCACTCGACGCCGAGCGCATCAAGAAGCTTGGGCCGCTAATCAAGGCCCTGTCTGTCGCCCAAATGAAGGCGCTGGCCGCGAACCAGCCCACCGAAGGTGTACCCGTTTCGGTTGAGGAGTTCCTGAAAAGCATCGCCACGCTTACCGAGAAGGAGATCGCCCGCAAGGAAGAGCGCAAGATCGACTACGACAAGGCACAACGTAGCAATCCGAAGTTCGAGCAGAGCCAAATCAAGTGGAAGCCCGAGCTCTTCGTCAAGCCGGGTATCGCATCGGATTCCAAGGAGTTCGCCGATGCGATCTACGACATTCAGAAGATGCTCGGCATCAAGGCCGACGGCATGGCCGGGCCCAATACGACCAAGCTCTATTATGAACGCAACAGCCAGCCGAAGGATGAGGCGTATGACAACGCTGCCAAGCTGGTAGAGGCGGAAAAGCAGGCTAGGGCAGAAAAGAGGCGGGTTGAAAAGCGCAGGAAGGAGCTCAGGGCACTGCTCAATGAACCCGATATAAAGGCAGCGCTGGAAGCTCCATTCCCGTCAGACGAGCAGCTGAAGAAAGACCTGACGCCGCTGCACTGGGAAAATGTCGACAACGACAGCATGCAGTTCATTCAGCACAAGGGCCTGGCAATTGTCGGGATCAAGACTGAAAAAGGGCACTCCCTCGGTGCCTATTTCCATTTCGTCGAAAGGGAGTTCCCCGGTACTAAGACGAAGATGAAGATGATCGTGAACACCAGCAAATTCTATACGCTGGACGGGATCCCCGAGATGGACGGAATTGGCAACCTCATTACCCTCGAGGACGGCACCACCGGGATCGAATTGATCGCGCTCAAGGAGCGGCCGAAGGATAGCTTCTTCGCCATGGAACCCATCTTCTTCGGCAGATTCTTCGAATTCTGACCGACCGCCGGCGGGGCCTGATTCCGCTACTCCGTCAGCCAGGGCTCGCTGAACTGCCCGTGGCGCGCATCCTTGGTCAGCTGCGAGAACTGGTCGCGGTTCATGTGCACCAGCGACTTGTGATCCCCCGCCTCGAAATAGACGTCCGGCTGCTGGTCGATGGAATCGTCGATGATGGTCGTAACGCCATAGCCAACCGGCGGAACGGCACCGACCTCACAGTCCTTGAACACCTTGCCGACTTCGGCCTCGTCAGCCAGCCGCGGCTTGCTGCCCAGCTCGCTTCTCAGCTCGCTCAGCTCCACCCGGCGGTCTGACGGCAAGACGGCGAGCAGGTGATCGTCTTCCGCGGTGTCGAGCAGGACGGCCTTGGCGACACGTTCGGCGGGGATGTTGGCGCTTCTCGCGCTGTCCAGCGCCGATTGGGTCGGTTGATGGTCGATGACGTCATAGTCCGCCTTGGCCTCGTCGAGAAATTGGCGGAGCTGTGGTGCGATGGACATGGGTTGCTCCTTTCGCTGCTAACTCGCAGCGGCCGCGGTCCCAGTCCGTCATCGATACGCATGGCGAGGAAAGGCCGCCGCCGCACTTTGCCCGAACGCCTTGACCACGCTGGCGTTCCTCCAATCAGCCGATACTTCTGCCGATCAGTTCCTTCATGATCTCGCTCGTCCCGCCGTAGATACGCGCGACCCGGGCATCACGCCACAGCCGGGCGATCGGATATTCATTCATATAGCCGGCGCCGCCGTGGAGCTGCAGCGCCTTGTCGCACGCATCCCATTGCATCTCGCTGTGCCAAAGCTTGGCCGCGCTGGCTTCGGCTGGCGTAAGCTTGCCTGCGACATGACGGGCGATCGCCCAGTCGAGGTGCGCCCAGCCGACCTGTAGCCGCGTCTTCATGTCGGCGAGGGTGAAGCGCGTGTTCTGGAAATCGAGCACCCGTTTGCCGAATGCCTTTCGATCAGATGTGAACTTGACCGCTTCGTCGAACGCGCGCTGGGCGCTGGCCTGGCTTTGGACCGCGATCGACAGCCGTTCCTGCGGCAGTTGCTGCATCAGCATCACGAAGCCGCCATTCTCCGCGCCCAGCAGCCGATCGGCGGGCAGCTTGACCTCGTCGAAGAACAGCTCCGACGTATCGTTGCCGTGCAGCCCGATCTTGTCGAGGTTGCGACCGCGGCCGAAGCCTTCGTCGCCTTCCTCCACCAGGAACAGCGAAATGCCCTTGGCGCCGCCTTCCTCGGTGGTCCGCGCCGCGACGATCACCAGGTCTGCCGCCTGGCCATTGGTGATGTAGGTTTTGGAGCCGCTGAGCTTCCAGCCGTTGCCGTCGGCCCTGGCGATGGTCCGGATGCCCTGCAGGTCGCTGCCCGCGCCCGGCTCGGTCATGGCGATAGCGCTGATCGTCGAGCCGGCCACCATGCCGGGCAGGTAGCGTCGCTTCTGCTCCTCGCTGCCGTAATGGACAATGTAATCAGCAACGATGTCCGACTGCAGGGTGAAGCCGGCGGCCGAGCCCATGTAGCTCAACTCCTCGCCGACGATGGCATTGAAGGTGAAATCGAGGCCGGGGCCGCCATAGGCTTCGGGGACTTGCGGACAAAGGAGACCGGCTGCGCCGGCTTTTTCCCAGGCGTCCCGCTCGACAATCCCGTCGCGCTCATGATCGTCAAGCCGAGGCTCGATGACGTCGGCCAGCACCCGGCGAACGGTATCGCGGAAGGCCTGGTGATCGTCGGTGAAAATGCTGCGGTCTGCGGTGTCAATCATGCGCGCAGCCTAGCGCGGGCTTGCGAGGTTGCAATGACGCGCTAGCGTGGCGTCATGGCGGGCCCGCTTTCCGGACTGACGATTATCGAAATGGCAGGGCTGGGGCCCGGCCCCTTCACGGCGATGATGCTGGCCGATCATGGCGCAGAGGTGATCCGCGTCGAGCGGGCAGGGATGATCGGCGTGCCCAACGACCCGCTGCTGCGCTCGCGGCGGAGCATCTCGCTCGACCTGAAGCAGGAGGCGGCCCGCGACGTAGTGCGCCGGCTGGCGGGGAAGGCCGACGGTCTGATCGAGGGGTATCGCCCCGGTGTGATGGAGCGGTTGGGCCTGGGGCCGAACGAGATCATCAAGGACAACCCAAAGCTGGTCTACGGCCGGGTCACCGGCTGGGGGCAGGAGGGGCCGCTCGCCCAGGAGGCGGGCCACGACATTAACTACATCGCCATTACCGGGCTGCTGCATGGCATCGGGCCCAAGGAGCGGCCGATCGTGCCGATCAACTACCTCGGCGACTATGCCGGCGGCGGCATGATGCTGGCGTTCGGCATGGTCGCAGCGCTGCTGGCGGTGCAACGCGGCGGCAAGGGGCAGGTGATCGATGCGGCGATGAGCGACGGCACCGCCCTGGTCGGCGCGCTGACTTACGGAATGAGGGCGGCCGGCCACTGGCGCGACGAGCGCGAGGAAAATCTTCTCGACGGCGGCGAGCCGACCTACGGCGTCTATCGCTGCCTCGACGGCAAATTTCTCAGCATCGGCGCGATCGAGCCGCAGTTCCGCGAGGCGCTGTTCAAGGGCCTTGCCCTGGCTCCGGGCGCGAGCCATGCCGACGTGGCGGCCGTGATCGCCTCGCGCACCCGCGACCAGTGGACGGCGCATTTCGCCGGCACCGATGCCTGCGTCGCGCCCGTGCTCGATCTGGGCGAGGCGCCGGTCCACCCGCACAATATCGCCCGTCGGACCTTCCTTGACTTGAATGGAGTCTACCAGCCGGCCCCGGCGCCGCACTATTCGGACACGGTGCTCGACCGGCCGGATCCGCCACGGCGCGAAGGGCAGGATGGCGAGGAGATCCTGGCCGGCCTCGGCTATTCGCCGGACGAAATTGCGCGGATGCGCGCCGAGGGAGTGCTGCTGTGAACCCGCTCTACGAGCAGATGGCAACCAGTGTTTTCGAGCGCATGTCGCTGGCGGCGGCAAGGCATGGCGCGGTCAATTTGGGGCAGGGCTTCCCAGATTTTGGCTGGCCGCCCGAGATTCTCGATGCAGCGGCCAAGGCGGTCGTCGAGGGATCGAACCAATATGCGCCGTCGCGCGGCCTCCCGGAGCTGCGAGATGCGGTCGCAGCTCATTATGCGCGGCATCAGGGACTCGATCTAAGCCCTGAAAATGTCTGTGTTACTTCTGGCGCAACTGAGGCGTTGGCGGCAGCGATCCTGGCCACTGTCGAGCCTGGCGACGAAGTCATCATCTTCACCCCTGCCTACGACGCCTATGCGCCGCTGATCCGGCGCGCGGGCGGATTGCCGGTCGAAGTGGCGCTGCAGCCGTCCGGCTGGCGAATCGAGCGCGCCGCGCTGGAGGCGGCGATTTCATCAAAAACCCGGGCGATCGTGTTCAACAATCCGCACAACCCGACCGGGCGGCTATTCGATCGCGAGGAGCTGGCGGTGGTCGCCGAGTGCGCAGTGGTCAACGACCTCATCGTCATTTCCGACGAAGTGTGGGAGCATATCCTGCTCGATGGCCAGGCGTTTACACCGATCGCCTCACTGGCCGGCATGGCGAAGCGAACCCTCAAATGCGGGTCGGCAGGCAAGATCTTCTCACTGACCGGGTGGAAGATCGGCTGGCTGGTTGCGTCACCGGAACTGGCCACCCTTGCGGCGCGTGCGCACCAGTTCCTGACCTTCGCCAGCGCGCCCAACCTGCAGGCCGCGGTAGCCTATGGCTTGAACGACGGCGACGCCTGGCTGCAGCCGATGCGCGATCGCTTCGCCCGGGCGCGCGACCGGATGACATCGGGTCTGGAGGCAGCCGGATTTGCCGTGCTACCAAGCGCTTCGACCTATTTCCTTTGCGTTGACCTCGCCGCATCAGGGATCAGGCTTGACGACGAGGGTTTTGCCCGACAGGCGGTCGAGCAGGCTGGAGTGGCGGTGGTCCCGTTATCGCCCTTCGCCGAAAGTGACGCGCCGCACCACATGATCCGGCTATGCTTCGCCAAACGCGACGAAACGATCGACGCCGGGGTAGAGGCCATGGCCGAAGCCAGGAATTTGATGACATGAGCCCTGCCGAAGAAGCCCGCAACCTGCTTGCCCAGCTGGGCGTGACAAGCAGTGGAACGCTGGTCAGCCATTCGCCGATCGATGGAAATCCGATTGGTTCGGTTGCTGAGGCGAGCGTCGCTGATGTCGCTGCGGCTTGCGAGAAGGCCCTGCTTGCATTTCTTGCGTGGCGCACCGTCCCGGCGCCGCGTCGCGGGGAGCTGGTCCGGCTGATCGGCGCGGAACTGCGGGCGGCGAAGGAGCCGCTGGCCAGGCTGGTCACGCTCGAAGCCGGCAAGATCGCCCAGGAAGGCCTGGGTGAGGTCCAGGAGATGATCGACATCTGCGACTATGCGGTTGGCCTCTCGCGCCAACTTTATGGTTTGACCATCGCCAGTGAGCGGCCCAGCCACCGGATGATTGAGCAGTGGCATCCCCTGGGCGTGGTGGGTGTCATCACGGCATTCAACTTTCCCGTCGCCGTGTGGGCATGGAATGCGGCACTGGCGCTGGTTTGCGGCGACCCGGTCATCTGGAAGCCGAGCGAAAAGACCCCCCTATGCGCCGCGGCGGTGATGGCGCTGGCTGAGCGGGCACTGGCACGCTTCGGCGACGCCCCCGACGGGCTGCTGCAATGCATCCAGGGCGGCCGCGAAGCGGGCGAGGCACTGGTGGACGATCATCGCGTCGCCCTGCTGTCGGCCACCGGTTCGACGGCGATGGGTCAGGCCGTGGGCCCGCGCGTCGCCCAGCGGTTCGGCCGCTCGCTACTTGAACTGGGGGGCAACAATGCGATGATCGTTGCGCCCTCGGCCGACCTCAAGCTCGCGGAACGGGCGATCCTGTTCGCCGCCGCAGGCACAGCGGGGCAGCGATGCACTACGCTGAGACGCCTGATCGTCCATGATTCGATCGCGGACGGGCTGGTGGGGCGGCTTCGCGACCTCTTCGGGCGGGCCCAGATCGGCGACCCGCGCGATTCCGGAATCTTGGTCGGACCGCTGATCGATGAGGGAGCGTTCGAGGGGATGCGGCGCGCCTATCCGGATGCGGAGCGTGTCGCGGTGGGCGAGGGCGGGTTCTACGTCCGCCCGGTCATCGTCGAGGTCGACGCGCAAGCGGGCATGGTGCTGCAGGAGACTTTCGCACCGATCCTTTATGTGTTGCGTTACCGAACTATTGATGAAGCAATTGAGTTGAATAATTCAGTTGTTCAGGGACTTAGTTCGTCGATCTTTACAAATGATCTCAAGGAAGCGGAGCACTTTCTCTCGGCCGCAGGGTCGGACTGCGGCATCGCCAACGTCAATATCGGCACGTCCGGCGCGGAGATCGGCGGCGCATTCGGCGGAGAAAAGGAGACTGGCGGCGGGCGCGAAAGCGGCTCGGACAGCTGGCGCGCCTACATGCGGCGCTCGACCAACACCATCAATTACGGGAACGACCTGCCGCTGGCCCAGGGGATCGAATTTGGCGTTTAGCTGCCAGTTCTTTGCCCGCTCGTCCTGAGTAGCGGCTGAACCTGTCGAAGCCGCGTATCGAAGGACTGTCCTTCGATACGGCCCTTCGATGCGCGGCGCTTACTCAGTGCCTACTCAGGATGAGCGGTTTTACTCGACGAATGCCTAGCCCATATACCGCCGCGGGAGGCGGAACGGCAGCTGCGGCTCCTCGCGGATCATCTGGTGCCAGCGCTCCTCGAACTGGTCGAGCCAGGGGATGAGTTGGTCGGGATAGAGCGGTTCCGCCACGAAAAACCCCTGGGCGACGTCGCAGCCGAGGTCACGCAGCAGCTTCAATTGTTCCTCGGTCTCGACACCTTCGGCGGTCACCGTCAGCCCGAGCCCGTGGGCCAGGTCGATGATGCTTTTGACGATCAGCGCGCTGTCCTTGGAACTCGGCGCATCGTCGACGAAGAAGCGGTCGATCTTGAGCTCGGTGAAGGGCAGCTGGCGAAGCTGCATCAAGGTCGAATAGCCAACGCCGAAATCGTCAATCGCAAGGCCGATCCCCTTGATGCGGAAGCGGGTCAGCGTGTCCATCAGCTTGATCAGTGGCTGGGTTGCACCTTCCGTCAGCTCCAGCACCAGCCGGTCGGTCGGCACGTCCAGTGCACGGCACATACGCTCGACAAGATCGGGAAAGTCGAGCTGGTCGAGATTGAGCGCCGAGATATTGAAGGCGAGGCAGGTGTCCAGACCTTGTTCGCGCCAGCTGATCCACTGGCGGAGCGTGGTCCTAAGGCCCCATTGGGTCATCTGGTCGATCAGGCCATGCTTCTCTGCCAGCGGCACAAAGCGCGAGGGCGGAATGGGCCCCAGTTCCGGATCATCCCAACGAACCAGCGCCTCGACGCGCCGAAGCCGGCCGTCGGATAGGGAGATCTTGGGCTGATAGGCCATTCTGAGCCGGCCGTTGATCAGCGCCCGCTCGAACCCGTCGAGCAGCCCGATGTCGGCCTGCGCGATCATGGCACCCGGGACGGCCTTACCCGATTGAGTATTTCCTCAAGCTGCTCGAGACGCGCCGGCTTTTCCAGGGGTCCGACCATCTGCAAGCCGAGCGCTTCGCCAAGGCGAAAGGCGCTTTCGAGGATCCGCCGGTCAAAGCCCGAGATGATCAGCACCGGATCCTTGTAGTCCTGGGATGCGAGGAAGCGCAGCAACTCGACACCGTCCATCCCCGGCATCCCCAGGTCGAGCGCGACCATTTGGGGCCTGTCCGCCTGGAAAAGGTCGCGGAACTGCTGGTCCTGTTCGGCGATGACGGGCTCGAACCCGCACATGTCCGCGGCCTTTGCCACGAAAGCGGCAAGGGCGGGCTCGTCATCAATCAGCAGCAGCCGCGGCAGTGCCATTTCCAGCCCGTCTCCCATCCGCTTCCTTACAGGGGCGTATCAATCAAGCTTACGAGCCGCGTCAAACGCGCGAAACCTGATTTTAACCTCAATACACTTATTGTCCCGCTTTGACGCGAATTTCCTTCGCTTTGGGAGAGGCCCAAGCATGTTCGGTTCACTCATCCGGCGCAAACAATCGAAGCGCCCGCTGGGCGACGACAATATTGCGTTCGAGTCGACGACCTTTTCGCTGAGCACCGCGGTTCCGCGGCCGTCTGAGCGGCGCGTCGACGAGCGGCTAATTGCCATGCTCAGGGTTGCCAAGCTTAAGGACGCTCAGGGCCGCGAGCAATTGATCCGCGTGCGCAATGTCTCCGCCGGCGGCCTGATGGCCGAGGTGGGTCATGCCGTGTCGGTCGAAGATGTGGTCAATATCGAACTTTCCTCGCAGACTATTCCGTCGACGGTTGTATGGATCCGCGAGGGTACTGCCGGCTTCAAGTTCGACCAGAATATCGATCTTGGCGAGCTTCTGGCCGGGCGCAAGCCGCGCCACGGTTTTCGCCCCCGGCCGCCGCGGCTCGAGGTCAATTGCAAGGCCAACGTCAAGGTCGAAAACAGCTATTACACCGTCGAAGTCCACGACATTTCGCTGGGCGGTATGAAGTGCGAGCCGATCGAGGAATATTGCCTCGGCAAGAAGGTGGTGGTGGTGGTCGAGAGCCTTCGTCCGATCCGCGGTGAGGTGCGCTGGTTCTCCGACCGCAAGGCGGGCATCGTGTTCGATCAGCCGCTAAAGTTCGAGGAGCTGGCCGAATGGATTGGCAAGCGGCTCGAAATGGCTACGCTCAAGGCTGCGATCAAAAACTAAGCCCTTCAAGAATTTCGCCTGGCTTCCTATCTCCTCGCGGTTGACGCGAAGGAGGAACGATCATGGCTGACGAAGTCGCGGTGCTGGCGGGCGGATGTTTCTGGTGCACCGAGGCGGTGTTCCTCGACGTCATCGGCGTGAAGTCGGTCGAGAGCGGCTATACCGGCGGCACCACCGTCAATCCGACCTATAAGCAGGTTTGCGGCGGCGATACCGGCCATGCCGAGGCGATCCGCATCACCCTCGATCCGGATCAGATCAGCTATGACGAGCTGCTCGACATCTTCTTTGCACTCCACGACCCGACCCAGCTCAACCGCCAGGGCAATGATATCGGCACCCAATATCGTTCGGCGATCTTCCCTCAGGACGATGCACAGCGCGAGGCGGCCAAGGCGGCGATCGCACGGGCGAACGAGGCTAACGACGGCAAGGTGGTGACCACGATCGAGCCCAAGGCCGAATGGTATCCGGCCGAGGACTATCACCAGGACTATTGGGCGGGCGAAGGGCAGAGCAACGCCTATTGCATCGCCGTCATTCCGCCCAAACTCCAGAAGCTCAGGAAGAGTTTCCAGGCACGGGTGAAGTCCGCGGCTACCGCGAGCTAGAGGCTACGGCCGCAAAAGCGGCCGCGTACCGACGAGTCTTACGCCCGGGCTGGTCGTTACTGCGGCTTCGGATCCATCTTTAGTGCCGGAGGCATGTCCGGCGGATTGGGCGTCAGTCCGTTTGACGGCGGAGCTGACGACTTCGAGCCCGCAGTAGACGCCTGCTCGTCCGTTCTTGGTGCCGCAGCGCGAGCAGGGGCAGGAGACACCAGCGCTTGCCGGACGAATATTTCCTTCTCGATCTTCTCAAAGGCGTCGCGATATATTGCAGGGTCATTGATCGGCTCTTCATCCGCAGAGCCAACCCCGTAAATGCGGCTCTTGGTCGTCGAAAGTACGAAATTTAGGCGGACGCGTGACCCACGGCCGCGATCTTCCACAAATGCCGACACAACCGGCGTTTTTTTCTTTTTTCCGAGACCCCAGAATATATTGTAGGTCGTTGCAGATTTCGTCGAAGCAGTGCCGACAATAAGGCCGGTGTCCTTGTCGGCCTCTTGGATGCGGTAGCCGGCATCCTGAAGGACTGTCATAACAGACGGAAAACTAACATCCTTTCCCACTTCGTAGTCACGAGACTGTATCTGCTGCAGAGCCAACCCAGAAACCTGAGGCTCCTTTTTGGCCTCAGCTGGTCCACCGGCCAAAATCGCGACTGCTGCTACGCCAACCAAGATCTTGCGCATCTTCAGAGTCCCCAGAAATTAGAATGAACTGCTGCGGCTCTTGAAGTCCGCCAGGCGGCCGTCCGGGCCAAACTTGAGAATGAGCGTCATCGAGCGGGTTGATGTACTCGCCTTCGATTTCGATTTGCCGAAGCCAAGGCCGGCGCCGCCAGCCGCATTGTCACCGCCGACTCCTCCCAGAATCCCGATCCTGAAGCCGGAGTCCTTCGTGGAACTTACCGTGGCAAAGCGATCATAGACCCATACTTCTCGGCCATCGCCATCCATGGTGGTCACGTTAGGACCGCCAAATGTCTCCAGCACTTGCGCTCTTGTCGTTTCTCCCACGCGCAGCGTCATCTGAACCATGCCGTGGGTCAGAGTATTTGCGCTATTTTGGGCCGTTGCTGGCACCGCAAGTGCCGCCATCGCAAGGGCTACTAGAACACGAGTCATGGAACTCCCCCTTCATCGAGAAGAGTGAGCAGGTTTTTCTTTACGGGCAAGTGTAAATTGTATTGTTAACCGCCATTCGCCTCATCTCGGCGCGGCAGCCCTTTTCAGCCGGTCGCGAATTGCGGCGGCGATCCCGTTTCCGGGCACGGGCGCGATGGCGATGCGCGGCTGCGGGGCGGCGTCAGCTTCGTGCAGCAGGTCGAACAGGCGTGCCGCGGCCTCAACTGCGTCGCCGCTTTCGCTCAGCGACACGTCGCCGGTGACCGCGCCGAAGCCGATCAGATACTCGCCGTCCTCCGCCGCCGTGGCGTCAAGCCGGAGCGGCTTCTTCGGCGCATAATGGCTGGCAAGTTGGCCGGGTGCCTCAATCGCCGTCGGTTTGGGAACTTCATGCGCATCAACCTCGATTGGTCCGCGGCGCAGCAATTTGAGAGCGCCGTCCGCGGCAGCGACGATCGTGGATTCGATGCCGCGCTGGGTCGCCCCGCCGTCGATCACCAGTGGAATTCGGCCCGCCAATGACGCGAGGACATGGCTAGCCCGGGTCGGGCTGATGAGACCGCTGGCGTTGGCAGAGGGTGCGGCAAGCGGTCTGCCGCAGGCCTTGAGCAGTGCCTGCATCACCGGATGGGCGGGTACGCGAAGCGCGATCGTCGGCAGGCCAGCGGTAACGATACTGGCAATGCCGGAGCCTTCGCGGAGCGGCACTACCAGGGTCAACGGACCGGGCCAGTGCTTCAGGGCCAATGCGTGAGCCTGATCGTTGAACCGGCCGACTCGCTCGGCGCTTTCCAGGTCCGGCACGTGAACGATCAGCGGATTGAAGGTGGGCCGGCCCTTGGCCGCGTAGATGCGCGCCACGGCCGCGGCATTGGTCGCATCGGCGGCCAGGCCATATACGGTTTCGGTGGGCACGGCGACCGGCTCCCCGGCCAGCACCAGCCGGACAGCCTCGGCAATTGCCTCCTCGCCCATCGGCATTACACGCGTGTCGGCTGGCCCGCTCATGGCCTGCCCGCTATAGCTCCAAGGCCTGATCATCAAGGGATGCACCATGAGCTTCACCGCGCCGGTATCGGAACAAAGGCTTGTGCTGAACGCGGTCGTCGGGATCGGCGAACTGGAGGGCGGGCCGGATTCCGAGATGGTCGACGCGGTGCTGGAGGGCGCGGCGGCGCTGGCGGAGGGAGAGTTCGCGCCGCTACTGCGCGTCGGCGACACGGTGGGCGCGCGATGGGACAATGGCGACGTGTCGATGCCCGAAGGCTTCAAGGCCGCTTGGCGTTCCTTCGTTGAGGGCGGCTGGATGACCCTCGCCGCGTCGGAGGAGCATGGCGGACAGGGGCTGCCGCATGTGCTGTCAGCCGCACTGATGGACAATTTGAACGCCGCCAATGTCGGCTTCGCGCTGTGCCCGATGCTGTCGATGGGTGCGATCGACGCGATCGAGAAGCATGGCTCGGACGAGCTCAAACGTAACTATCTACCGAAGATTATCAGTGGCGAATGGCCTGCCACCATGAACCTGACCGAGCCGGCAGCGGGCAGCGACGTCGGTGCGCTCAAAACTCGTGCGGAGCCGGTTGGCGACGGCAGTTGGAAGATCAAGGGCACCAAGATTTTCATTACCTACGGCGAGCACGACTTAGGCGAACAGATCATCCACATGGTGCTGGCCCGCACGCCTGGCGCGCCGGAGGGCACGCGGGGCATCTCGCTATTCCTGGTACCCAAAATCCTGCCCGACGGGACGCGCAACGACCTGCGTTGCGTATCGATCGAGCACAAGCTCGGCATCCACGCCTCGCCGACCTGCGTGATGAGCTACGGCGATCATGAAGGTGCGATCGCCTGGCTGGTCGGGCCGGAGATGGGCGGCATGGCGGCGATGTTCACGATGATGAACAATGCGCGGCTCAATGTCGGCCTACAGGGCGTTGGCATTGCAGAACGGGCGACGCAGCGCGCGGTCGCCTATGCGCTGGAGCGCAAGCAGGGGCAGCGCAACCGCTTGCCGGTGCCCATCTCGGAGCATCCGGATGTCCGCCGAATGCTGCTTAGGATGCGTGCGCTGACGACGGGTGCGCGCGCACTCACCTACTACGCTTTCGGCCAAATGGATCGTGCAACGCGAAGCGACCCGGTCGCGGGTTTCCGCGCCGAAGTGTTGACCCCACTGGCCAAAGCGTGGGGTACCGACGTCGGGATCGAGGTCGCCAACCTCGGCATCCAGGTCCATGGCGGGATGGGCTATATTGAGGAAACCGGCGCGGCCCAGCACCTGCGCGATGCGCGCATCGCCTCAATTTACGAAGGGACCAACGGCATCCAGGCCGCCGATCTCGTGGGCCGCAAGCTGGGACTCGACGGGGGGCTGGCGTTCGACGGGTTGATCGCTGACATTGAGGCCGAAACGCAGGACCTGCGGCTCATTGCGCTGACCGACGCGGTCGAAGTGGCTGCGTCGAGCCTGCGCGAAGCCGCTCCGGACGACCGGCTAGCGGGCAGTTATCCCTTCCTCACCATGTGCTCGGTGATGGTTGCCGGCTGGCTGGTGGAGCGCATGGCACGCACCCAAGGGGCTGACGAGCGTACGAAGGCGGCCGCCAATTATTTCCTGGCGACGATCGTGCCTGAGGCGCTCGGCCTTGGCGCGGCGGCTGAAGCGGGTGCGGCTCTGCTTTACGCGGTTGAGGCGGAAGCCCTGGCCTAGGCGCGAGCGAACAAGTCTGCCGGATCAATTCCCAACCGCGCCATGCGATCGCGAATGACCGGCCACTCGTTGGAGATGAAGTCGCTGCGCTGGGAGTTGCGCAACTTGGCGGCTGCGCCAGGCGCGACGAACATGCCGACGCCCCGCTTGACGATGATGAAGCCTTCGTCCTGGAACCCCTGATAGGCCTTGGCGACGGTTAGCGGGTTGGCGCCCTGCTCCGCCGCGAGCGCGCGAACCGAGGGAAGGGGATCGCCATCGTTATAGTGGCCGGCAAGGATCGCGTCGGCAATCACTTCACGAAGGCGGACATAAACAGGCTTTTCGTGGGAGGATCGTAGCGTCATGCTGTTACAATACAGCAAAGCGCATTTAGTTCAATCTCTTTCGGGCGGTGTCCATTCGCTGACATGCTCAGCAAGCTCGGGCCGGGGTCTTTCCTCGAGCGGCTGGCCGGGCGTTCCGAGGAAGATGAACCCGGCGATCCGCTCCCCTTCGCGGCAAAATGCGCGGGTGACGCGCGGCGAGTAGGCCTGCCAGCCGGTGATCCAGCCGCCGACATAGCCAAGCGCATTGGCGGCATGGAGCAGGTTCATGCCGACCGCGCCGCAGCTTAGCTCCTGCTCCCAGACCGGAATCTTGTGCCCTTGGATCGGCGTGGAAATCAGCGCGATCATGACCGGCGCTTGGTGAGCGAATTCCAACGCCTTGGCGAAGTGCGCGGGGGTCGGCTCCGCGTAATACTCTGGCAGGGCCTTGGTGAGCAGGTCGGCTAGCTCCTGCCGCTGATGTCTGCCGATCATGACGAAGCGCCAGGGGGCAATCTTGCCATGATCCGGCGTTCGCATGGCGATTGTCAGGATATGTTCCAGTTCCTCCATCGACGGGCCTGGTGGGCCGAGGTCGCGGGGTTTGCCCGACCGGCGCGTTTCGAGAAGGGCGAGGGCAGACGAGCGGTCATTGAGAATCATGCCGTGCGTCTAACCGTGCAACCCGTTGGCAACAATCGACTTCACAAGTGCGTTTTCGTCGCTAGGGTGCCGCCCAAATCCAACCGGCCGCAAACGACGGTCAGCAAAAGTTCCTAGGGGAGACGTACAAGATGGTGGACACGCCAACCGCGGACAATCCGCGCGAGCCGGATATCAGTCACCAAAACCCCGCCGACCGGCAATTATGGTTTGGCCACCCCCGTCAGCTTGCCCGGCTGTTTTCGACCGAGGCCATGGAGCGCTTCGGCTATTACGGCATGCGAGCGCTACTAACGCTCTATCTCGCCAAGCACTTCCTGTTTTCCGATACCACGACCAACGGCCTGTACGGCGGCTTCACTGCACTGGTCTATCTGACCCCGCTCATTGGCGGCCTGATTGCCGACCGCTACCTGGGCTCGAAGCGCTCGGTGAAGTTCGGCGCGATCCTGATGAGCCTCGGCTATTTCATCCTCTGTTTTGGAGGAGAGACGGCAAAGCCTCACGCCACGATCGATGGCCAGCGTTATGAAGTGGTCGTGGAAAATTCGATCGACCGGCCCACGTCGACGGGAGACGAGGTGCGCTATGTCGTCCAGGGCCAGGAACGGCTGAAGGTCCAGGGCAATGACGACGGGTCGGTCGCGCTGCTGAATACGGACGGCAGCATCGCCCGTACGCTCGACAAGGGTGCGTTCCAGGCAGATGCTGACCGCTCGCCCTTGTTCGTGATGCTGATGCTGATCGGCCTGTCGATGGTCTGCGTTGGCAACGGTTTCTTCAAGCCCAACATTTCGACCATGGTCGGTGCGCTCTACCAGCAAAGCGATCGCCGGCGAGATGCGGGCTTCACCATCTTCTACATGGGCATCAACCTCGGCTCCTTCTTCTCCCAGCTCCTATGTCCCTTCCTCGCCGACACCTTCGGCTGGTGGGCGGGGTTCGGGCTGGCGGCCGGCGGCATGCTGCTGGCGGCCTGCCTGTTCGAATTCGATGGGGGCAGGCTCGACGGTTATGGCGAGCGGCCGGAGGGCGCCAACCCGCAGAAGGACATCTGGATCTACCTCGGTGCGATCGTTGCGGTACCTGCTCTCTATTTCCTGTTCACCAACCTCATGAATTCGGCTGAATCCACCGCTGAGGCAACCAGCATCGGCGCCTATATCCTGTCGCTGCCGCTGATGGGTAAGCTCATGTTCTTCACCTTCACGTTGGCGATTCCGGGAATCCTGGTCTGGTCCTGGCTAAAGGGCAGCCGGGCGGAATTTCAGATGATGCTGGCGGCGATGGTGCTGATCATCTTCAACGTGGTCTTCTGGACCCTGTTCGAGCAAGCCGGTTCATCACTCACTTTGTTTGCCGACCGGAATACCGACCTGAGGCTGATCGGTGAGGCGTCCATCTCGGCGGGCCAGACGCAATCGTTCAACCCGATCTTCATCATCATCTTCGCACCCCTATTCTCGATCATGTGGAACGGCCTTGCCAAGCGCGGCCTAGAGCCCTCGATCCCCATCAAGTTCTCACTGGCATTGATGGGCGTCGGCGCGGGCTTCCTGTTCCTCGTGTGGGGTGCGCAGTTCGCGGGGCCGGACTTCAAGGTCGGCATCTGGTGGCTGGCGGGCCTGTACCTGTTCCATTCACTTGCAGAGCTGATGATTTCGCCGGTCGGCCTCAGCATGATCACCAAGCTGTCGATCGCCCGGATCGTCGGCCTGATGATGGGCGTCTGGTTCCTGTCGATCTCCATGGCGCAATATGTCGGCGGCATCGTTGCGCAGGTCGCGAGCGTCGAGACGGTCGGCGGATCGGTCACCAACCTGCAAATCAGCCTGAACACTTATCTCGGCGTGTTCTCGACCATCGGCTGGGTCTCGGTCGGCATCGGAGTCGGCCTGCTGATCCTGAGCTGGCCGCTCAAATTTCTGATGCACGGGGTCAAGTAGGCGATGCGGGGGGCGCTCGCCCTGATCCTCGCCCTTGGCCTGGCGGGGTGTGCGGCTCTCACGCCGCCGCCCAAGCCGAAGCCGGGCACGGTACGGATCAACGAGAATCCATACCCGTCGACCTACCAGCCCTACGGCAGCGTCCCGACCTTGATCCGCGGAGCGACCATCCTCGACGGCGAGGGCGGGCGGATCGACAATGGCTCGATCCTGCTCGTTAACGGGAAGATTGAGGCGGTCGGCGGAGCGGACCTCGGCGCACCCGCGGGGGCGGCGGTAATCGATGCCCAGGGCCGGTACGTCACGCCTGGCATCATCGACGTGCACAGCCACCTGGGCGACTATCCATCGCCGGGCGTCCAATCGCTAAGCGACGGCAACGAAGCGACATCCCCGGCACGCCCGGAAGTCTGGGCCGAGCACAGCGTCTGGCCGCAGGATCCCGGCTTCTCCCGCGCACTGGCCAATGGCGGAATCACGGCGCTGCAGATCCTGCCCGGATCGGCCAATCTGTTCGGCGGCCGCTCGGTAGTGCTGAAGAATGTCCCGGCGCGGACCATGCAGGGAATGAAGTTCCCAGGTGCACCCTATGGCCTCAAGATGGCCTGCGGCGAAAACCCCAAGCGGGTTTATGGCTCGAAGAGCCAGATGCCGCAGACCCGCATGGGAAATATCGCCTACGTCCGGCAGACCTGGGCCAAGGCCAAGGAATATGACCGCAAGTGGACCAAATATGAAAAGTCCGGCGGCGAGGTACCAGCGCAGGACCTGGCAATGGACACGCTAAGGGGTGTGCTCCAGGGCAAGATCCTGGTCCATAACCACTGCTACCGCGCCGACGAAGAAGCGATCATGATCGATGTGGCCAAGGAGTTCGGCTACAAGATCTCGACCTTCCACCATGCGGTCGAAAGCTACAAGATTGCCGACCTGCTCAAGGAGAACGGCATTTGCTCGGCGATGTGGGCCGACTGGTATGGCTTCAAGATGGAAAGCTATGACGCGATCAACGAAAATATCGCGTTCGTTCAAAATGCCGGAGCCTGCGCCATCGTTCATTCGGACGATGCCAACGGCATCCAGCGACTGAACCAGGAAGCGGCCAAGGCGATCGCTTCGGGCAAGCGCGCCGGGATCGACATCAGCGAGGCGACAGCCTGGACCTGGCTGTCGGCGAACCCCGCCAAGGCGCTTGGCATTTTCGACCAGACGGGCAGCCTGAAGCCCGGAAAGATGGCCGATGTGGTATTGTGGAACGGCAATCCGTTCAGCGCCTATACGCGGCCGGACAAGGTGTGGATCGACGGGGCGCTGCTCTACGATGCGGCCAATCCGAAGCTGAGGCCGGTGAGCGACTTCGAACTGGGGCAGCCGGGCGAAGGAGACGTGAAATGACGGCCCCGGCAGGCCGTCATCCCGGACTTGATCCGGGATCCACCTACTTTCGGACGGTGAAGAAAAGGTGGATTCCCGCTTTCGCGGGAATGACGATGATGTTGGCATCGCCGCTCGCCGCGCAAACCGTCGCCATCACCAACGGCACCTTGGTGCTGGGCGACGGATCCGAGCCGATGCAGCGCGGAACGGTAGTCATTCGAAACGGCCGAATCGTTGCGGCCGGAGCGATGCGCCCGCCAGACGGAGCTGAAGTGATCGATGCCAACGGCAAATGGGTGACGCCGGGCATCGTCGCCGGCTTCTCCCGGCTGGGCCTCGCGGAGGTCGACCTTGGAGCGGATGGCTCAGATGACACCGACAGCGGAAACGGCCCGTTCAATGCCGCGATCGATGTCACGCCGGCCGTCAATCCCAAGGCTTCCACCATCGCCGTCAGCCGCGCAGACGGCGTAACGCGGGCCGTGGTCGCGCCGGTCGCGGGGAAGAATATCTTCGCCGGCCAGGGCGCGATTATCGATACGGGCGACGACATGGACGCCGTGCTGCGGGCGCAGGCATTCCAGTTCGTTGAACTGGGCGAGGGCGGGGCTGGCATCGCCGGCGGCTCGCGCGCCACGGCTTTTGTGTTGTTCCGGAACGCACTGAGGGAGGCGCGCGACATACGCGGACGGATTGACGGCCCGCGTCGCGACGACGTGCTGCTGACTAGGTTTGACGCCGCAGCGCTGGTCCCCGTGGTGCAAGGGAAGCAACTGCTGCTGGTCCATGTCGAGCGGGCAAAGGACATCCTCAACGTCCTCGACCTCCGCCGCGAATTCCCGGGGCTGAAGATCGCCTTGGTCGGCGTGACCGAAGGCTGGCTGGTCGCCGACCAGATCAGGCAGTCGGGCGTGTGGGTGATCGCCTCTGCACTCAACGACCTGCCGTCGAGTTTCGAGCAACTGGCTGCAACGCAATCCAATGTCGGGCGGATGCGCGCCGCCGGCGTCAAGGTTGCGATCGGCATGATCGATGACAGCGACACGCGCTATGTCCGCAACCAGCGGCATTATGCCGGCAACCTGGTTGCGCTGGGCAAGGTGCCTGGGGCCTCCGGTGTAAGCTGGGGCGAAGCCTTCGCCATGATCAGCTCCAGGCCGGCCGAAGCGGTCGGGCTCGGCGATGAGATTGGCAGCCTCGCCGCGGGCCGCCGCGGCGATGTCGTCATCTGGTCGGGCGACCCGCTCGAACTTGACTCGGCGCCGGAAGCGGTGTGGATCGACGGCGTGCGCCAGCCGCTCGACAATCACCAGACCAAGCTGCGCGTCCGCTACCGTTCGCTAGAGCGCAAGGCGCTACCGGAGGCCTACCGAAAATGACCGGGATTGGGATGCTGACGCTCGCTTCGATTGCCTTCGTCGGCACCCACTTCCTGATGTCGCATCCGCTGCGGGCGCCGATGGTCGCGGCGCTCGGAGAGCGCGGTTTTGCCATCATCTACACGGTGGTTTCGCTGGTCACGTTCGGCTGGATGATCTGGGCCTATCCGGACGCTTCCGCCGAAGCGCCGCAGCCTCTGTGGGACGCCGGCCGCTGGGGCTTCGTCATTGCCACGCTGCTGATGTGGATTGGCTCAGTGCTTTTCCTGGGATCGCTGCGCCGCAACCCGGCCTTTCCGCGCCCAGGGAAACACATCACCCAAATTGATGAACCGCACGGTGTCTTTTCGATCACCCGCCACCCGATGATGTGGGGCTTTACGCTGTGGTCGGCGACGCATGCGATCGTCAATCCGACAATGGCCAGCCTGATCTTGTCCGCGGCGATCGCCTTCCTCGCCCTGGTGGGGGCCGCCTTGCAGGACGCCAAGAAGGCACAATTGCTCGGAGACGTCTGGAAGGACTGGCTGTCGAAGACCAGTTACATCCCCTATGGCCGCGGCCTCAAGTCGGCCGACGGCTTCGCGCTGGTCACCGGCACACTGGTCTGGCTGGTCGCAACCTGGGGTCATCAGGCGCTGGGTTATCGGCCGGCGGGCGTCTGGGCCTTTTTCGGCTGAGGCAAAGCGCCTAATGGCCGCCTGATGGGTAGGAAATTTTTCGGAACCGACGGGATTCGCGGGCGCACCAACCAGGCGCCCATGACCGCCGATGTCGCAATGCGGGTCGGCCAGGCTGCCGGCACTTATTTCTTGCGCGGGGTGCACCGCCACCGCGTGGTGATCGGCAAGGACACGCGCCTTTCCGGCTACATGGTGGAATCGGCGATGGTCGCCGGTTTCACCTCGGTCGGCATGGACGTGGTGCTGCTGGGCCCGATGCCGACCCCGGCCGTCGCCATGCTGACCCGCGACCTGCGTGCCGACCTGGGCGTGATGATCTCCGCCAGCCACAATCCTTTCGCGGACAATGGCATCAAGCTGTTCGGGCCCGATGGCTACAAGCTGAGCGATAAGGCCGAGCTTGAAATCGAGCGGCTGATGGAGGAGCCGGCGACGCTGATTGATTCCCCCAAGATCGGCCGCGCCAAGCGGATCGACGATGCTCGCGGCCGCTATGTCCATTTCGCCAAGTCGACTTTCCCGCACCACCTCCGCCTCGACGGCCTCAAGGTGGTGATCGATTGCGCCAACGGCGCCGCCTATCATGTCGCACCAGATGCCTTGTGGGAGCTCGGCGCTGACATCATCCCGCTCGGGACCAAGCCCGACGGCACCAACATCAACGACGGCTGCGGTTCGACCGCGCCGCAGCTGCTGCGCGAGACGGTCGTCGCATCCGGTGCCAACCTCGGTCTAGCACTCGATGGCGATGCCGACCGGCTGATCGTGGTCGATGAAAAGGGCCAGCTGGTCGACGGCGACCAGTTGATGGCGCTGATCGCCCTGTCACAGCAGAAGCGGGGCACATTGCGCGGCGGCGGTATCGTCGCCACCGTCATGTCCAACCTGGGCCTGGAGCGGGCTCTTGGCGAACATGGCCTCGACATGCATCGCGCAGCGGTTGGTGACCGTTATGTGTTGGAAGCCATGCGCGAAATGGGCCGCAATGTCGGCGGCGAGCAGTCGGGGCACATCATCCTTAGTGACCACGCGACCACCGGCGACGGGCTGATCGCCGGCCTGCAAATCCTTGCCGCGCTGGTCGAGCACGACCAGCCCGCCAGTGAGCTGCTCCATGTATTCGAACCAGTCCCGCAGCTGCTCAAGAATGTGCGGTTCAACGGCGGCGCACCCCTCGATAAGGACGAGGTCAAGCAAGTCATTGCCGGCGCCGAAATCGAGCTGGGCGAGCGCGGTCGCCTGGTCATCCGCAAGTCGGGAACCGAGCCGCTGATCCGGGTCATGGCTGAGGGCGACGACGCTGAGATGGTTGAACGCCTGGTCGACCGCATCTGCGAGGCGGTTGCGGCTGCTTAACCTATTGCGCCTAAGGACGGCCCTATGACGGCCAAGACACCCCGAATCCTG
>Ga0075421_100001996_pt1 | contig 24199 bp, 20 predicted proteins | sample SoiMetdeltSBSDD5_FD_75292 | JGI IMG/M metagenome (GOLD analysis project Ga0075421, IMG submission 75292) | Bulk soil microbial communities from a Populus tree surrounding site in Tennessee, USA - Soil MetaG P. deltoides SBSDD5 | ecosystem: Environmental > Terrestrial > Soil > Tree plantation...
GCCGGCCCCTTGCGGGCGCGCGTCCCTCCCGACCGGGGCGGGGTCCTGCTGTCCTTCGCTCTATGGACCATGGCGAGCCTGGCCTCCGCCCTCTCGCCGCCACGCCCGCGCGCGGCGGCTTCGGGGCGCATCTAGAGTGGAATGTTGCCGTGCTTCTTGGGGGGCGTGGTGTCCCGCTTCGTTCTCAGGAGCCTCAGGGCCGCGATGATCCGCCGGCGCGTCTGGCGCGGTTCGATGACCTCGTCCACGTACCCGCGCTCGGCGGCGACATACGGGTTGGCGAACTTGTCCCGGAACTCGTCCACCTTCTTCCGTCGCAGGGCCTCGGGGTCGGCGGCCGCCCCGATCTCGCGGCGGTACAGGATGTTCACCGCCCCCTCGGGGCCCATCACGGCGATCTCCGCCGTCGGCCAGGCGAAGTTGAAGTCGGTGCGGATGTGCTTCGAGCCCATGACGCAGTACGCGCCGCCGTAGGACTTGCGGGTGATGACCGTCACCTTGGGGACGGTCGCCTCGGCGTAGGCGAACAGCAGCTTGGCCCCGTGCTTGATGATGCCCCGGTACTCCTGGTCGGTCCCCGGAAGGAACCCCGGAACGTCCTCGAAGGTCACGATCGGGATGTTGAAGGCGTCGCAGAACCTCACGAAGCGCGCCCCCTTGAGCGACGCGTCGATGTCCAGCGTGCCGGCCAGGGCCATCGGCTGGTTGGCGACGATCCCCACCGGGGCCCCGTCCATGCGGGCGAAGCCGACCACCAGGTTCTTGGCGTAATGCTCGTGCACCTCGAGGAAGCCGCCGTCGTCGACGATCCCCTTCACGACCTCCTTCATGTCGTACGGCTTGTTCGGGTCCTGGGGGACGAGCCGGTCGAGCCTCTCGTCCTCGCGCCTCGGATCGTCGGTCGGGGTGCGCCGCGGCGGGTCCTCCATGTTGTTGGACGGCAGGTAGGCCAGGAGCTCGCGGATCAAAGCCAGCGCAGCCGCGTCGTCCGGGGCGGCGAAGTGCGCCACGCCGCTCACCGAGGCGTGCGTCATGGCGCCCCCCAGCTCTTCCTTCGTGACCTCCTGGTGCGTCACCGACTTGATCACGTCGGGGCCCGTGATGAACATGTAGGACGTCCCCTCGACCATGATGTTGAAATCGGTGATCGCCGGGGAGTAGACCGCGCCGCCGGCGCACGGTCCCATGATGGCGGAGATCTGCGGGACGACGCCGGAGGCCAGCGTGTTGCGCAGGAAGATGTCGGCGTACCCGCCGAGCGACACGACCCCTTCCTGGATGCGCGCCCCGCCGGAGTCGTTCAGCCCGACGATCGGCACGCCCACCTTCATGGCCAGGTCCATGATCTTGCAGACCTTGGCGGCGTACGTCTCGCTCAGGGAGCCGCCGAACACCGTGAAGTCCTGGGCGAACGCGAAGACCGCTCGCCCGTCGACGCGCCCGTGGCCGGTGATCACCCCGTCGCCCGGTATGAGCTGCGCCTCCATGCCGAAGTCGTGGCTGCGGTGCACCACGAGCCGGTCCAGCTCTTCGAAGGTCCCGGGATCGAGCAGCAGGTGAAGGCGCTCGCGGGCGGAGAGCTTCCCCTCGGACTTCTGGCGCGCCAGCCGCTCGGGGCCTCCCCCCGCCTCGGCCTCGCTGTTCCTGCGCCTCAGCTCCTCCAGCCGGTCTCTGCTCAAGTCACCCTTTCCGCATCTGCTGCGGCAGCTTTTCCCAGTCCTTCAGGAATTTCTGCAGGCCGATGTCGGTCAGGGGGTGCTTGATGATCGCCTCGAGAACGCTGAACGGCATGGTGGCGACGTCGGCGCCGAACTTGGCGGCGTCCACCACGTGCAGGGGGTTCCTGATGCTGGCCGCCAGGATCTCGCACGGAAAGTCGTAGTTGTCGAAGATGACCCGGATGTCCTTGACGATGTCCATGCCGACGTGGCTGATGTCGTCCAGCCGACCGATGAACGGGCTGACGTACGCCGCCCCGGCCTTGGCCGCCAGGAGCGCCTGCGGGGCCGAGAAGATGAGCGTCACGTTGACCCGCAGCCCCTCGGACGAGAGCGCCTTGATCGCCCGCAGCCCCTCGCGGATCATGGGTATCTTGATCACCACGTTCGGGGCGCCGACCTTGCGCATGATCTCGCGCCCCTCGCGGATCATCTCGTCCGAGGTCGTCGAGACCACCTCGGCACTGACCGGCCCCGGGACGACGGCGCAGATCTGCCGCACCACGTCCAGGAAGTCCTTCCCTTCCTTCGCGACCAGCGAGGGGTTGGTGGTGACCCCGTCCAGGATGCCCCACGAGTACGCCTCGCGGATCTCGTCGATGTTCGCCGTGTCCAGAAAGATCTTCATTCCGCCTCCTCCCGGTCCGCTCCGTTCCCGCCCGCGGGCGCCTCCCCGGATCCACCCGCCGTTCCTGCCGTCCCGCCGACCCCCTCCACGGCCTGGTCGGCGTCCCCCTCCGCCACCCGGGCGACCGCCACGACAGAGTCCCCCTCGTCGAGGTGGATGAGCCGCACGCCCTGCGTGGGACGGCCGAGGAGGGAGATGTCGCGCACGTTGGTCCTTATGATCTTGCCGTACTCGGTGATCACCACGACCTGGTCGTCCACCGCGACCTCCATGACCTGGACGACCGGCCCGGTCTTGTCGGTCACCTTGAGATTGATGATGCCGGTGCCGCCGCGCCCCTGCAGGCGGTACTCCTCCACCTCCGTGCGCTTGGCGTAACCCTTTCCGGTGACCGTCAGGACGGTGCTCCCCTGGCGCGAGGACAGCGAGTCCATCTCCACGATCGCGTCGTCCCCCTGGAGGCGCATGCCGATGACCCCGTGGGCGCCGCGGCCCATCGGGCGGACGTCGGACTCCTCGAAGCGGATCGCCTGCCCCTGGGCGGTGGCCATGAAGAGGACCTGCTTGCCGTCGGTCAGCTTCACCGACAGGAGCTCGTCCCCCTCATCCACGCCGACGGCGATGATGCCGCCCGCGCGCGGGTTGGCGTAGGCCGACAGGGCGGTCTTCTTGATGGTCCCCTTGCGGGTCGCGAACACCACGTAGCGGTCCTCGGCGAAATCCTTCGTGGGGACCAGGGAGGCGACCTTCTCCTCGGGTGTCAGCTCGACGAAGTTGACGATGTTCTTCCCCTTGCCGGCGGCGCCGATCTGCGGGATCTCGTGGACCTTCAGCCAGTGGACGCGCCCGCGCGTCGTGAAGATCAGGATCGAGGCGTGCGTCGAGGCGACGAACAGGTGCTCGACGAAGTCCTCCTCGCGGGTCGTCATGCCGATCTTCCCCTTGCCGCCGCGCCTCTGGCTGCGGTACAGGGTCAGGGGGTTGCGCTTCATGTAGCCGGCGTGCGAGACGGTGATCACCATGTCCTCCTCGGCGATCATGTCCTCGACCGAGATCTCGCCCGCCATCGGGATGATCTCGGTGCGGCGCGCGTCGGCGTAGCCCTTGCGGATCTCCTTCAGCTCGTCGGTGATGATGCCGAACACCAGCCTCTCGTTGGCCAGGATCTCCTTGAGGCGGGCGATCTGCTTCAGCGTCTCGGTGTACTCGTCGACGATCTTCTGGCGCTCCAGCCCGGTCAGGCGCTGCAGGCGCATGTCGAGAATCGCCTGCGCCTGGATGTCCGACAGCCTGAAGCGCAGGCGCATCGCCTGGCGCGCGTCGTCGGGCGTCTTGGCGGCGCGGATGAGGGCCACCATCTCGTCCAGGTTGTCCAGCGCGATCTTCAGCCCCTCGAGGATGTGGGCCCGCTCCTCCGCCTTGGCCAGCTCGAACACCGTCCTGCGGGTGATCACCTCGCGGCGGTGCTCGATGAAATGGCCGATCATCGCCTTCAGGTTCAGCACCTGGGGCCGGTTGTTGACGATGGCCAGGAAGATCGCCCCGAAGGTCTCCTGCATCTGGGTGTGCTTGTACAGGTTGTTCAGGATGACCTTGGGGACCGCGTCCCGCCTCAGGTCGAGGACCACGCGGATGCCGTCGCGGTCGGACTCGTCGCGGATGTCGGTGATTCCGTCGATCTTCTTGTCGTTCACCAGGGAGGCGATCTGCTCGATCAGCCGCGTCTTGTTGACCTGGTAGGGAATCTGGTTGATGACGATGCGGTCCTTGCCGCGCTTCCCCCCCTCCTCGACGGTCGCCCGGGCGCGCATGATGATGATCCCGCGCCCGGTGCGGTACGCCTGGGCAATCCCCTCCTTGCCCAGGATGTAGCCGGAGGTCGGGAAGTCGGGCCCCTTGACGTGCTGCATCAGCTCGTCGATGGTGATGTCCGGGTTCTCGATCTGGGCGATCACGGCGTCCACGACCTCCCCCATGTTGTGCGGGGGGATGTTGGTCGCCATGCCGACCGCGATGCCGGACGAGCCGTTGACCAGGAGGTTCGGGAAGCGGCTCGGCAGGACCAGGGGCTCCTGCTGCTGGCCGTCGTAGTTCGGCCCGAAGTCGACGGTCTCCTTGTCGATGTCGGCCAGCATCTCGTGCGCCAGCTTCGACATCCGGATCTCGGTGTAGCGCATGGCGGCCGCGGCGTCGCCGTCGATCGATCCGAAGTTCCCCTGGCCGTCCACCAGCGGGTAGCGCATCGAGAAGTCCTGCGCCAGGCGCACGATGGTGTCGTAGATGGCCGTGTCGCCGTGCGGATGGAATTTTCCCATCACGTCTCCGACGATGCGGGCGGCCTTCTTATAAGGCTTGTCGTGGCTGTTGCCCGCCTCGTGCATGGCGAACAGCACGCGGCGGTGCACCGGCTTGAAGCCGTCCCGGACGTCGGGCAGGGCCCTGCCGATGATCACGCTCATCGCGTAATCGAGGTAGGACCTCCGCATCTCGGCTTCGATGCTGATGTGGGAATGGTCCGGAGCGGTTTGCTGGATCTCGTCCATCGTTCTCAGATGTCGAGGTTGCGGACCTCGAGGGCGTTTTCCTCGATGAATTTGCGGCGCGGCTCGACCATGTCACCCATCAGGACGGTGAAGATCATGTCGGCCTCGACCGCGTCGGCGATGTTCACCTGCACCAGCCGGCGGGTCTCCGGGTTCATGGTCGTGTCCCAGAGCTGATCGGAGTTCATCTCCCCCAGCCCCTTGTAGCGCTGGATGCTCAGCCCCTTCTTCCCCTCCTCCATCAGGTGCCTCAGGAGGTCGAGCCGGGAACCCACTGCGGTCTCGTCGCCGTTCTCGGCGACGATGAACGGCGGGTTCCTCAGATCCTTCAGGTCCCCTTCCAGACTCTTGAGAGTGCGGTACTCGATCGAGGAGACCAGGTCCCATCCGACGACCGAGGCGGCGTGCCCGCGGGCCCGTGGCGCCACCTCGAACGTGAAGCGGCCGTGCTCCTCGTCCTTCTCGAGGTCCTCCGTCTTGAATCCGGCCTTCTCGACGGCGCGGCGCACCGCCTCCAGCGCGTCGGAGTCCTCGAACGCCTTCGCCGGGCCGACCTCCGCCGCCAGGAGCGCCTCGATGAGTCCCGGGTCGTAGCCGCGCTTCCGGAGCAGGTCCAGGTGGACCTGGTAGCGGACCAGCCGATCGAGCGCGTTGCGCAGGGACGGCCCCTCCAGGACCGAGGCCCCCTTCGGCAGCTTCACCACCCGCTCCAGCGCCGCGTTCGCCATCAGGAAGGTGTTCAGGTCGTCGTCGTTCGCCAGGTAGGTCTCGGTCTTCCCCTTCTTGACCTTGTACAACGGCGGCTGCGCGATGTACAGGTGCCCGCGCTCGACCACCTGCGGCATCTGCCGATAGAAAAAGGTCAGCAGGAGCGTGCGGATGTGGGACCCGTCCACGTCGGCGTCGGTCATGATGATGATCTTGTGGTAGCGCAGGCGCGCGTGGTCGTAATCGTCGTCGCCGATGCCGGTGCCGAGCGCCGTGATGATGGTGCGGATCTCCTGGCTCCCCAGCATCCGGTCGAAGCGCGCCTTCTCGACGTTGAGGATCTTGCCCCGCAGCGGCAGGATCGCCTGGGTGCGCCGGTCCCGCCCCTGCTTCGCCGAGCCGCCGGCCGAGTCCCCCTCGACCAGGAACATCTCGGACTTGGACGGGTCGGTCTCCTGGCAGTCGGCCAGCTTGCCGGGCAGCATGCCCGAGTCCAGCGCCCCCTTGCGCCGGGTCAGCTCCTTCGCCTTGCGCGCCGCCTCGCGGGCCCGAAGGGCCTCGAGCCCCTTCTCGAGGATCTTGCGGGCCACGCCGGGGGTCTCCTCGAAGCAGGCCGAGAGCTTCTCGTTCAGCATCGCCTCGACGATCCCCTTGACCTCGCTGTTTCCCAGCTTGGTCTTGGTCTGCCCCTCGAACTGCGGGCGCGACAGCTTGACGCTGACCACCGCCGTCAGCCCCTCGCGCACGTCGTCGCCCGACAGGGCGACCTGCTCCTTGCTGATGACCTTCGCGGCGTAGTTGTTGATCGTCCGGGTCAGCGCCGATCGGAAGCCCGAGAGGTGCGTGCCCCCCTCGAGCGTGTTGATGCTGTTGGCGAAGGAGAAGACGATCTCGTTGTAGCCGTCGTTGTACTGCAGGGCGATCTCCGCCAGCACGCCGTCGCGTTCGCCGCGCATGAAGATCGGCTTCGGGTGGATCGGCGTCTTGTTCTTGTTGAGGTGCTCGACGAACGACGCGATGCCCCCCTTGTAGCTGAACTCGTGGCGCTTGTTCTCGGCACGCTCGTCCTCGATGACGATGGTGACCCCCTCGTTCAGGAACGCCAGCTCGCGAAGGCGCTGCGACAGGACGTCGAACGAGAAGTTGACCTCCTCGAAGACGGACGGGTCGGGGCGGAACCGGATCTTGGTGCCGCGCCTCTTCGTGGTCCCCGTCTGCCGGAACGCCGAGGCGGGCTTGCCGCGCTCGAAGCGCTCCTCGTACACCAGGCCGTCCCGCCAGATCTCCAGGTCGAGGCACTCCGACAGCGCGTTGACCACCGAGACCCCGACGCCGTGCAGGCCGCCCGAGACCTTGTAGCTGTCGTTGTCGAACTTGCCGCCCGAATGCAGGACCGTCATGACGACCTCGGCCGCCGGGCGCTTCTCGGTGGCGTGCATGTCCACCGGGATGCCGCGGCCGTTGTCGATGACGGTGACCGAATTGTCGATGTGGATCGTGACTTCGATCCGGTCGCAGTGCCCCGCCTGCGACTCGTCGATGCTGTTGTCCACGACCTCGTAGACGAGATGGTGGAGGCCGCCGGCCGCGGTATTCCCGATGTACATGGCGGGCCGTTTCCGGACCGCCTCGAGCCCCTCGAGGACCTTGATCTTCGAGGCGTCGTAGGTCTCGGCGCCCCGGGAGGGGCGGACCGCCGGGTCAGCTTCCATCGCCTTGTCTCCCTTGCCGGAGGCCACTACATGGCTCCATTTCGTTCGTGGTTCACGGGCGGCATTGCGAGGGGCAATGAATGCTCTTGATCCCTGAAAATCGCTCGATTCGGGGGGACGGTTCGGTCGGGCGGCTCGCTCCGGACCCCGGAGACCCGCCCGTCGAAATTCTCCGGTCTTACGGCCTCAACCAGGGCGCGATTTTATCACACCGCCGGAGCCAATCGCAACGCGTGGGGGCGGGAATTGCGCCCGGAACGGACGCCTATATAGATGATACAGGACGTTCTTTCGTGCGGTCAGTACAAGTGTCTATTTTTAATAGACTTAAGTGGTTACCTGAGTCTTCAAATCCGCATCGGCATGACGACGTACCGATAATCTCTCCCCTCCTGTCCAACCGGCCTCAAAAGACCCTGGGTCGCCTCGTCCTTGAGCGCCAGGATCACCGGTCCGGGACCCATCGCCTGGAAGAAATCGAGGAGGTATTTGGCGTTGAATCCGACCTCGAGCGGGCTGCCCGCGTAGTCGACATCCACGGTCTCGGCCGCCTCGCCGACCTCGGGGTTATTCGAGGAGATTTCGACGCTCCCCTTGGACAGCCCGATCTTGACCGCCCTCGAGCGCTCGCTCGAGAGGAGCGCCACGCGGCGCACGACCTCGGCGAACGCCGTGCTCTCCATCTTGAGCAGCCGGTCGTTCCCTTCCGGGATGACCTTCTCGTACTCCGGGAACTTCCCGGCGACGATCGTCGAGCTCAGCACCGTTTTCCCGGCCTTGAAGAAGACGTGGTTGTCCTTGTGGCCGAAGAGAATATCGCCGTCGCCCGACCCGATCCGCGTGACCTCCTGGAACGCCTTGCGCGGCACGATGACCTCGATCCGCTCCTCGGAGGCCCCCTTCTCGAGCCGCCCGCTCACGTACGCCAGGCGGTGGCCGTCGGTCGCCACCAGGGTCAGGTTCCGCTTGTTCAGGATCATCAGCGTGCCGTTGATCTGATACCGGGTCTCGTCGGTGGTGATGGCGAAGATGACCTTCCCGATCAGGTCGGTGAGGAGCGTCCGCTCGATCGGAATCCCCTTCGTGAAGTCGAACGCCGGGATGGTGGGGAAGTCGTCGGGCGACAGGCCCATGATCCGGAAGCGGGCCTTCTGGCAGGTGATCTGGGCGGCGTTCCCGTCGTCGGATTTCATCCGGACGTCCGCATCGGGCAGGTAGCGGACGATGTCGAACAGCCGCTTGGCGGACAGGGCGATCGATCCGGGCTTCGCGACCTTCGCCTCGCACTCGGTCCTGATCCCCACCTCCAGGTCGGTGGCCCGGAACTCGAGGCCCTCCTTCCTGGCGTCGATGACGATGTTCGAGAGGATCGGGATGGTCGTCTTCTTCTCCACGATCCCCTGCATCAGCTCGAGCTCCTTGAGCAGGTTGTCCTTGGTCGTCACGAAATCCATGGATCCTCCAACGGCTGAGATCGGCCCTCTCTCTTATCTCTTCGTATGAGATCGTAAGGGATTGTAGCACTAGCAGGGGATGTGGACGGCGCGCAAAACGTCGCTCGCCCCATCCCGGCGCGGGTCCCGGACGAAGCGGTGCGGTGGAGAAACCTGTGGGTCGACACGAGCGCGTCTGTGGATCGCCGCGCGCGCTCGGGCCGTCCACAGGCACCGCGGCGGGAATCCACAGGACCCTGTGGACGGCTCACTTGAACGATTCCAGGAAACCGGCGATGAGCCGGGCGAACTCCTTGTCGCGCTCGCGCATCGATTCGATCTTCCGGATGGCGTGCAGCACGGTCGTGTGGTGCTTGCCGCCGAACGCCGTCCCGATGGCGGGCAGCGACTTGTCGATCAGGTTCCGGCACAGGTACATGGCGACCTGGCGCGGGAAGGAGATGTGCTTCGAGTTGTTGCGGGACTTGAGCTCGATCGGCTTGATCTTGAAGTAGGCGGCCACGAACTTCTGGACGGCCTCGATGGTCACGGTGCGGCTGCGGCCGTCCATCAGGTCCTTCAGGGTGTCCTGGGCCATCGCCAGGTCGATCGGCCGGCCGGTGAGAGATGCGTAGGCGATCAGCCGGATCAGCGATCCCTCCAGCTCCCGGATGTTCGAGCGGACGCGCCCGGCGATGAGGAGGGCCACATCCTCCGGAAGCTGCACGTTCTCGGCTTCCGCCTTCTTCCTCAGGATGGCGACCTTGGTCTCGAGATCGGGCGGCTGGATGTCCGCGATCAGCCCCCACTCGAAGCGCGACCGCAGCCGCTCCTCGAGCGTCGGGATGTCGCGCGGGGGGCAGTCGCTGGTGATGACGATCTGCTTCTGGGACTCGTACAGGGCGTTGAACGTGTGGAAGAACTCCTCCTGGGTGCGTTCCTTGCCGGCCAGGAACTGGATGTCGTCGATGAGCAGCACGTCGACGTTGCGGTAGCGTTCCTTGAAATCGAGGGTCTTCTCGAAGCGGATCGAGTTGATCAGCTCGTTCATGAAGGTCTCGGTCGAAATGTACAGGTGCCGCACCGCCCCCTTGCTGCGCAGGACCCGGTTGCCGATGGCCTGCATCAGGTGGGTCTTGCCGAGGCCGACGCCGCCATAGACGTACAGCGGATTGTAGGCGCTCGACGGCTGCTCGGCGACCGCCATGGCCGCGGCGTGCGCGAACTGGTTGCAGGAGCTGACCACGAACGAGTCGAAGGTGTACCGGGGGTTGAGACCGGTCCCGATCGCCGCCGGCTGGTGCGGCGTTACGGTGGCGTGCGCCCGCGCCGCGCCGTGACGCGCGGTCCCTTCGGCCCCGGCCTCGTGCGGAGCGCCGTTGCCGGGGACCGGGCCGGCGTAGCCCGCGCCCCGCACGGGCGGCGGCGCCTGCCGGCTCAGGAACCGGAACTGCAGATCGCTGCTGTCGATCTCTCTCGCGCTCTCCTGGATCATCGGCAGGTAGTTGCGGTTGATCCAGTCCGCGAACATCAGGCTGGGCACCTCGACCTGGAGCATTCCGTCCGCCAGGGACATCTGCTGGGTCGGCTTCAGCCAGGTGTTGAAGCTGTGTCGGTTGACCTTGTGCTGCAGGCTGGAAAGGATTTTGTCCCAGAGAGTCATGCGCGCTCGGCCATTGGGGAGGGTTTGAAATCGTCGATCTGCTGGAAGGCCTTGCTGGTTGCCAATCGCACGGTTTCGACGCTCATCATTTCAACAACTTTTCCACAGGTGTGGAAAAGTCTTTCCGTTTCGAAATCGATGACAGAACGCCACTTGCCCGACACGAAGCCGAAGCGGGCCGCGATCTTATGTCAACCGTTCCTCCCTCCCACCAGATATGGGGCGGCCGCATGCCGCGTCCGCATGTATTGAGCGCCGGCGATCCTCCACGCGCCCGATTCGTCGTGTGAAGACACCCATACGCCCTCCAGGGAACGCCCCTGAAAATTTTCAAACACGTCGGCGACCGAACTTTTTTTGCTTGTACTGGGCGAAACGGACTATAGCATCGCCGCAAGCGAGACTGTCAACACCCAATCGCCATCCTTTCGAAAAAAAATTCCGTCAAACGACGTGCCATGTCGCGTGCGGACCGTTCCTTGACAGACGCTCGCCCGCGGAGACATAATCCGCGCTTCCTGCAACGGAGACGAGACTCATGAAGCGCACCTTTCAGCCGAACAACCGCCGCCGCAGGAAGACGCATGGCTTCCGGGCCCGGATGAGCACCAAGAACGGGCGACTCGTTCTGAAACGCCGACGGGCCAAGGGTCGCAAGCGTCTGACTGTGTGACCGGCGACGCCCGCTTTCGTCCCCAGGATCGCATCCGCAAGCGCAGCGAGTACCAGGTGATCTACGCTCAGGGACGAAGGATTCCTTCGGCATCCTTCGTGCTGTTCGTGATGCGCAACGGACTGGGGCGGCCGCGGCTCGGCATCACCGCGACGCGCCGGGTCGGCGGCGCGGTCAAGCGGAACCGGGCCAAGCGGCTGGTGCGCGACATTTTCCGCAGGCACAAGCGGGAGTTCGACAACGTGGACATCGTTCTGAACGTGCGGGCGTCGCTGCCCGGCGCCGGGCACGCGCGGCTCGAGACGGAGCTCCTGTCGCGGCTGCGGCCTTTCGCCCGGAAGCCCGAGTGACTCCCGCGCGCGCGGCCGCCGCGCCGTTCCTGGCGCTCATCCGCCTGTACAGGAGATTCGTGTCGCCGCTCCTGCCGCCGGCCTGCCGCTTCCTGCCGAGCTGCGCCGAGTACGGGGCCCTCGCCATCGAGCGCCACGGCCTCGCGCGGGGCGCCCTCCTCGCCGGCTGGCGGCTGCTGCGCTGCAACCCGCTGTCCCGGGGCGGCCTCGATCCCGTGCGCTGATGGACAAGAAGACCGTCCTGTTCGTCGTCCTCTCGGCGGGCTTCCTGATCGTCTGGTGGATTCTCTTCCCGCCGCAGCCCCCGACGAAGCCGCCCGCTCCCGCGTCGCCGGGCCAGGAGGCCGCGCCGTCCCCCTCTGCACCGGGAGCCGCGGACACGCCGGGCCCCGCTTCCGAAGCGACCGTCTCACGCCCCAGCCTGTCGGGGCTGGGGGGCGCCGCGAAAGAGACGGCCCCTCTGCCGGACGTCCCGGCGGGGGCCCGGGTCGAAGGGGCCCGCGAGGAAGAGGTGGCCATCGAAACCTCGCTCCTGTCGATCCGCATGACGAACCGCGGGGCCCGCGTGACGTCGTGGAGCCTGAAGAACTACCTGGACAATGCCGGACACCCGCTCAACCTGGTCTCGCACGCCGGCCGGTCCCTGGACCATCTCCCGCTGCAGTTCCTTCTCGACGACCCGGAGTCGACCCGGGCGCTGAAGGAGGGGCTTTACCGCGTCACCCGCGCGAAGGGCGGGGAAGGGGACGGCGCATTCACCGAGGTGACGTTCGCGTACAGCGACGGCGCGGGGCTCGCCGCGACCAAGACGCTGCGCGTGCCGCACGGCTCCTACCTCGCCGAGCTGCAGTTCGCGGCGGAGGCGGGCGGCAGGCCCGTGACCCCGACGCTCGTATGGGGGGCCGGCTTCGTGGGGCACAACGGCCAGGAGACCGGGCGGTACGCCGACACGACGCTGGGCATCCTCGACCTCTCGGATCGCGGCGTCCAGAGGAAGCCGCAGAGCGGCCTCAAGCCGGGAGCGCCGTGGCTCGAGGAGGGCCCGGTGGCCTGGGCGGGCGTCGAGGACAAATATTTTGCGGCGCTGTTCGTTCCCGAGCAGCCGGTGCCCGGCCGGGCCCGGTTCGAGCTCCTGCGTCTCGTCGAGGAAGGGCGGGAGCAGTTCCATCTTTCCATGGCGCTCGGCCTCCCGGGGGTCTCGAAGGTCCGGCTGTTCGCCGGGCCGAAGGACTACGACATCCTCAAGGGGCTCGGGATCGGCCTCGAGAAGATTCTCAACTTCGGCTTCTTCAGCGTCATCGCGCTGCCCCTCTTCTACGCCATGAAGTTCGTGCACCGGTACGTGGGGAACTACGGCTGGTCGATCGTCATCCTGACGGTGGTCATCCGGCTGCTGTTCTTCCCGATCATGTACAAGGGCCAGATCAAGATGCGCGTCATGCAGGACAAGATGAAGCGCGTCCAGCCGAAGGTGAAGGCGCTGCGCGAGCGCTACCACAAGCTGGAGAAGAAGGAGGTCGAGAAGGGGCACGCGGGGGCGCGGCAGAAGCTGCGCCGCGAGATGAACGAGGAGATGATGCGCCTCTACAAGGAGGAGGACATCAATCCCCTCGGCTCGATGTCCGGCTGCCTGCCCATTCTCCTTCAAATCCCGATCCTGTACGGGTTCTACACCATCCTGTCGATCGCCATCGAGCTGCGCGGGGCGCCGTTCATGCTGTGGATCCGGGACCTGTCGAGCAAGGACCCGTACTTCGTCACCCCCATCATCATGGGGGGCACGCAGCTCATCCAGCAGGCCATGACGTCGTCCTCGATCCCGGACCCGGCGCAGCGCCGCGTCATGTACCTCATGCCGATCATGTTCACCTGGATCTTCCTCCAGTTCCCCTCGGGGCTGGTGCTATACTGGCTGGTGAACAACCTCCTGGGAATCGGACAGCAGTACCTGATCAACAAGCAGGCGGCGGCCTCCGAGAAGAAGCCGGAGTGACCGCGGCCCGCCACGCGTTATTCCCCGGGGCCGTGCGGAGATGAACCGGATGCGTCACGAGCGGGACGGCGGGGCGGACAGGGAAGCCGAGGCGCCGGCCGCCGATCCGGCCGACGTCGTGCGCCTGGCGGAGCGCATCCTGCAAGGCCTCGGCCTGGACATCAAGGCGACGGCGGGCGACGGGGCGGAGGCGATCCAGGTGGACCTGACCGGCCCGGACGGCGAGCACCTCCTGAACCGCAAGGGGGAAGGGCTCGCCGCGCTGCAGTACCTCCTGAACCGGATCATCTACCGCGGCCGGAAGGGGCGCAAGATCCAGGTCGACTGCGGCGGGTTCCGCAAGATGCGCGAGGACGAGATCGTGGAGATCGCCGTGCGCTCGGCGGAAAAAGTGAAGGCCGGCGGCCAGGAATGCCTGCTGAGCCCGCTCAATCCCTACGAGCGGAGGCTGGTGCACATCGCCTTGTCCGAGATCGGCGGGGTCGAGACGCGCAGCGTCGGCGACGGCTTCCTGAAGCAGATCGCCATCATGCCGGCCGGAAAATCCGGACAGGACGGGGAGCCGGGCCGCTAGGAAGCCGGCCGCGTGCCCGGACACCTTTCCGATCGCCGCCGGCCGGCGCCGAAGGCGCCAGGATCGTCCCCCATGCACGAACCTCGTCCCCTGAGTCCCGAGCACGGCGTCACCGAAGCCGGCCCGGCGCCCGCCACCGAGACGATCGTCGCCGTCTCCACGCCCCCCGGCCGCGGCGGGATCGGCGTCGTCCGGCTGTCCGGCCCGCGCGCCCTCGCCATCGCCAGCGGCCTGTTCCGTCCTTCCGGGAAGGTCGCGGCGGAGGCGCGGATTGCCTTCGGCCGTTTCGTGGACCAGGCAGGGGAGACGATCGACCACGGATATCTCGCGGCCTTTCCTCCGCCCGGCACGTTCACCGGCGAGCCGACGGCCGAGCTGTGGGCGCACGGCAGTCCCGCGGCGCTGCGTCTCCTGCTCCAGGCGGCGGTCGCCCTGGGGGCGCGGCCGGCGACGCCCGGAGAATTCTCGCTGCGGGCTTTCCTGAACGGGCGCATGGACGTGACGCAGGCGGAGGCGATCCGCGACCTGATCGAGGCGCGCACCGCCTTCCAGGCGAAAGTGGCGCACGACCAGGTCCGGGGGCGGATCTCCACCGAGGTGAACCGGCTGAAGGACCGACTGGCGGACGCCGTCGCGCGGCTCGAGGCGTCGATCGAGTTCTCCGAGGAGTCCGAAGCGGAGCGCTTCCTTCCGCAGGGCGGCCTTCGCCCCGAGCTCGAGTCGGTGCGGGGCGCCATCGAGCGCCTGGCCGGGACCTTCGAGCGCGGCCGGCGCGTGCGGGACGGCGCCACGGTCGCGATCGTCGGATCGCCCAATGCGGGAAAGTCGAGCCTGTTCAACCGTCTTCTGGAGGAGGAACGGGCCATCGTCACCCCCGTGGCCGGCACGACGCGGGACATCCTGGAGGAGGCGCTCGATCTCCGGGGCATTCCCGTGGCGCTCCGCGACACGGCGGGGCTGCACGATCCGACGGACGAGGCGGGGGCCGAGGCGGTGCGCCGGGCGCGCGGGGCGATCGCGACGGCGGACGTCCTGGTCCTCGTCCTCGACGGGTCGCGCCCGCTTCTGGACGAGGAGCGGGCGCTCCTGGCCGGGCTCGACAGGAGCCGCGCCCTCGTGGCGATCAACAAGATCGACCTGGACTCGGGCCTCGGCCTGGACGAGGCGCTGCGCCTGAAGCAGAGCCACGGGGCGCTCGAGGTCTCGGCCAGGACCGGCGCCGGGATCGACGCGCTGCGGCGGGCGCTCGAGGAGGCGGTCTCATCGGGGACCTCGGCGTCCCGCGAGGACACGTTCATCACCAACGTCCGCCATCGCGATCTCCTGATGAAGGCGGCCGGGGCGATGGCGCGCGCCTCGGAGGGGACTGGGCGGGGCGTGCCGGACGAGTACCTGATCCCGGACTACCGCGAGGCCCTCGACCGGCTGGGGGAGATCACGGGAGAGGTCGGGATCGAGGGGATCTACGAGCGCATCTTCCGGAATTTCTGCATCGGCAAATGACGGCGGGCGAAGCGCGGGGTGCCAGGGGATGAGGTACGACGTGGTGGTCGTCGGAGCGGGGCATGCGGGCTGCGAGGCGGCCCTGGCCGCGGCGCGCATGGGGTGCGAGACCGCCCTGGTGACGCTGGACGCGGGGGCCGTGGCGCGCATGTCGTGCAACCCGGCGATCGGCGGGCTGGCCAAGGGGCACCTGGTGCGCGAGATCGACGCGCTGGGCGGAGAGATGGGCCTTGCGATCGACGCGACCGGCATCCAGTTCCGGCTGCTCAACCGGAGCCGCGGCCCGGCGGTGCAGGCCCCCCGGGCGCAGGCCGACAAGGACGGGTATTCCGAGAGGATGCACCGCGTGGTCTCGTCCACGCCGCGCCTGAGGCTCATCGAAGCCGAGACGCAGGACCTCGTGATCGAGGACGGCGTCCTGCGCGGCGTCGTGCTGGCGGGCGGGGAGATCCTGCAGGCCGCCGCGGCCGTGGTGACGACCGGGACGTTCCTGCGCGGCCTCCTGCACATCGGCCTCGAGAACAGGCCGGGCGGGCGGATCCACGAGAAGACCTCCGTCGGGCTGTCGCAGACGCTCGAGCGGCTGGGCCTGCCGATGGGGCGGCTGAAGACCGGCACGCCGCCGCGGGTGCTCCGGAGCTCCGTCGACTTCGCGGCGCTCGATCGGCAGCCCGGGGACGAGGAGCCGGTGCCGTTCTCCTTCGAAACGGACGCCATCACCACGCCCCAGGTCGACTGCCACATCACCTTCACCAATCCGAGGACGCACGCGATCATCCGCGGCCATCTCGACCGCTCCCCGCTGTACACCGGGCGGATCACGTCGGTGGGGCCGCGCTACTGCCCGTCGATCGAGGACAAGGTGGTGCGCTTCGCCGACCGGGACAAGCATCAGATCTTCGTCGAGCCGGAGGGGCGCGACCATCCGTGGATCTACCTGAACGGGGTGTCGACAAGCCTCCCGGCCGAGGCCCAGATCGAGATGGTCCGATCGATCCGCGGCCTGGAAGAGGCGGAGGTGGCGCGCGCCGGCTACGCGGTCGAATACGACTTCGTGCAGCCGACCGCCTGCCGCCACACGCTCGAGACCAGGTCCGTGCGGGGCCTGTTCCTGGCGGGGCAGATCAACGGCACCACCGGGTACGAGGAAGCGGCGGCGCTCGGCCTGGTCGCCGGCATGAATGCCGCGCTCCAGGTGCAGGCCCGGCCGCCACTCGTGCTGTCGCGGGGGGAGGCGTACATCGGGGTCCTGGTGGACGACCTGGTCCTCAAGGGGACCGCCGAGCCGTACCGCATGTTCACGTCGCGCGCCGAGTACCGGCTCCTGCTCGACGCGGACAGCGCCGATCTCAGGCTGACCGGGCGCGGTCGCGACGTCGGCCTGGTCGACGACCGGCGCCAGGCGCGATTCGCCGAGAGGCGGGACGGGATCCTCGCGCTCACCCGCCGCCTCGAGTCGCGGACGATCAGGCCCTCGAGCGCGGACGCGCGCCAAGCGGAGGAGTCGCTCGGCGTCCGCATTCTCGAGCCCACCACCCCGGCCCGGCTCCTCAGGCGCAGCGACGTGGACCTCGAGGCCCTTCTCCGGCTGGTGGCGGACGACATCCCGGCGGCCCTGCGGCCGCGCGACCGGCGCTACGTCGCCAGCCGCCTGCGCTATGGCGCATACATCGAGCGGCAGGAGCGGGACCTGGAGAGACTGAAGCGCGAGGACGGGAGGCGGATTCCACCCGACTTCGAGTACCAGGGGATTCCCGGCCTGTCGAGCGAGATCGTCGAGAAGCTCACGAGGGTCAGGCCCGAGACCCTGGCGCAGGCGGGGCGCATCTCCGGGGTCACGCCGGCGGCGCTCACCCTGATGAATGTCTACATCGAGAAGTCCGTCCGCCCGGCCGGACCTCGACGGCGCCCAGAGCCGGCTACTTGAGGAACAGGTCCTTCACGTCCACCCCGAAGAACTGGTAGCCGCTGTAGCGCAGGACGACCAGGCTCTCCCACTCCTCCTGACCCTCAAGGTCCAGGCTGAAGGTCCTGAACTCCAGCTGGTCGGGAAGTGAAAGCGTGTGTAATTCATTGAGAAAAGTGATGTTATAGCTACTTCCCTGGGGCTTCTTCCCCATCGGGAAGACCAGGAACCTGGGGGCCTGGCGGTACTCCTTGAGCTGCGTTTTGATTCGCTCGGTCTGGTTCCCCGGTTCCGCCTCGACCTTGAGGATGTTGACGTTCTCCACGTCCACCCAGATCTTCCCGCTCCACTGGTAGATCGTCGTGCCTGTGGTGAACGGCAGGGGGGCGGTGAACTCGATGATGTACGCCTGCCGGAGCGAGAACCATTCCTCCCCGGCGGCGCGGAAGTGGAACAGCTTCTGCCGGTCGGGGGCGAACATCAGGGTCCAGGAGAACGCATCGGGGAATGCGAAATTGAGGCTCGTCTCGGGGACCGTCTTCCCGAGCCGGCCGGTGTGCGCCTGGCGGAACGGCCTGTACCTCTGCTCCTGGGCCTCGACGTACATGTAGTCGAAGCGCCTCTCGTCCTTCGGTTCGTCGGATGTTCTCAGGGTCTCGATGCAGACGAAGCGGAGCGCGACCGTCTCGTAGGCGTGCGCCCTCTCCCCCAGCCTCTTGAGCAGCGTGTCGAGATCGTAGCTCGCGGGGGTTCCCCCCGGAGATGGGGCTGGGGATGGAGTCGGAACGGCCGGCGGAGTCCTGGCTGGAGTGGGCGTGCGGGCCGGAGTCGGCGAGCGGGCCGGCGGCGGTCCTGCCGGGGCCCCCGGGATCGAGCCCCCCGCCCAGGCGATGCCCACCGTCACCGCAAGCAAGAGCAGGAGCCGTCTCTTCCGCTTCACGATCCCCCTCCCCCGTCATGCTAACGTACGCCCTCTATGGTATCCGCTTTTCGCGAGCGGCTCCTCGCCGGGGTGCAGTCGATCGGGAGGTCCCTGTCCGACAGGGAGATCGAGGCCCTCACGGTCCATTACCGACTCCTGCAGGAGTGGAGCAGCCGGATGAACCTGACCGGCATCAAGGACCTTGACTCGATCATCCGCCGGCACTTCCTGGAGCCGATCGCCGCCAGCGACCTGGTCGGCGAGGACGGGAGGCTGGTCGACCTTGGATCGGGGAACGGTTTCCCGGCGATCCCCCTGAAAGTCCTGAGGCCCCGGCTCGATCTCGTCCTGGTCGAGGCCTCCGAGAAGAAGTCGTCGTTCCTGTGGGCCGTTCTCCGGGAGCTTCGCCTGCAGACGGCCCGGGTCGAGACCCGGCATGTCCGCGAAACGGCCGACCTTGCCGACCTCTTCCCCTGCCGGTACCTGACCCTCAGGGCCATCCAGGCGAGGCGCGTTCTGAAGGGGAGGCCGATCCCGATCCTCGAGCCCGGAGGGAAGGGGCTCTTCTTCCTTTCGGCGGCTGACGCCGAGACCCTGAAGCGCCGTCCCGTGGCGGGACTGAGCCTCATCGACACCCGCCCGCTGCCAGGCGGGCCCGATTCGGTCGTCGCGATCCTGGAGCCTGGGGCCGCCTGAGGCCGGGCGGATGTTCCACGTGGAACATTTCGGGGCTTCCGGACGGCACCGGGGCACACCGCCTGTGTTACCCTTCGCCGCACATGGGACGCATCGTCGCCATCGCCAACCAAAAGGGTGGGGTCGGTAAGACGACGACGGCCGTCAGCCTGGCGGCTGCGCTGGCGATCGCCGAGCGGACCACGCTCCTCATCGACATGGACTCCCAGGCCTCCTCGACCAAGGGACTGGGACTCAAGCCGAACCCCGGAGGAGAGATGTACAGTGTCCTCTCCGGCGAGGTGCGGCTCGAGCAGATTCTCGTGCCGACGGAGCTCGAATGCCTGACCGTCGCGCCGGCGAGCCGCGACCTGGTCGGCATCGAGGTCGAGCTGGCCGGTGTCCAGGGGCGCGAGTACCGGCTCCGCGAGGCGGTCGCAGAGGTCCGGGACCGGTTTCAATACATCCTGATCGACTGCCCTCCGTCCCTGGGGCTCCTGACCATCAATGCTCTCGCCGCGGCCGACGGGATCCTCATCCCGGTGCAGTGCGAATACCTGGCGCTCGAGGGAGTATCGGAGCTGGTCGAGACGCTCTACCGGATCCGGGCCTCGGTGAACCGGGACCTCGAGCTGGACGGCGTGCTGCTCACCATGTTCGACGAGCGCACCAACCTGTCCCGCCAGGTGGTCGCCGACATCCGCTCGTTCTTCAAGGAAAGGGTCTACCGGACGATCGTGCCGCGTAACGTCAGGCTCGGCGAGGCCCCCAGCTTCGGCAAGCCAATCATGTTGTACGACATCCGCTCCAAGGGCTCGGAGTCGTATCTGAACCTGGCCCGTGAGGTGATCAGGCGTCATGAAAAGACAGGCACTCGGCAAAGGACTGAGCAGCCTCATCCCTGAGCCGGCGTTCATCCGGCCGGACGCGGGGCTCCTGATGCTGGACGTGAAGCGGATCAAGCCGAGCCGCTTCCAGCCCCGATCCGATTTCAGCGGGCTCGAGGGGCTGGTCGACTCGATCCGCGAGAACGGCATCGTGCAGCCGGTGATCGTGAGGCAGGAGGAAGACGGCTACCACCTGATCGCCGGCGAGAGACGCTGGCGCGCCGCGCAGGTCGCCGGGATGGAGAAGATCCCGGCCATCGTCCGGAAGGTGGCGGACGATCGCGTGCTCGAAATCGCCCTGATCGAGAACATCCAGAGGAAGGAGCTGAACCCGATCGAGGAGGCCAAGGCCTACGAAGTCCTCCTCGACGAGATGAAGCTGTCCCACGCCGATGTGGCGAGGCGGGTCGGAAGGGATCGATCTTCTATATCTAACTCATTGAGAATATTGAAGTTACCAATAGTCGTCCAGGATTTTTTGCGGGATGGCAGCCTGTCGGTCGGGCACGCCAAGGTGATCATGGCAATTCCGGACGCCGAGACACAGATTAAGGTCGCCGGGGAGGTCGCCGGCAACCTGCTCTCCGTCCGGGAGACCGAGCAGCGGGTGGCGGAGCTGGGGGCGGCGTCAGGCCGGGCCGGCAGGAAGCCCCGCAAGGACGTCGCCGGCGGCGCGATTCCGGATCCGAACGTCGCCGCCGCCGCAGATCGGCTGACGAGGGCGCTGGCCACGAAGGTGCGGATCGCGCAGCGGGGCGAGCGGGGGAAGATCGAGATCGAGTTCTATTCGAGCGAGGAGCTGCAGCGACTGTACGAGTTCCTTTTGACCGCGGAGAAGGGGCACTGACGACGTCAGCCGCCCTGCCGCCGCAGGGGGGCGGAGACGATGAAGGGAGGATTTGTCATGCCATTCAGCAAGGATGCCCTGCTGAGGGATCACGTGTCACCGGATGACATCAGCGGATTCCTGGCGGAGGGGACGGAGATTCACGGCGAGGTCCGCTTCCGTGACGTCCTCCGCGTCGACGGGAAGATCAGCGGGAAGGTGATCTCCGAGAGGGAGCTCGTGGTCGGCGAGTCGGGAGAGGTCGAGGCCGAGGTCGAAGTCGGCATCCTGTCGGTGAGCGGCAAGGTGACCGGAACGATCCACGTCCGCGAGAAGCTCGAGATTCACCCCACCGGGCGGGTCGTCGGCGATGTCACCCTGGAGAAGCCGAACCTGGTGATTCACGAGGGGGGGATCTTCGAGGGGAACATCGACATGAACGCCGGCAAGAAGAAGGACGCCCGCGACGTCCCGCACAAAGAAAACGACCTGGAGCAGATCAGGAAGCACAGCTCGACGAACTGACTAGGAAGCCTTCCTTCGAGGCAGGTCCGCGGCGAGGACTACGGCCGGCTCCTCCGCCGACGGCGAGGCCGTTCGCGTGGACTCGAGCATCTCCACGATGTCCCGGTCCCACCATCCCTTGGCGACCTCTTCCCGCATGATCGTCATGACCGTTTCATGGGGCAGCGCCTTGCGGTAGGGCCGGGCGGTGGCCAGGGCGTCGTAGACGTCCACGGCCGTGATGATGCGCACCAGAAGCGGGATCTCCTTCCCCGCCAGGTGGTCGGGATAGCCCGAGCCGTCGAGCTTCTCGTGATGGTGCCGGATCAGGGGGATGACCCGCTCCATCGTGCGCATGGTCTTGCAGAGATTGGCGCCGACCGCCGGGTGGGTCCTCATGACCGTGAGCTCCTCGGGGGTCAGGGGGGCCGGCTTGTTCAGGACCGAGTCGGACACCGCGATCTTCCCCAGGTCGTGGAAGATCCCTCCCAGCCACAGCGTCTCGAGGTCCTCCTGGCCCAGGCCGAGGGTCTTCCCGATCTTGACCGCATACTGCCCGAGCCGCTTGCAGTGATCGCCGGTGTACCGGTCGCGCCCCTCGACGACCAGCGCGATGCTCTTCAGGACGTTCGAGGCGTGCTCGAACTCGTCCGTGAAGTGCTTCAGCGACAGGAGGGACCGGATCCGGGTGGTGAGCTCGACGGTGTTGAACGGCTTGTTCAGGAAATCGTCGGCGCCGATGTCGATCGCCTTGAGCTTGTCGGTCATGAGATCGAGGGTGGTCAGCACGATGATCGGCACGAGCCGCGTGCGGGGGTCGTTCTTCATCTCGCGGCAGACGTCGTAGCCGTCCCGCTTCGGCATCATCAGGTCGAGCAGCACGAGGTCGGGGACGTGCTCGGCGACGGAAGCCAGCGCCTGCTCGCCGTCCGCCGCCTCAACGATCTGGTATCCCAGGGGGTCCAGGAGCTCGCGGAGGAGCCTGCGGTTTTCCGGTTCGTCGTCCGCGATCAGAATCCGCTCGGAGGTCATGCCCGATCCCTCAGTGGCGCGTCCCGCCTCGTCCCGGATCAACTGCTGGATCAGAAGATTCGCGTGACGCGGCCGGATGTCAAGGAAGGGACGGAAATGTGATCGAGCGCCCTGTTCCTGGACACGCCGCTCCCGTCTAAGCCCCATCATCGTTGACACTTCGGCGGGGCGTGTGCTACGTTCCGCCGTTCCGAAATGGTTTCCCGGCGGCGCCACGGACGGGCGGCGCGCGTCCTTCCGGTCCCGGCCGCCGGGCCTTCCCTGTCCGGAGAACACGAGTGCAGCCAGTCGCCGTCGCGAAGCGGTACGCGCGGGCCCTCGCCGACCATGTCGAGCAGGCCGGGAAGAAGGGGACGCCCGTCCGGTCCGCGCGGGCCGGCCAGAAGGCCGCCGCGGACCTCGAGACGGTCGCGGACGAGCTGGACCTGGCCGCCCGGGTGCTCGGCGCCGACGCCAGGTTCCAGAGGTTCTTCGCGGATCCCTCGGTCCCCCAGGACGCCAAGCAGGCGGCGATCGACCTCCTGGCGAAGAAGGGGAAGCTCGGCGACGCGGCCAGGAAGCTCCTCATGGTGCTGGTCGCCAACCGGCGGCTCGGAACGATCGGCGCCGTCCGGGACGCGTTCGCGGCGATCAAGGACGAGCGCATCGGCATCGTCTCGGCCGAAGCCACGACGGCGGTGCCGCTCTCGTCCGCCGAGGCGAAGCGCCTGCACGCGGCGCTGGAAGGCATGACCGGACAATCCGTGAGGGTCACGCACCGCGTGGACCCGTCCGTGCTGGGGGGGGCCCGGACCCGCATCGGGTCGAAGGTCTACGACGGCACGCTGAGGCACAAGCTGGATACGCTGCGCGGTCGGCTCGTGGGCGCGCGCTGAACGGTACCGTGAGAATCGATACCTAGGAGACAGTCGCATGGCGGAGATCAAGGCGGACGAGATCACCAGCGTCCTGAGGCAGCAGATCGAGGGGTTCCAGGGGGGCGTGGACGTCTCCGAGGAGGGGACGATCATCTCGGCAGGGGACGGCATCGCCCGGGTCTACGGCCTGGAGAATTGCATGGCCGGCGAGCTCCTGCAGCTGCCGCACAACGTCTACGGGATGGCTCTCAACCTCGAGGAGGAGTCGGTCGGGGTGGTGCTTTTCGGCGAGTTCTTCAAGATCAAGGAAGGGGACACCGTCAAGCGGACAGGCCGCATCACCGAGGTGCCCGTGGGGGACGAGCTGATCGGCCGCGTGGTCAACCCGCTGGGGATGCCGCTGGACGGCAAGGGGCCGATCGCCACGAAGAAGACGGGGCAGCTCGAGCGCATCGCGCCCGGCGTCGTCGACCGCCAGCCGGTCAAGGAGCCGCTGCAGACCGGCATCAAGGCGATTGACGCCATGATCCCGATCGGCCGGGGCCAGCGCGAGCTGATCATCGGGGACCGCCAGACCGGCAAGACCGCCATCGCCATCGACGCCATCCTGAACCAGAAGGACAGCGGCGTCGTCTGCATCTACGTCGCCATCGGCCAGAAGCGGTCCACCGTCGCGCAGGTGGTCAAGACGCTGACCGACATGGGGGGCATGGCCTACACGATTGTCGTGACCGCCTCGGCCTCCGACCCGGCGACCCTGCAGTACATCGCGCCGTACGCCGGCTGCTCCATGGGAGAGTTCTTCCGCGACAACGGGCGGCACGCGCTGGTCATCTACGACGACCTGAGCAAGCACGCCGCCGCGTACCGCGAGATCTCCCTCCTGCTGCGCCGGCCGCCCGGCCGGGAGGCCTATCCCGGGGACGTCTTCTACCTGCACTCGCGCCTGCTGGAGCGCGCCGCGAAGTTGAACAAAGAGCTCGGCGCGGGTTCGCTGACGGCGCTGCCGATCATCGAGACGCAGGCGGGCGACCTGTCGGCCTACATTCCGACCAACGTCATCTCGATCACCGACGGACAGATCTTCCTCGA
>Ga0075421_100001998_pt1 | contig 24179 bp, 24 predicted proteins | sample SoiMetdeltSBSDD5_FD_75292 | JGI IMG/M metagenome (GOLD analysis project Ga0075421, IMG submission 75292) | Bulk soil microbial communities from a Populus tree surrounding site in Tennessee, USA - Soil MetaG P. deltoides SBSDD5 | ecosystem: Environmental > Terrestrial > Soil > Tree plantation...
CGCGCTCACCGCTGATGTTTCCCATGGCCGGCGAGCCTAACGTGCGAGCGCCGGCGCCAGCGTCTCGCGGCGCGCGAGCAGCACGCACGCACCGAGCGCGGAGACCAGCACCGCCGAGGCCACGCCCGCCGTCCAGGAGTAGGCCTCCACGAGGGAGCCCGCGGTTGCCGCTCCGAGCGAAACGCCGCCCACGAGCGCGGTGAGCGGCCAGGTGAACGCCTCGGTGGCCGTGCCCTTGGGGGCCACGCGCTCGACCAGCTGGTTGCGCGACGCGATCAGCGGCGCGATCGGCGCGCCGGCCACGATCACGAGCAGGCCCATCGTGAGCGGCGAGCTGGCCGCGAACAGCACCCCGCATGCGAGCGGGAGCACCATCGCCAGCCGCAGGTGCACCTCAGAGAGCGGCAGCCGGAACGCGCGCGTGCCGTACAGGAGGCCGCCGGCGCCGCTCGCGGCGGACCAGATCGCCAGCAAGACGCCCGCCAGCACCTTCGAGCCCTCGTCCTGGCTGAACGCGGGCAGCACGACCTCGAGCGTGCCGAGCGCGAAGCCCACGGGCAGGCTCGCCACCACGAGCGTGCGGAGGCCGGGTGCCGCCAGGGCGCCGAGGCCGAGCGCGCGCTCGGCGGGGCTCGAGCGCTCGGGCCCCGCCTTGTCGCGCAGCCCGGCAAGCATGGTCACGGTGCCGGAAAGCACACAGGTGGCCGACACGGCGAGCGCGTACTCGGGCCCGACGGTGGCGACCACCGCCGTGGTCACGAGCGGGCCGGTCACGAAGATCAGCTCCACGAGCACGGAGTCGAACGCGTACGCGCCCGGCACGAGCTCGGCGTCGAGCAGGTAGGGCCAGCGCGAGCGGAGCACGGATGTGAGGGGCGGCAGCGCCGCGCCGGTCAGGAGCGACACCAGCGCGAGCGGCGCAACCGGCGCTCCGCCCGCCCCGAGAACCCAGATCGCAACCAGGCCCGCCGCGTGCGCCACCGCCAGCGGGAGCAGGCTGCCCTGTCCGCGCCGGTCCACGAGCCGGCCCTGGAGCGGCGCGCCGGCGGCGCTGCCGAGCGCGAGCGCGCCGGCGCAAAGGCCCGCGGAGGCGAACGAGCCCGTGGTCTCGCGAACGAACAGCAGGATCGCGAGGCTGCTGATGCCGATCGGCAGCCGCCCGATCACCGTCGCGACCACAACTCGGGCGACGCCGGGCGTGCGCAGAATGCGCAGGTAGATCCCCACCCCACGAGGATGGCAGCCGGGCTCGCGCGGCCCCGAGTAGGCTCCCCGGGCCGATGGAGCCGGACGCCGCCGAGATACGCGTGCTCGGCTGCTTGATCGAGAAGCAGCGCACCACGCCGGACGTGTATCCGCTGACGCTCAACTCGCTGCGGCTGGCGTGCAACCAGTCGACCAACCGCGATCCGGTGGTGAGCTACGACGAGGGCGAGATTCGCGGCGCGCTCGACCGCCTCGTGCACCGCAAGTGGGCCACGCTCGCGAGCTGGTCGAACCGGCGCGCGATGAAGTACCGGCACACCCTCGACCGCACGCTCGGCCTCGACCAGGCCGAGGTCGCGCTCCTGGGTGTGCTGATGCTGCGCGGGCCGCAGACGCCGGGCGAGCTGCGCACGCGCAGCGAGCGGCTGCACTCGTTTGCGGGGGCGGCCGAGCTCGACGAGGTGCTCGGGCGCCTGTCCGAGCGGCGGCTCGTGGAGCGGCTGGGACGGCGGCCCGGCCAGCGCGAGGAGCGCTACCGGCAGCTGCTCGGAGCGGTCGGGGACGAGGAGGAGGTCGAGGCGGCTCCTGCCGCGTCCTCGCCGCCCGCCCCGTCCGACCCGCCTGCCCCGTCCGAGCCGCCCCCGGCGCCCGCCCCGCCGGCGCCGCCCGTGGACGGTCTCGACGAGCGCGTCGAGCGCCTCGAGCGCGAGCTGGCCGAGCTGCGCGCCGGCCTCGCCTCTCTGCGGGACGAGTTGGGCGCCTAGCCACCTGACTAGTCAAACGTTCGATTCACCCTCCTGGGGCAGGGTGCCGACAACCTGGGCAATGCTCCCTGTCCCGGGACAACAGGGGGAACGGCGCGTTCCGTCGCTCTCGGAGGTGTCTGCGGTCGAGCCAAGCTCGCTGGTGGCGGCCCGCGTGGCGTCCGCGATCTTCGGCGGCGAGGCGCTCGTGCTATTGGCCGTCGCGATCCTCACGAGCCGCTTCGGACCGGTCCATCTGGCGATCCCGTTCGTCTGCGCGCTCGTGGCGCTCGGCCTCTACCTGTTCGCCCACCGTGTGGGGCCGAAGATGATGCACGCTGCCACCGCGCTCGGAACGCTGCTGGTCTCCGCGCACGCCCTGAGCGCGGGCACCGGCACCTCGCTGTCGGGCGAGATGCTGTACGTGTGGCTCGCACTTTACGTGGGCTACTTCTTCTCGGTTCGCGGCGCCGCGGCGCAGTTCGGACTGCTGGCGGCGGCCTACCTGGCCGTGCTGGTGGCCGCGGCCCCGCCTGAGGCGGTGGCCGGCACCTGGCTCACGGTGATGGGGATCCTGTTTCCCGCGGCCGTGCTGCTGCGCTCGGTCCGCGACGCCGTGGTGCAGCTCGTGCACCGGCTCTCCGACGCTGCGCTCACCGACGGCCTGACCGGGCTCAAGAACCGGCTCGCCCTCGACAGCGAGCTCGAGGCTGAGGTCGCGCGGGCGGAGCGCTCTGAGAAGCCCTTCTCGGTCGTGATCGGCGATCTCGACCACTTCAAGTCCGTGAACGACCGGCTCGGCCACCGGGCGGGCGACGACGCGCTCGTGCGGGTGGGCGAGATCCTCGAGCGCCACCGCCGCTCGATGGACTCGATCGCGAGGACTGGCGGCGAGGAGTTCACGATCCTCCTGCCGGAGGCGACCGAGCACGAGGCCTACCTGGTCTCGGAGCGCCTCCTGGCGGCTGTAGAGCACGCCTTCGAGGACGATCCGGCGGGGCTCACCTTCTCGTTCGGCGTGGCGACCTTCCCTGACCACGGCCGCTCGGCCGACGCGGTTCTCGAGGCCGCCGACCAGGCGCTCTACGCGGCCAAGGCGCTCGGGCGCAACCGGGCCGTGATCTTCAACCGCGAGATCTCGGCGATCTTCGCGCCGGAGGGCGGCCGCGGGGCGGACGAGGTGCAGCTTGCCACGCTGCTCTCGCTGGCGGAGGCGCTCGACCTGCGCGACAGCGGCACCGCGGACCATTCGCGCACGGTCGGTCGCTACTGCGGCCTGATCGCGGCGGACCTCGGCCTGCCCCCGGAGCGCGTCCGGCGCGTCGAGGTGGCGGGCATCCTGCACGACATCGGCAAGATGGGCCTGCCCGACGCGATCCTCCAGAAAGCGGGTCCGCTCGGGAAAGTCGAGCTCGAGAAGATCCGCACGCATCCCGAGATCGGCGCACAGATCCTGAGCGGCCGCGGCCTCGAGGACCTGCGCACCTGGATCGTGGCGCACCACGAGCGGCCCGACGGCAACGGCTACCCGCACGGCCTGCCTGACGTGAAGATCCCGCTCGAGGCGAAGATCCTCGCCGTGGCCGACTCCTACGAGGCCATGACGGCCGATCGCGTGTACCGGGCGGCGCTCGACGAGCACACTGCCCGCGGCGAGCTACTGCGCTGCGCCGGATCGCAGTTCGACACGCGCGTGGTGGCCGCCTTCCTGTCGGTGCTCAGCCGCCTCGATGCCGAGGACATGACGGACTCGATCGAAGCCGCCTGATCTACATTCCTCCGCGTGGTTCCGCGCTCCGGCATGCTCGCGCGAGGTCCCTGGCGTCCCGACCAGGTGGAGGTTGCCTGGCGCGATGAGGTCTACGAGCCATCCGCCGACACCGAACGCGCGGCCGACGCCGCGATGAACGGCCTGCGCGAGCGCGGCTCGCCCTCGCACGACGGGATGGCCACGCGCCTCGCCGGCTGGAGCGCCGACGGCGCCGGGCTGCGCCTCGAGCTGCAACCGGTGCGCTGGGCGCTGCGTCTGCTCGACGACGCCGACGGCAGCATGACCGCGCTCTGCGTTGTGCGCTCGGAGGACGGCCGCTGGCTCGCCGGGCGCCGAGCGGACTGGGTGTCGACCTGGGCGGGGCGCTGGGCGCTCGGGGCGGGCGGCGCGGTCGATCTCGGCGAGAGCCCCGCCGCCACGCTGTCGCGCGAGCTCTCCGAGGAATGGCAGCTCGAGCCCGAGCGGCTCTCGGTCGAGGCGCTCGTCTCGCTCCCGAACGGGATGGCCATGCTGATCGGGCTCGCCACCGTGCCCGGCGACTGCAGCCCGGTGCCCGACCACGAGCACGACGAGTGGACCTGGTGGCCCGCCGACGTGGGCGACTGGCCCGGCGAAGCTGACGAGCGGCTGAAGCTGATGGCCCGGCTGCTGAACCGATGAACGTCCCGGAGTGCACGCTATGGCGACCAGTCCGGGACGTTCGTTCGGCGCCGAGCCGCTCAGCCCCCCGCGATCTCGTCGCCCACGCGGATCTCGCCGTCGCTTAGCACGTCGGCGCGAAGCCCGCCCCTGTGGACGAGCGCGCGGAGGGTGCCGGGCTTCCCGGTTGCGGCCGTGAGGCGCTCGAGGTGCGCGCACGGCTCGCAGAGCCGCTGGCCGAGGCACTCGACGCCGCCAACCCGGAAGCGTTCGCCCACGAGCGCATTCAGGTCGATGCCGCGGGTGACGATGTTCCTGCGCGCCTCCTCGGGACTCAGGCGGCCCGCGGGCAGTTCGAGGCCGTCGAGCACTTCCGCCTCGATCAGCGTGAGGTCGTAGCCGCGCCCGTGGGGGTTCGAGAACGTGCCGCGCTCGTCGAAGTACCGGTCGCCCTCGAGTCCACGGCCGGCGCGCGCTACGGCCCGGTCGATCCGGTGCAGCGCGCCCTCGGCCTCCGGCGCGACGACGATCGTCTCCACCGTGCCCGTGCCGCGGACGCCGCCGCCGGGCGGCGGGTCCCAGATCGCCACGTCGGCCGGAGCGATCAGGAAGCCCGCCTCGACCGCGTCGAACGTCTCCGGGCCGCTCAGCGGGCTCCATGCCAGCCCGGGCGGCGCGCCGAAGGCAACGGCGCCCAGCTCGCCATCGCCGTCGGCGGCCCGCACCATCGCCAGCCATGGTCCGGGCCAGTCGAAGCTCGCCGGATCGGCGATCGGCACGAGACCGAGTCCGCGCAGGCCGAGCCACTGACGCCAGACCGTGAACGGCTGCGAATGCCCCTCAGCCGGGAGGGGAACCTCCGCAACGTCGAGCTCGAGGATCGAGGCCAGGCACGCGGCGACGGATCGCTGCATGCGAGCGCCCGAATCCGGTGGCTCGACCGGACGCACGACGCAGCGGCGCTACGCGCCGACCACGCCCACCGGACAGGACACGCCGGTGCCGCCCAGGCCGCAGTAGCCGTTCGGCACCTTCGCGAGGTACTGCTGGTGGTAGTCCTCGGCGTAGAAGAACTCGGGGGCGTCCGCGATCTCCGTGGTGATCTCGCCGTAGCCGGCGTCGCCGAGGCGCTCCTGGTAGCGGTCGCGTGACGCGAGGGCCGCCTCGCGCTGGGCGTCCGAGGTGGTGTAGACGGCGGAGCGGTACTGCGTGCCGACGTCGTTGCCCTGGCGCATGCCCTGGGTCGGGTCGTGGCCCTCCCAGAACAGCTTGAGCAGGTCCTCGTAGGAGATCTCCTCCGGCCGGTAGGCGACCAGCACCGCCTCGGTGTGGCCGGTGCGACCGCTGCACACCTCCTCGTAGGTGGGGTTCGGCGTGCTCCCGCCCGCGTAACCGGCGGCCGTGGTGTACACGCCCGCGGCCTCCCAGAAGCCGCGCTCGGCGCCCCAGAAGCAGCCCATGCCGAACACGGCCGTCTCGACGCCCTCGGGGAAGGGCGGCTCGAGCGGGGTGCCGAGCACGAAGTGGGTGTCCGGAACGTCGAAGGGACGCGCGTCACGGCCGGGGAGCGCGTCGGCCGGGTCGGGCATGTCGGTCTTGTGGCGGAAGAGGAAGCTCATCACGATCAAGGTTAGTGTCCGGCGTCAATGGCGCTCGTGACGGAGATCGACCTTCCCGCGCTCGACTACCTCGGACCCGACCTCAAGGGCGACCGCTTCCACGAGACCATGCGCGGGCTGCGCGAGCGGCACTGGCTCGCCACCACGCCGATCGGCTTCGTGGTGCTCGAACGCGAGGCCGCCACGTTCTTCCTGCGCACCAAGAGCGCGACCTTCCCCGGCATGCGGATAGCGGAGCTGTTCGAGGTGCCGGAGGGGCCGCTGCTCGAGCAGATGCGGCGCAACATCCTGCACGTGAACGGCGAGGCGCACGGGCGCCTTCGCAACCTCGTGAACCCGGCGTTCACGCCGCGCGCCGCCGACCGCTGGCGGCCGGCGATGCGCGACTTCCTCGAGCGCCTCTGGGCGCCGCTCGAGGGGAGGGGGCGCTGCGAGTTCGTGGCCGAGGTGGCCAAGCCCTACCCCTCGCTCACGATCGCGACCGTGATGGGCGCACCGCTCGAGGACGCTCCCAAGCTCCACGAGTGGTCGAACCTGATCCAGCGCCAGTTCGACCCGCCCAGCCTGATGAACGAGCGCGACGCCATCGAGCGCGCCTGCGCGGAGTTCTACGAGTGGGCGGGCGCGCTGATCGAGCAGCGCAGGCACACGCCGGGCGACGACCTGATCTCGACCCTGATCGCCGCCGAGGGGGAGGGCGACCGGCTCTCGGACGTCGAGTGCATGAACCTCGTGCTGAACGTGCTCGTCGGCGGCGTGGACACCACGCAGTCCCAGCTCGCGCACGGCCTGCGCGTGTTCGCCGAGCATCCCGAGCAGTGGAGCCGGCTGGCCGCCGAGCCGAAGCTGGCTCCGCGAGCGGTCGAGGAGCTGCTGCGCTATGAGCCCATCACCCCGTTCACCGCGCGGCTCCTGCACGAGGAGGTCGAGTACCGCGACGTCGTGTTCCCCGCAGACACCGTGGTGATGGTCTGCTCGTTCACGGGTAACCGCGACGGCGTGGAGGGAGATCCGTACTCGTTCGACATCCACGCCGAGCGCGGGCGCGCCAAGCCGCTCACATTCGGCGCCGGCATCCACTACTGCCTGGGCGCGAACCTGGCGCGCGCGGAGCTCCAGGAGGCGCTCGCCTTCCTGCCCGAGCGCATGCCCGGCCTGACGCTGGACGGCGAGCCGGAGCTCGGCGGGGTGCACGGCGTCTACGGTCTCGAGCGACTGGAGCTGCGGTGGAGCTAGGGCTGTTCATCTTCCCGACCTGGTACACGCTCGATCCAGGGCGCCTGGCCCAGCTGGCGGAGGAGCGCGGCTTCGAGCGCCTGCTGTTCCCCGAGCACACGCACATCCCGGCGTCCCGCGAGTCGCCGTACCCTGCCGGCGGCGAGCTGCCGCGCGAGTACTCGCACACCTACGACCCGTTCGTGGCGGTGGCCGCCGCGGCCGCGGTCACGTCTCGGATCAAGCTCGGCCCCGGCATCTGCCTCGTGATCCAGCGCGACCCGATCATCACGGCCAAGGAGGTGGCCTCGCTCGACGTGCTCTCGGGCGGTCGCTTCCTGTTCGGCGTGGGTGCGGGCTGGAATCGCGAGGAGATGCGAAACCACGGCACCGACCCGCGCCGGCGCTTCTCGCTCATGCGCGAGCGCGTGGAGGCGATGAAGGCGCTCTGGACGGAGGACGAGGCCTCGTACGAGGGCGAGCACGTGTCGTTCGAGCGCGTCTGGTCGTGGCCGAAGCCGGTGCAGCGCCCGCATCCGCCCGTGCTCGTGGGCGGCAACGGCGAGAAGGTGCTCGACCGCGTGCTCGCCTACGGCGACGAGTGGCTGCCCAACCGGATCAAGAGCGTCGAGAGCTTCGCCGAGCGCATCGCCGAGCTGCGCGAGCGCGCCGGGCGGCGCGTGCCCGTGTCCTTCTTCAACGCCAAGCCCGAGGAGCGCGCGCTCGAGCGGCTGAGCGAGGCGGGCGTCGACGGGGCTCTCTTCCGCCTGCCGGCCGACCCCCCCGACGAGGTCGAGAAGCGGCTGGACGAGCTGGCGTCATTCGTGTCCTGACATGGGCAGGCTCGACGAACTCGACCTGTCGCTGTCGCTCTCGAAGAAGGAGGAGGCCGAGCGGCTCGATGTCGCGCAGCGGCGCCTCACGGAGCTGCGCCTCGCGCTCGGCGGCAAGCTGGCCGGCTACGAGGACAAGCTCGGGCCGCCCGTGTGCGTGCTGTTCGAGGGCTGGGACGCGTCCGGCAAGGGCGGCGCTCTCAAGCGCATGGTCGCCCCGCTCGACCCGCGCCACGTGCGCGTGGCGCAGTTCGCGGCGCCCACTCACGACGAGAAGCGTCACCACTTCATGTGGCGGTTCTGGCCGGCGCTGCCCGGTTACGGCGGGATGACCGTGCTCGACCGCTCGTGGTACGGGCGCGTGCTCGTGGAGCTCGTCGAGGGGTTCGCGACCCCCGAGGAGGTGGAGCGCGCCTACGAGACGGTCGTGGAGTCCGAGCACTCCCTCTGCCTGGAGGGGGTGGTGTTGATCAAGTTCTGGCTCCACATCTCCGACGAGGAGCAGCTGAAGCGCTTTCGCAAGCGCGAGAAGGATCCGCTCAAGCAATGGAAGATCACCGACGAGGACTGGCGAAACCGCGCCCAGCGCGAGGAGTACCTCGCGGCGGTGGAGACGATGCTCGAGCGCACGGACCATCCGCCGGCCCCCTGGCACCTCGTGGAGGCCGACTCGAAGTCCTACGCGCGCGTGAAGGTGATCGAGACCGTGATCGCCCGCATCGAGGGCGCGATGGAGGGGAGCGGCTTCCCGGTACCTGAGCGCTCGAGCTAGCCCGCGAACAGGGTGAGGTCGGGCTCGCGCTCGCCGCGCAGCACGGCGAGGTCGACCTCCGCGCAGTCGATGCCGCGCGACTCGGCAAGGACGCGCGCCTGCGGCTTGATCGCCTGGGCGGCGAGCACGCCGCGACAGTGAGCCAGGCCGGGCTCCCCGCGGATCCGCTCGAGGTAGCGGGTGAGCTGGTCCACCGCCTCGATCGTGCCGACCCGCTTGATCTCGACGGCCACGAACTCGTCCTCCTCGTCGCGGCACATGAGGTCGACCGGCCCGATGTCGGTGGGCCACTCGCGGCGCACCAGCCGCAACCCATCGCCGCACCACTCGGGCGAGCCCGCCAGGAGCTCCTGGAGCTCGCGCTCCACTCCCTGCTTTTCGAGAGCGGCGGCCTCGCCCATGTCGTGGACCACGTCCGAGACCACCTCGGCGATGCGGATCTCGAGCTGGTCCTCGCCGCCGAGCTTCCGCACCGCGATGCGCCCGGGCCCCTCCTCGATCACCGTTGGGGCGGTCATCCAGTTGGAGGGCTTGTAGCCGCCGGCGTCGGCGTGCACCATCACCGAGCCGTCCGACTTGACCATCACGAGTCGCAGCGCCTCGGGCAGGAGGGCGGTCAGGCGTCCGGTGTAGTGGACCTCGCAGCGGGCGACGATCAGGCGCACGCGGAGCACGCTAGACCCGCACCCGGACGCAACGTACACCGGTTTCCAGCGCCTCCGGACGGGTACCCAAACCTCGAGACTCGACCGAAGGAGCGAACGAACGTGAGCATCCTCGACAAGATCACTGGCCGGGCCAAGAAGGCCGCAGGCGACCTCAAGGGCGATTCCTCGATGCGCGAGCAGGGACGCCGTGAGGAGCGCAAGGGCGAGGAGAAGGAGAAGCTCGCCGAGGCGCAGCAGCGGGCCGATGACAAGGCCCAGGATGTGGCCGACCTCGAGCGCCGCACCTAGACAGCGCCGCCCCGGGGCTCTGCGCCCCGGGGCGGGCCGTTCCCTCGCGCGGGGAAAGCGGCCACCCGATCGCCTACCGTAGGCGGTAGCGGTGACTGACGAACGGACACCGTCGCATCAAGTCGCCTACCGCGCCGTCGTCCTCGCGGCCGGACTGCTCCTGTTCGGCCTGCTCTTCCGCCAGCTCGTCACGCTGCTGCTGGCCATCCTGATCACGATCGTGTTCGCGATCCCGCTCGCCGCGGCGGCCACGCGGCTCGAGCGTCACAGGGTCCCGCGGGCGGTGGGCGCCCTGCTGGCGCTGGTCACCGGTGTGGCGGCATTCGGGCTCGTGGTCTACCTGCTGATCCCGCCGTTCGTGGACCAGACGGACGAGTTCGTGCAGGCGGTGCCGGGCATCGTGGACGACCTCGAGGGTGTGTACGCCGACTTCACGGGCCAGGACCCCGGGCAGGTCGGCGAGAAAGTCCAGAACTTCGTCGAGGACTACACGGACGATCCCGAGCGCCTGATCGGCCCGATCACCTCGATCGGGCTGAACGTGGCGGGTGTGCTCGGCGCGCTCGTCCTGATCCTGATCACCGCGTACTACATGGCGGTGCGCCCCGAGCCGCTCGTGAACGGCATGCTGGCGCTTTTCACGCCCCGCAGGCGCGCGGACGCGCGCCATGTGCTGATGCGGATCCGTCGGGCCTGGATCGGCTGGATGGAGGGCGTGGCCATCGACATGCTGGTCACGTTCGTGCTCCTGTGGATCGGGCTGACCCTGATCGGGCTCGACTTCGCGATCTTCTTCGCGGTGCTGTCGGCGCTGCTCGTGGTGGTGCCGTACTTCGGCGCGATCGCGGGCGCGATCCCGCCGGTGCTGTTCGCGCTCACCGACTCGCCCGGCAAGGCGATCCTCGCGCTGGTCGTCTACATCGTCGTCCAGCAGCTCGAGAGCAACGTCACGATCCCCGTGGTGATGGCGCAGCGCACCCGCATGCATCCCGCGCTGATAGCTGTCGGCGTGGTGGTCGTCGGTCAGCTGTTCGGCTTCGTGGGCCTGTTCGTGGCGGTGCCGATCCTCGCGCTGATCGTGATCTGCGTAGAGGAGTTCTGGGTCAAGCCGCTCGACGAGGCGGAGGCCGAGCGCCGCCGCGGCGAGATCGACCTCCCGGAGAGCCTCGAGCTCGAGCCGGCCGAGGAGGACGCGCCCCCGCTCAGGCCAGCTTCGTGATCGCGATCACCATGCCGATCAGCACGAAGATCACGATCAGTATCTGAACGACGATCCAGAAGCGGGGCAGCTCCACACTGCTACTCGATCATCGCCTGCCGCAGCGCGATCGCCACGGCGTGCACGCGCGTGTCGGCCTCGAGCTTGAGGATCGCGCGCTTGGTGTCCGACTTCACCGTCTCGGTGGAGAGGCCGATCCGGCGCGCGACCTCCTCGGTGTGGAGACCCTCGGCCAGCAGCTGGAGGATCTCGCGCTCGCGCTCCGACAGCGGCGCGTCGGGGCCGACCTGCGTCATCAGCAGCGCCGGCGACAGCGAGGGGTCGACAAACGGCTTGCCGCCCTGGACGGTACGGACCGCGCGCAGCAGGTCCTCCGGCGGCGAGCCCTTCAGCACGTAGCCCCTGGCTCCCGCGGCGATCGCGTCCGAGAGCAGGCGCTTGTCCCCGTAGGCCGAGAACATCACCGTCTGCACATCGGGAGCAGCTTCGGCGATCCGCTTGACCGCCGAGATGCCGTCGATCCCCGGCAGGCGCACGTCCATGATCACCACCTGCGGGCGCAGGCGGGTCACGGCGTCGATTACGCCTTCGCCGTTTTCGACGCTCCCGACCAGTTCCAGGTCAGGCGTGTGCCCGAACATGAGGCCGAGTCCTTGCCTCACGGTCGGATGGTCGTCCACGGCCAGACACCTCGTGGGTGTTGTGGACATTGCCGGAAACCCTAACCGCTCTTTGGCCGGGCGGCCAATGGTTTTATGATGAATTTCGGCTCAGGACTGCGCAAGAACCGGGAAAGGTAGGGGCTGTGTTCGCTTCGATGGTGGTGGGGACTGACGGCTCGGGCACCGCGTCGGAAGCGGTGCGCCAGGCGACCCAGTTGGCCGTGCAACTGAAGGCGAAGGTGCATCTCGTGAGCGCCTACGAGCCGGTACCGGAGGGACGGCTCCGGGACGAGCGCGATCAGGTACCCGACGACCTCCAGTGGATGGTCAACCCCCGCGAGGACGTGAATGAGACGCTGGCACAGGCGGCGGAGGGGCTCGCGGCCCAGGGCATCGACGTGGAGATCCACGCCCGCGAGGGCGACCCGGCCGACGCCATCCTCGACGTGGCCGAGGAGATGAACGCCGACCTGATCGTGGTGGGCAACAAGGGAATGACCGGAGCCAAGCGCTTCCTACTCGGCAGCGTGCCGAACAAAGTGTCCCATCACGCTCCCTGCAGCGTGATGATCATCCGAACGACTTAGCGCAGGGCGGCGGCGGCGTCCACGAGCCCGGCGCCGTAGCGGTCGGGGCGGTCGGTGGGCCGCGCGGTGGCCTCGAGGTGCTCCTCGACCGCGCGCGGCGAGGGGTCGGGGCCGAGCCGGTTGGTTGCGATCACGAGCGCCGCGATGGCTGACACGTGCGGACTCGCCATCGAGGTCCCCTCGTAGCCGCCGGGCAGCCCGAAGCTGCGTAATCCGCGCGTGAAGGTCTGCTGGTAGATGGAGCGGCCGCTTGCGTCCACGCGGCAGTGGGCCACGTCCCAGGCGCTGTCCGAGTTGGGCGCGTCGGCGCCGCCGCCGGGCGCCACGAGGTCGAGGTCGCTGCCGCCGTTCGAGTAGTCGGCCTGGCAGCCGCTGGTCGTGGTCGCGCCCACGGCGATGACGGAGGACGCGCGCGCGGGATAGGCCACCTCGGGATCGGCCTGGTTGCCCGCGGCCGCGACCACCACCACGCCGGCGCGGTGGGCGCGGCGCAGGGCGGAGAGCACGTCCGGGATCTCGCTCGCCCGCACCTCGGCGGGGAACTCGAGCGAGAGGTTGATCACGTCGGCCCCGTACTTGGCGGCGTATCGGATCGCGCGGGAGATGGCCGCCGAGTCGCCGGAGCCCTCGTCGTCGAGCACGCGCAGCGGCATGATCCGCGCGTTGTAGGCGATCCCCGCCGTGCCCACGCGGTTGCCCGTGTGCTGGGCGATCGTGCCCGCCACGTGGGTGCCGTGGCCGAAGGAGTCGTTGGGGTGGCGGTCGCGTCCGATGAAGTCGTAGGGCCGCACGAACCCCTTGCGGCGCAGGTCGGGCGCGCGCTTGAAGCGCCCGCGGCTCTCGAAGGCCACGCCGCTGTCGAGCACCGCCACCACGGCGCCGCGCCCACCGGGAGCGCCGAGCTGGGTGGCCAGGTCCCACGCCTCGGGCATATTGATGCCCCAGGTGTCGAACAGGTTCCACTGGAGGCGGAAGCCCGGGTCGTTCGGCGTGTACGCCGCGGCGTGCGCCCGCCAGTTCGGCACCGCGTAGGCCACGTTCGGCTGCGCCTCGAGCTCGGCGATCGTCTCGCGCACCGAGTCGCCGTCCGCGATCGCGAGCTGGTCGGAGCCGCCCGGGATCGCCTGCTCGGTGACCGTGCCGGTGCTGTCCGCCACGCTCGCCTCGGCGTGCGCGCTCGTGCCGTCCTCGTAGTGGACGATCACCTCGTCCGGCACGTAGTCGCTCGCGGCGGCCGTGGCCGGCAGCGCGACCGCCGCCAGCACTACCAGGGCCGCGAGCAGAGAGGGGGGAAAGCGGTTCGGCATCTAGGGGGTACGGTGCTCCTTCGAGTGTACGGGCCTCAAAACAACCCCGGTGGGCCGAAGTTGTGACGGTCTGCGTGACCGGGGCTACCGGTTTCATCGGCGCGCACGTGACGAAGCTTGCGTGCGAGCGTCTCGGACCCGTGCGCGCGACCTATCGCGACGAGCGCCGCCTGTCGCGGCTGGGCGACCTGAAGCCCGAGCGCGTGAAGGCCGACGTGCTCGACCGCGGCGCGCTCCGGCGCGCGTTCCGGGGCTGCGAGCTCGTGTTCCACTGCGTCGGCTACGTGGGCTCGCGGCCGGCCGAGCGGGTCTGGCGGGTGAACGCGCTGGCGCCGCGGCTGGCCGTGGAGGCCGCCGCGGCCGAGGGCGTGCGGCGCGTGGTGCTCACCTCGAGCGTCGCCGGGATCGGTCCGGCGCCGGGCGGCCGCGCGGGCAACGAGGAGGACGTCTATCGCGGCGCCGGGCTCGGGCTTTCCTACCCGGACGCCAAGCACGAGGGCGAGGCCGAGGCGCTCGCGGCGGGCGCGCGGCTCGGCGTCGAGGTCGTGATCGTAAACCCGTCGTACGTCTTCGGTCCGGCGCTCGACCGGAGCGCGCCAGGCGAGACCTCCACGCGCATGATCGGCAACTACCTGCGCGGCCGCCTTCCCGCGATCGTGGACGGGGACACGAACGTGGTCGACGTGCGCGACGTGGCCAAGGGACACCTGCTGGCCGCCGAGGGCGGAGCCCCCGGCGAGCGCTACGTGCTGGGCGGGCGCGACCTGCGCTGGACCGAGCTGTTCGAGCGCGTGTCGGAGCTGTCCGGGGTGCACCACCCGCTCGTGGTGCTGCCACGGGAGACCGCCGACCTCGCCCGGGCGATCGACGGGCTCGGCCTTCCGATGCTCATCTCTCCGCAGGGCGTCGTCCTCATGGCGCAGAGCTGGCGCTACTCGTCCGCCAAGGCGCGCCGCGAGCTCGGCTACCGCGCGCGCCCGCTCGACCAGACGCTGCGCGCGACCGTCGCCTGGTACCGGGCGCTGATCGAGGGCGGACGCTTCGGCGGGGTGGCGCCCTCGCCGATTTCGCTGGCGGCGGCCGGCGTGCGGCTCGCCGGGCGCGTGGGAGCGCTGGAGGGGCTGCGGGCCGCCGAGCGCTACCTGGGCCGCCGGCTGGTGGCCCCTTGATCAGCGGCGTGTTCCCCCGCGACGAGTACTTCATGCACCTCGCGCTGCGCGAGGCCGAGCGCGCCGTCGAGCACGACGACGTGCCGATCGGGGCGGTGATCGTGCAGGGCGGCGAGGTGGTGGCATCAGCGCGCAACGAGCGCGAGCTGCGCGGCGACCCGACCGCGCACGCGGAGATCCTCGCCCTGCGCGAGGCGTCCGAGCGGCTCGGCGGCTGGCGGCTGCTCGACACCGCCCTCTACGTGACGCTCGAGCCCTGCGCGATGTGCGCCGGCGCGATCGTGCTCGGCCGGGTGCCGCGCGTGGTGTACGCGGCGGACGACCCGAAGGCCGGGGCGGCGGGCAGCGTGCTGGACGTGTTGGCCGAGCCCCGGCTCAACCACCGCCCGCTGGTCACCGGTGGGCTGCTCGCCGACGAGGCCGCCGCCCTCCTGCGCGCGTTCTTCGCCTCGCGGCGCTAGTGGTAGGGGCCATTCCTGCCGATACAACGGCGATGGCTCCGGATCGCGAGCGTGCGCTTCGCACGATTGAGGCGAGATACGGGCCCCTGCCCGAGGGCTTGCCGTCCGTCGCGTACGTCTATGAGCCCGGCATCGACGCTCGCTGCGCCTACATCAGCCCCTCGATCGAGCGCGTGCTCGGCTACACGCGCGAGAAGTGGATGGCGGACGACGCGATGTGGGACAAGCTCGTGCATCCCGAGGACTACCCGCGCGTGACCGCGAACGAGGCCGACTGCGCGCGCTCGGGCCATGCGCTCGTTCAGGAGTACCGCCTGCGCGCTGCCGACGGGCGCTGGGTCTGGATCCGCGACGAGATGACCGTCGTACGCGGGGCCGGCGACCGCGAGCCGCCGCTCTTCTACGGGGTCTTCCTCGACGTGACCGACCGCAAGCGCATGGAGGCCGAGCTCGAGCGGCTGGCGCTCTACGACCCGCTCACAGGGCTCCCCAACCGCAGCCTGTTCGCCGACCGGCTCGCCCACGTGCTCTCCCGTCGTGACCAGCAGGCGAGCACCGCCGTCTTCTTCCTCGACCTCGATCGCTTCAAACGCATCAACGACAGCCTCGGACACGCCGCCGGCGACGAGGTGCTGCGCGAGGTGGCGCGCCGGCTCAGCGCCGCTCTGCGCCCGGAGGACACCGTTGCGCGCTTCGGCGGCGACGAGTTTACGATCCTGTGCGAGTCGCTTGGGGGCGTGCTCGAGGCCGTGAGCGTGGCGGATCGCCTGCAGCGTCCGCTCGCCGAGCCGATCCGCATCGGCGCCGCCGAGCTGCGGCTGTCGGCGAGCATCGGCGTCGCCTTGGCCGAGCCCGGTGAGCCCGTGGACGTGGAGCGCATGGTCGAGGACGCCGACGCCGCCATGTACCGCGCCAAGGAGCGCGGCGGCGCCCGCGCGGAGCTGTTCGACACCGGCATGCGCGAGAACGCGGTGAAGACGCTCCAGGTGGAGCAGGAGCTCCAGCGGGCGATCGAGCGCGGCGAGCTGCGGCTCCACTACCAGCCGCAGGTCGACCTGGACAGCGGGCGCATGATCGGCGCCGAGGCGCTGCTGCGCTGGCAGCATCCCGAGCGCGGCCTGCTCGCGCCGGGGGCCTTCCTCGACGTTGCCGAGGAGAGCGGCCTGATCGTGGAGATCGGCAGCTGGGCCGTCGGCGAGGTCTGCCGCCGGCTGCGCGCCTGGCAGGACCGCGAGGAGACCGCCGGGTTGCGCCTGTCGGTGAACCTCGGCCCGCGCGAGCTCTCCCACCCGGACATTGTGACCACCGTCCTCACCGCTGTCCGCCGCACCGCGATCGACCCCTCCTGCCTCTGCATCGAGGTCACCGAGAGCACGGCGATGGCCGACCGCGACTCCGGCTTCCGCGCCCTGCGCGAGCTGAGCCTCGCGGGGGTGTGCGTTGCCATCGACGACTTCGGCACGGGCTATTCCTCGCTCGACCAGCTGCGCCACATGCCGGCCGACGTGCTCAAGATCGACCGCTCCTTCGTCCAGGGCATGGGCCCCGACTCGCCCGACACCGCCCTGGTGGCCGCGGCGCTGGCGATGGGCGCCGCGCTCTCGATGCAGGTGGTGGCGGAGGGAATCGAGACCGACGACCACGCTTCCGCGCTGCGCGAGCTCGAGTGCCGGATCGGCCAGGGCTTCCTCTTCGCCCGCCCCCTGCCGCCCGAGGAGCTCGACGGGCTGCTCGAGGCGGGGCTGGCGCTGTAGGCGAGGCCGCCGCGCGCGGCTGGCGCGGCCCGGCTTCTATGCTCTCCGGGTCCCGGAGGGGTGCCGGAGCGGTTGAACGGGGCGGTCTCGAAAACCGTTGTGCGTCTTACGGCGCACCGAGGGTTCGAATCCCTCCCCCTCCGTTAACAACCCTGGCGCGAGACCTTCCGCCGATCATGCGAGCACGGTGAGAGTGTTCCTCGCATGTAAAGGCGCACTGTGTTGGCACCCGGGGCGAGAGTCGTGGACGTCGTGACCCGTGCGCCGACCGGCGGGACGGGTGCGCATCCGTGGCCGGCGGGCGACCAGCCGGCGTTCAGCGCGTGCCCGCGGCTAGCTCCGAGACCCAGACGGAGAGCTTGGGCGGCTCCGTGCCGCTGACCGCTGCGGGGCTCCCGAGCGTGTCGAACTGCGAGCTCACCACCAATAGCCTGTTGCGATACAGGGCGGCCCCGGTCGTGGACGCGAACGACGGGTCGGTGATCGGCTATCTGCCGAAGTCGACCACCTGGAGGCCGAGCGGCATCTGCGCTCGGAAGCGCCCGGCGAGGCGCTGGCGGTCGATCGGTACGACCTGCCCCGACTCGAGCAGCGCCTCGTCAGCCAGTCCTTGCCCGGTGAAGCGGGGGTGCACGAACGGAAGGCCGTTCGACTGCAGCGGCGAGGGCCCGTCCATGACGTGGAAGTGCAGGTGCGGACCGTCGGTGTTGCCCGTGTTTCCGAGCAGCCCGAGGACCTGTCCCCTGCTGACTCGGTCGCCCGGCCTGACTCGCAGGCTGCCGGGCTGAATATGCGCGTAGAAGGCGTACCGCTTCGGCGCGATCTTGACGACAACGTAGTTGCCACCTGCCGTCTGCACGGTCTGGCCGGTGGGCAGGGCGCCCGGCGTCTGCTCCGCCTGGTCGTCCTGGATACCCACCACCCTGCCACGCGCGACCGAATGGATGGGGGTGCCGAAGTACGCGAAGCTCGAGAGCTGGTTGAAAGGACCCTCGAAGAGGCGCCCGCTCGGGGCCAGCTGGACCCAGTCGATCGCGAATCGCTCCGGCACGCGAACGGTCCCGTCGATCGACAGCGTGGCCCCGCGGTGGGCGTTGATCGGGTCGCAGCAGCCGTTGGCGGCCACCCATCCGGGTCCGCGAAGCGGCTTCCCGACCACGATTGGCCGAGTCCGCGCGACCCGGGTGGGAACTCCGACAAAGCTAAAGCTCTTGACGGCCTGGGGAGGCTCGCTCACCAACATCGTCAACGCGTGGGTCAACCGCTTCGGCCGCGGCGCGTTCCTCCGGTAGCGCACGTCCATGAACAGGATCGCGCTGCCGCCGCTCGGAATGGCCGGCCCGCCGCCGCTGTTGACGCGCAGCAACCCCTCGAGCGCCTGCCCCTCGAGGCGGGAGCCGATCGGCCTGCCGCCGGAGCGGGCCTGGACCGACTGGATCGTCACCTCGCCCTCGGTCTGGTTGACGATCGTGATCTCGTAGGCGAGGTGATTCCTGCGATCTGCCCCGAGGACGGGGTGGGGCGCGTTCTCGATCGACATGCCCAGAGGCACTATCTGGGCCTGGCGGTCCGGGCCTGTCGCGGCGGGCGAAGCCGCCGCCGGTGTGAGCAGCAGGACGAGAAGAACGACGAGGGAACTGCGACGGCCAGCCTGCATCGCGAAGCCTCCGGAGTGCTTCTCTCCCATGCGAGCAGCGCTGCCGCTCCGCTGCCGATGGGTCGCACCAACGACGCGCGCGGCGCGAGGAGGATCCGCGCTGGCGGGAGTGGTGGTCGGCATACCCGTTCGCTAGACCGGAAGCGGTGCGGGCTCCGGCTCCTTGTGGGTTCCGGGCTCGTCCGGGGCCGGGGGCTCGCTGGGCGGGGCATCGTCGCGCCCGGCCCCAACGTGCGGCAGCCACTCGAGCCAGCTCGGCAGGTACCAGTTCCAGTCGCCGAGCAGCTTCATCGCCGCCGGCAGCAGCACGCCGCGAATGATCGTCGCGTCGATCAGGACCGCGGCGGCCAGCCCGATTCCGAGCTCCTTGAAGTCGATGAAGGCCAGGGTGACGAAGCACAGGAAGACCCCGACCATGACGATTGCGGCGCTGGTGACCGTCCCGGCCGTCGTCGCGATCCCTTGCTGGACGGCCTGGTCGGTCGACATGCCGCGGTCATGGAGCTCCTTGACCCGCGACAGGATGAACACGTGGTAGTCCATCGAGAGCCCGAACAGGACCACGAACAGGAACAGCGGCAGCCAGTTCGTCACCCCGCCGTTCGAGGTGAAGCCGAGCACTGACTCCAGGTTGCCCTTCTGGAAGACGAGCACGAGGATGCCGTAGGCGGCTCCGACCGAGAGCAGGTTGAGGATAATCGCCTTGATCGGGATCACGATCGAGCGGAAGGTCACGAGCAGCAGCAGGAACGCCAATCCGAACACGAAGGCGAAGATCAGCGGCAGCCTGCTGTTCAGCTTGTTGGCGAAGTCCTCCGAGCTGGCCGCATCGCCGCTGACGTTGACGGTGGTCCCCTCCACTGCCCCGACCGTCGACGGGATGATGTCGTCGCGCAGCTCGTTGAGGGCGTTCACGGACGTGGCGTCGTTTCCGTTGCCGGGGGTCGGGACGTTGATCTGTGCGACCGTCCCGTTCGCGCTGTAGATGATCTCGGTTCCGGGCTTGAATGCGTCCGAGTCGTTCACCTCGCTGCGCAGCTCGGCGATGCCCGCGGCGGTGGGACCGGAGCGCACATCGTCGGCCTCCACGACAACAGTCGCGGTGACGCCCTCGGTCGGGAACTCTTCCTTGACCTTGTTGTAGGTCTGGATCACGGGCTCGTCCTGCGGGAACTCGTCCACTCCGCTGGTGACGATGTTCATCTGCATCGCCGGAATAGCCAGCGCCACTAGGAAGCCGCCCGCGAGGAGGATCGACAGGCCTGGACGCCGCATCACGCGGCTGGTCAGCGCCGTCCAGAAGCGCGACTCGCCGGCCGGGCGGCGCCGGCGGCCGAGCAGGGGAACCCGGCCCTTCTCGACCCGGTCACCGAGCCATGACAGCATCGCCGGCAGGATCGTCAGTGAGGCGAACACGGCGATCGCGACCACGAGGATCGTGCCTTCGGCGAAGGAGATGAACGCCTTGTCGCCGCTGATGAACATGCCCGCCATCGCGACGATCACGGTCACGCCGGAGATCAGCACGGCACGCCCCGAGGTCGCGGCGGCGGCCTCCAGCGCGGCGCGCTCGCTGCGGCCGGCGGCTCGCTCCTCGCGCTCACGCCGGAGGTAGAAGAGCGAGTAGTCCACACCCACCGCGAGCCCGATCAGGAGGACGACCGCGGGGAGGTTGCTGTCGGCCGGGAAGAGGTGGCTCGTGATCGCGACCAGGCCAAGCGCGGCCATTACGGACGTCAGCCCGATCAGGAGCGGCAGACCTGCCGCCACGAGCGTGCCGAAGGTGATGATGAGGATGATCAGCGTGACCGGCAGTGAGAGCATCCCCGCCTTTGCGAGATCGCCCTGGATGACCTCGTTGATGGCCTTCTTGGCGCTTGCGCCGCCGAACTGCTCGACCGCCAGGTCGGGGTGATCGTCCTGGACGGCGGCGACGGCGGCGAGGGTGGGGTCGACGCGATCGGCTGCCTCCGTCGCGTCGCCCGCGATCTCGAAATGCACCAGCGCCGCGTGGCCGTCGCGCGAAACCTCGCTCTCGCCGGTTAGCGGCGACTCGATGTTCCTCACGTAACGCAGCTGTGAGAGCCGCCCGGTCACGTCCTCGACGGCCGCTTGGAACTCGGGATCCTCGACGGTGAGCTCGTCGCTCTGAACGAGCACCACCTCTTCGACCGGCCTCAGGCCGGCGTCGTCGAGCGCCTGCTCGGCATCGCGCGCTTCACCGGAGAACTGATCGATATCCGAGATGTTCTTCTGGCCGATCAAGTTCATGCCGACGAAGAAGGTGACGAGAACGAAGGCAAACCAGCCGAAGATCGCCTTCTTGCGGTGCTGGCCGCTCCAGCGGGCCATCCGGGCAGCCAGGTTGTGCGCCGGCGGGCGCGGCGGCGGGGGCGCGCCGTTTCCTGACGCGTGGGGCCGGTCCGGCTCTGAATCGCCCTGGATGATGCGAGTCTTCATCCGTCCAACCTCCCACCCGCGGTCACCGTGCATAAGGCGGGAAACTTGCCGTTCGGGGGGCGGGTTTCTGGTGTCGCCGGGCGGGCGACTCAGGAACGCAGGAACAGAAGCACCGCGAGGACGCGCCGCGACTCGCTTCCGGTCGACGGCAGCCCGAGCTTGCCGAAGATGCTCGAGACGTATTTCTCGACGGCCCGAAGCGTGATCACGAGCGCGTCGGCGATGCCCTGGTTGGAGCTTCCGGTGGCCATCAGCTCGAGCACCTCGTGCTCGCGCGGGGTCAGCTCGGCGAGCGGATCGTCGCTGCGCCGCCTCGACAGAAGCGTCGAAACGATGATCGGATCGATCGCCGAGCCGCCGGCGGCCACCCGCTCCACCGCCGCGACGAACTCCGGGATATCGCTGATGCGGTCCTTGAGCAGGTATCCCACCCCTTCGGCGGAGTCGGCGAGCAGCCGCATCGCGAGGCCGAGCTCTACGTATTGCGAGAGCACGAGCACCCCGATCGAGGGATGCTGATCGCGGATCTCGATCGCTGCCCGCAGGCCCTCGTCGTTGTGGGTCGGGGGTAGGCGGATGTCCACGATCGCGGCGTCCATCTCGTGGGAGTTCGCCTTGCGCAGGAGCTCATCGGCGTCCTCGCACTGAGCGACCACCTCGAAGCCGGCGTCGGACAGGAGGCGCGCGAGGCCCTCGCGCAGGAGCACGCTGTCCTCGGCGATGGCTACGCGCACGGGATGTCCGCCCTCACTCGTGTGCCCCCGCCGCGGGGGGTCCAGACCCGCAGGCGGCCTCCCAGCGCCTCCACCCGATCGGCGAGGCCACGCAGGCCGCTGCCGCGCTCACTGTCGGCTCCGCCAACGCCGTCATCGACGACCTCGACGACGAGCGAGCCGTTCGCGCGGGCCACGTCCACACTCACCGAGCTGGCCTCGGCGTGCTTGCCGACGTTCGCAAGGCTCTCGGAGACCACGTAGTACGCGGCGACCTCGATGCGCTCCTGCACGCGCGCATCGAGATCGACCGCCAGCCGCACCGGAACCGGAGCCTGGGCGGCGAGCGACTCGAGCGCTACGCCCAACCCGTGGCCGCTCACCACCGCGGGATGAATGCCGCGGGCCAGATCGCGCAGCTCCTCGAGCGACAGCGCGATCTCGCCCCTCGCCCGATCGAGGCGAGACATGGCGTCAGGGTGTCCGGCGAGCCGCTCCCTGAGCACGCCGAGCTCGAGCGAGAGGGCGATCAGGCGCTGCTGCGCCCCGTCATGAAGGTTGCGTTCCAGCCGCTGCCGCTCGTGCTGGCCGGCCTCGATCACCCGCCCGCGCGAGCCCTTCAGCTCCGCGAGGCGCGCTCTCAGCTCGACGTGAAGCCGGCCGTTCTCGAGCGCGATCCCCGCTGCGGCGCTGACGGCGTCGAGCCGCTCGGGCTCATCGGACAGCGAGGGGTTGTGCACCAGCACCGCCAGATGTACGCCGTCGCGGTCGACCAGCGTCCTGGCCCTCGACTCGTCGTGCGCGGGCAGCTCCACGGGGTGGCCATCCAGATCCGCCCAGCTCTCGAACTCCGGGAGCCAATAGGCGAGCGTGAGGGACGGATCGCCGAGGGCCCGGGAGAGAGCGTCGCGGAGATCGGCCGGCCTCGGATCGGCGTCCAGCTCGACCACGAGGTCTCCCACCGCCGAGCGAGCGAGCCGGGCGTCGAGCAGCCCGATCAGGAACGCGACGGGGGCAATCCCGAGTGTCCAGAACGTTACCCGCCGGATGGTCTCGAACGCGGACAGCTCAAGGGCGCCGGCCAGCAGCAGGACGGCGATCATCACGAGCGCGAGCGCAAAGGAGTCAATCAGCAGCGTGATCGAGCGTCGCAGCGGCCGGCCCGAGCTTCGCCGGCGGGCGACGAGCAGGGCGACGCTGGTGAGGGCGAGGGCGCTCAGTGTCACGAGCTGAACGTCTTGGACCGTATTGGCCGCGGCGGGTTCCGCCACCACCGCGAGCAGGTTGTCGGGGCCGACGCCGCCGAGCATCATCTTGAGGAGCTGCAGGCCGGCAGCCACCGAATAGGCCGCGGCGACGACAACTCGTTCGGTGCGGCGCTCCAGACGCCCGCTCGGGAATGCGAGGAACACGTGGATGAAAAGCGCCGCGGGCACGAGGTCGAAAGCCAGGCCGATCGTGTACGGCAGAGCCGCGCTCGCCCACTGAAGGCTCGAGGCGAACATGGCGAAGCCGGCGGCGACCATCAGGGGTCCGAAGCGGCTGCCGGGCCGCCGCCACCAGGCAATCAGCCCGCCGAGGACGTATGGCAGGGTGATCCAAGTCTGCAGCGCGGCCTGGAGGCCCGGTTCGGGTACGTGATCGCTTGTCAGCGCTAGGGCGATGGATGTTCCGGCTGCGCCGAGGCCGGCGAGCGCCACGGCCCAGAGCAGGAGCGGCCGGGGGGCACGCGGGGCCCACTGAAGACGGACGTTCCGGGGCGCTGCGCAGGCCGCCATGTCACGCCGCCCGCGGAGCCGCCTTCGCACGTCGGCGCTCGGAACTCATCCGAACGACGCTCCAGACGAGCCCGGGCGGCTCGAGGCCGCTGATGACCCAGGCGGAGGGATCAGGCCGCCAGCGCCGCATCCCGTGGACGGCGGAGGGGGGAAGGGGTGCGACTCGTCGCCCGGCCCGAGTCTGAAGGCGCCCGCCAGGCCGAGCGCCGCCCCGAGCACAGCGACCGGTCCCGGTCCCAGACCCAGGCGGCCTCGCGCCCTCCGGACACCGAGCTGGCCAAGGCTCGTCACCGGGGCAATGGGGCGGCCTCACGGGCGGGCGACCTCCCGGCTCAATCTCAGGCGTTTTTCGCGGTAGGCGGGCGTGAGCCCGCCGCTCAGCGCGCTCGCCTTATCGAGCCATTCGAGCGCCGGTGCGACGTGGCCTAGACGGTCGTGTTCATCGGCCCAATCGAAGGCGGCCTCGATGCGCGCCTGGTGCTCTGCCTCGCGCGCGACGCGTCGGTCCCATTCCACCATGCTCAGCTCCCAGTAGCCACTTCATTGCATGCCGACCGCGGGGGTCGGCACCTGGTCGCCGGCCGGGTGCTGGAGCCGGATGAGTGCCTGCCGTTTGCCTGGGGCCAGGCGCCCGGCGAGCGTACCACCGAAGCGGGTG
>Ga0075421_100002001_pt1 | contig 24171 bp, 14 predicted proteins | sample SoiMetdeltSBSDD5_FD_75292 | JGI IMG/M metagenome (GOLD analysis project Ga0075421, IMG submission 75292) | Bulk soil microbial communities from a Populus tree surrounding site in Tennessee, USA - Soil MetaG P. deltoides SBSDD5 | ecosystem: Environmental > Terrestrial > Soil > Tree plantation...
CACGGCACCGGTCTGCTGGTAGCGTTCGGTAGCGTGAATCCAACCCTCCCCGATTGGCGCGAGGACGTGCGCCGCTGCCGTCAGGAACATCGCATGCCGGGCATCCGGCTCCACCCCAACTATCACGGCTATACGCTTGCCGATTCCCGGTTTCGTGAAGTACTGGAGTTGGCAGCGCGGTTCGGATTGATCGTGCAGCTTGTGGTGACGATGGAAGACGAGCGCACGCAGCATCCGCTGATGCAGGTGCCATCCGTCGACCTGAGGCCTCTGATGGGCATCGTCCCAAGTATTTCGTCGCTACGCCTGATGGTTCTCAATCAGCGGCATGATGCTCCGGTGAAGGAACTCGCTTCGGCCGGGGAGGTGTATTTTGATTTTGCGATGGTGGAGCGGCTCCGTGGCGTCGCCACGTTGTCCCGGCATGTCTCTCCGCAACGCGTGGTGTTCGGCTCGCACTATCCTTTGTTCAACCGCGAGTCGGCGATTCTGAAAATGCGCGAATCGGATCTGAGCGTCGGAGATGCTCAGGCAATTCGCGAGGGTAACGCGCGGCGGCTGCTAAGTCGAAAGTAGTCGTTTTTTCGGGCGGCGCCAATCGCGCGCCGCCGGCCTGCGCCTACTCTATGGGTGAAGGGGCCCGCTGCTGGCCGCGATCACGCCGTGGCCGGGGCTAATAGCCCTTGGCCTTGTCTACTACGTGCGTCAGCGCGGCTCCGCGTGCAAATCGGCGTATGTTATCTTCGATCACGCCGATCCTTCGCTGATTTGATCCCTCGGCGGCTGAAGCCACATGAGGCGTGATCACGACATTTGCGAAATTCCACAGTGAATCTTCGGCCGGGAGTGGCTCGGGATCGGTAACATCGAGTCCGGCGCCGGCCAGTTTTTTCGAATCCAGGGCTTTGACCAACGCCTGCTTGTCGTACAGTTTTCCGCGGGAAACGGCGATGAAGTAAGCGCCCCGCTTCATCGCATCGAACTGCCTTGAGGAGATCATCCGCTCACTCTTTGGCGTAAGGGGAGCAGCTACGAATACAACGTCGGCCATGGGAAGCACCTCGTCAAGGCGGTCCGGTGGAACGATTTCTGAAAAGTAGTTCGAGACAGGCATGTCCTTCGGGTCGACGCCGATCACCTTCATCCCAAAGCCGTTGGCGCGCTGGGCAATCTGGGTGCCAATGCCGCCGGCGCCGATAATCACCGCCGTCATGCCCGGTAATTCGGTCATGCCTTCCGGTGCGCTGTTCCGGCTGCCCCAATCGCGCTTGGTACGGTTCGGGATGTATTCATGCAAACCGCGAGTCAACGCAAGCAACAGGGCAAAAGCATGGTCTGCGATGGTTGGACCCTGCACGACCTTGCAGTTTGTCAGTTGCACGTCGCTTTGTACAAACTCTGGCCAGAAGGAGTAGGCCTCGACACCGGCACTGATGGTCTGTACCCATTTCAGTTTTTTCGCGGCCGGGAATTCTTCCTTGGTGATCCCCCCAATGACAGCATCGGCGTTAGCCACCTCGCGCGCGAACTCTGCCGGAGATCGCACAACGATGATGTCGGCACCAGCGCCCGCTGCGGCGCGGTATCTGGCCAGAGCGGCGTCGCTGGACACCCAACTCTGGCGACTCGACGCCTGAATCAAGATCCTCTTGTCCGCGGCGAATCCCAAGACCGCCAGCGCGGCAATTGCAATGTGCAGACGGAACAGACTTTGCATGAGTTGTTTCCTTTGCGCGTTTGATCTGGACCACATGATACCTCGACATCGTCAAATTTTCTGCGGTTTCGCAAATCCGCGCGGCGCCTTCCACCGGCTCTCGCCACCAGGAGCTTTGACCGTACCGCCATAGTAAAATTGGCGACCAGACACTATCCAGCACTTGGAACAAGGAAGATCGCCATGGTGAAGCGCCGAGTATTTCTAGCAGGCGTGGGCTCCACAGCAGCCGCAACCGCGGCCCCACGTCCTTCCAGCGTGCCCAGTAACGTTCCCCAAAGTACCTCCGGGTTGCTGCCTCGTAAGGTGATCGTCGGCACGGTAATGCAGCCATTTTGGGTTCGGCATCCTGGCCTGGAGAAGAGGCTTGATGAGCTGACAGCCATTGTTGATCGCATGGCGTCTGAATCCAAACGTAAATATGGTCGCGGTCTCGATCTGGCGATCCTTCCGGAAGCGGCGATTACGGGCGAGGTCGGTAGTGATGCGTTGTCACAGTCCGTCTCCTTTCAAGGGACGGTGGGCAACACGTTCGCACGGGTTGCCCGGGAGCACCGTTGCTACGTCATTGTCCCGGCCTACCTGCGAGACTCGCACAATGCGAAACGCTGCTCGAATGCCGCCGTGCTGGTCGGTCGAAAGGGAGAAGTGCTCGGGACCTACAGGAAGGTGCATCTCGTGGTATCGGGCGACGGCAAAACGATGGAAGGCGGTTCCATTCCCGGCAACGAACTGCCTGTGTTCAACTGTGACTTCGGAAAGCTGGCAATTCAGATTTGCTACGACATGGAATTCGACCGGAGTTGGCGGGAACTGGCGAGCAAGGGAGCCGAACTCGTCGCGTGGCCGACACAGTCGCCGCAAACCGCGCAACCTGCGGCCCGTGCGATGCAGCAGAGGTGCCACATCGTCTCCAGCACTTGGCGAAACAATGCCTCCATCTTTGAGCCGACCGGAAAGATAGTGGCACAGGTGAAACCGCCGGAACAGGTCCTGGTTCATGAACTCGATCTCAGCTACGCCATCTTGCCCTGGAGTTCGAAGCTGCGGAATGGCAAAGCACTTCGGGAAATGTATGGCGACAAGATCGGGTTCCACTATTACGAAGACGAGGACTGCGGCATCTTCTGGTCAAACGACCCTCAAACGCCCGTTCGGCAGATGGTGAAGTCGCTCGGGGTGCTCGAGGCGGAGGAGGAACTGGCGCGGGTGCGGGAGTCCTACCGGAAAGCCGGCGTGCTGGATTATTGATGTAAGCGATCCATAGAATACGCTTCATACACTCGGGCTGGAGGTTGGCATGAAGACGAAATACGTCGTACTCCTGGGCTCTGCAGCGGTATTAGCCGTGGTTCTGGCGGCGCCCATTCTGAAGTCCAAACTCGACGCGTACCGAGTGGAGCTTCCCGACGTTTCGCGGCCTGGTCACGTCGTAACGCTCGATCAGAACTGGACTGACAAGCAGCGCGAACAGTTTCATTTTACGGCGCAGGGAACCCGGCTCCTTCCTGTCAAATGGTTCCTGGCTCTCGAACAGCCGTGCTTCTCACCGTTCGGATGCGAGAAGTTCTCCGATCCGAAATACCTGAGTCGCTTTGGCTTCATTCCCAGTCCGAAGAGCGAGAAGAACCCAGACGGCCTACCGATTGGCTTTGCTGTTGACAATGACTTCGTTGACCCACTGGACAACCGGCGGGAACCAGTGGTGGGATTGACGTGTGCAGCCTGCCATACTGGCGAGCTTTATTTCGGCCAGAATGCCGTGCGGGTTGAGGGGGCGCCAGCGATGATCGAACTTGCCGCTTTCCAAAAGGCGATGGGCCTGGCGCTTGCATTTAATACGAAATTCCCCGAGATCCTTGGCCGTTACCGCCGTTTCGAACGGAGTGTTCTCGGACCTGACGCGAAGGCCAAGGATAAAGAGAATTTGAAGTTGCGCATCCAGGCGCTTGTGGATAAGGCAATTCACCAGGTAGAGGTGACCAACGAGCGTCACATCTACGACAACCCTGCTGGGTTCATCCGCACGGATGCGCTCAGTCGTATCGGCAACCAGGTTTTTGCTGATTCCATGAATAACGTCGAAAACTACACTCCGGCGAATGCGGCGGTTCGTTTCCCACAGATTTGGGATGCGTCCTGGTTTGCGTGGGTCCAGTACAATTCGTCAATCGCGGATCCGCTCATCCGAAACATTGGCGAGGCACTCGGCGTTCGGGCCGTAGCTAAGTTGTCGGGAAAGGATGCCTCTGAGTTCGGAAGCTCGGTAAACGTTCGCGGCTTGCGAACGATCGAAGACCTTCTCGCCGGACCAGGTCCGCTGCAGGGCTTGGCCTCGCCGAAGTGGCCATCCGTTTTTCCGCCGCTCGATTTGCAAAAAGTATCCGCCGGTGCCGCGCTCTATAAGAAGCACTGCCAGCAATGCCACTTACCACCGCGCGAGGAACTACTAGCCGACGTGCAACAGCTCGCTAGCGCCAGGGACCGTCGGCCGACATACTGGTGGCGGAGTGCCAGCGGCAACTGGTACCTCAACTTGAAAGATGTCGACATTAATTACGTTGGCACCGATCCGCGCCAAGCGATCGACTTCAAGAACCGCACAGTCAATACCGGGGACTTGGGGCGAGGTGTTGTGCCGGTTGGCGTTGGCCTGGATCTTGTGACTTCGGGCATCGCGGAGCGGTTTTTCCGGCTCGAGAACATCCCTCTTGCCGAACGAAGAGCGTGGGCCGGAGGCCGGGATCCAAGTGACCCCCGGATCCGCGCAGGACTTCACTATAAAGCACGGCCACTGAACGGCATCTGGGCCGCCGGCCCGTACTTGCACAACGGATCGGTCCCAACTCTTGATGCCTTGCTCTCGTCCAAAGAGGACGCTCGTCCCACGACGTTCTGGATGGGCAGCAAGCAGTTCGACCCAGTCGCCGTTGGGTACTTCGGTACTTGGATCAAAGGAGCGACGGAGTTTAGGACCACCGAGCAGGGCAATTCTAATTCCGGCCACCGATTCAAAGACGGGCCACGCGGTCAGGGTATCATCGGACCGGAACTCTCCGAAATCGAACGGGCCCAGATCATCGAATACCTGAAATCGATTTAGCCAGACTAGATTCGAGGTGGTTGGTAATGCGATTTCACCACGCCTTCGTGCCTGAGCATGGCGCTGGTGGCGGAACCGGATCAGAAACTCAGTCGAAGCGTGAAGTCGATCTCGCGCGGACCCGGCTCTCCCAATAAGGGCCTGGTCTGGCCGCTGATGATCCCCACCTGTGCCGGAGCGCTGATGTTGGAAGGGGGAACCGAGAAGTTCGGGTGGTTGAAGATGTTCACGAAGATGGAGCTGAACTGCAGGTTGACGCGCTCGGTCAGCTTGAACACCTTCTGGATTCCGACATCAAGGTTGCGGATCGGCGGCCCCTCCAGAATGTTGAATCCCGAGTTGCCAAACCTTCCGATCGGAGTGGTTTGCGTGCAGAGCGGAGCGGTTGCGGGGCAACCGGGAACCACGAAGGCCGCGGTATCGAAAAAGCGCTGCACACTCCGCCCGGAGCCCAGGTTCCCATTGGCGACACGGTCAGGCACGCCACCGATCGTGCCGGTTCCCGAAGGATCGTACCCAGTGAAGGACGGCGTGAAATACTGTCCCTTTTGCGCGACAGCCGTCCAGGTCGTCTGCCAGCCACCGAGAATATGCTGGACGGCCGCAGGTGCATTGGCGAGGAATCGCTCGCCCTTGCCGAACGGCAATGTGTACAGGGCGTAGGCGAACCAGCGCTGCGCTACCACCAATCCGTTGTTCGCCTTCTCGATGGCCCGGTTGTTCGGATTCTGGATCACTTGGCCAGCGAAGGTAGTGCCGCCCCCACCGGAGTCCTGCGTGTCGGTAAGATCCTTGGCCCACGTGTAACCCGTGCTGAAAGTAAGATTGCGCCCCTGTTTCTTCTGCGCTGCGATTTCGAGGGCGTGGTAAGCATCGGTGCCCCCGTTATCGGCCCAGATCGTTTGGTTGAAGCGCTGATTCGGCCTGCGTGCCGTGGTGAATGGTGTCGTGCTCGGTAGCGGCAGGTTCAGGTTTTTTCGGTAAACCAGATTGACGCTGCGGCTACCGGCGTACGATGTGCGAAGCCCGACGGAACCCACTTGACGCTCCACGGTGAGGTTCCATTGCTGTGTGTACGGAGTCTTGAGATCGGGGTTGACGCCGTTGACATTCTGCACAGACGCCGTGCCGGTGGTCAAGAACGGCGATGGAAAGCTGAACAGGGGCTGGCCGTTGACGATCTGGTTGTTGTAGGATACGCTCCCCGCAAAAGGCCCACCGCTCAGGTGAGAGCGTGCGAGGGTGGCATAAATCAGGTTGGTGTAGATTCCGTAGCCGCCGCGAAGCACCGTCTTCTCTCCGAACGGCTTGTACGCAAACCCGACGCGAGGCTGCGCGTTGAACTTGTTGAATCGCACCAGAGTGGATGGATAGCCTGCCTGTGATGCGGTGACGACCGGGATGTCCTTCGGGAAAAGGTTGTTGACGATCTTCAGCCCCTCGTCCATCACCACCAGCGCGTTCGTTTTCGGATCCCACGAATACAGCGCCCCCAGCGTGTCCGTGTAGGGATGCTGTACTTGCATGCGCACACCATAATTCACCGTCAGGCGGCTGCTCACCTTGAATTGGTCCTGCGCGTAGACTCCCCAGGTGGTTCCCCGCAAGTGGCGGTTCGGATTCGGGAGAGCCAGCGATGTCGTCTGCGGAATGCCTAACAGGAAGTCAGCATAGCCGATCCCCGTATAGTTGCCGTTGAAGTTGTACGTACCGTAGACGTTCGACGCGATGTTGTTGCCGTTGAAACGGTCCCGGACGATATCAGCCCCGAACTTGAGAAAGTGCCGGCCTCGCGTCCAACTGACGTTGTCGATCCACTGGAGCGTCGTCTGCGGATTGTCCTGGTAGTTGTTGGAGTTGGTATCCGGGTTCCAGGCTTGCACACCATTGATGGCGAAGTTGGGACCGGTTTTCACTCCGGTGGTGGGTACACCGATGATGCCGAACTGCCGGATTAGATCCGAGCCGACTACATCGGCCTCGTAGAAGTTCCGATGGTAGGTCGTCCCGAAGCGAAACTCGTTCACCGCTGAAGGTGAGATGGTGTGATTCCACGCGAGTACGGTGCTTTGCCCGCGGCGGAGTTGCTCACGATAGAGGGGGTAAATGCCAGGCACGCGCAACGGCATCCTGCGCCAGCTTACGCGCACGAAGACCTGGTCACTGGATGTGACGTTGTAGTCGCCGCGAACATCGAAATGATCGAAATGCGTGAAGCCCGACTTTCCCGGGTACTGCGCCGTCCAGTTGCTGGTTAGCGCTCCGGGTGCACCGAGATTGGGATCGGGGTAGGCGTACTGTTGGATGCGCTGCGACACCGGGCTGATGCGATTCGCGGGAATCTGATTTCCCGGGAATGGACTACCGGTCGTGGGATCGTTGATCGTCCGCTGGCCGGCGAAGTTGCCCTGCTTCCAAGCGGGCAGAGGATTGCTTTGGAGCAGCGTAGTAGTTACCGACTCCCGTGACGCCTCGTAGGTACCGAAGAAGAAGAGCTTGTTGCGCTTGATCGGACCACCCAGTGAAGTCGCGATGTTGTTGTAGACGCGAAACGGCCGCACGGCGGCGAAGAAGTTGCGCGCGTTGAGCGAGTGGCCGTTATACATCCAATACGCGCTGCCATGGTATTCGTTGGTGCCCGATCTCGTGATCACCTGGACGTTGCCGGCGGCTGTGAATTCAGCAGGCGCGGACGATGTCTCAATCTTCAGCTCCTGAACGGATTCGAGCGATGGCTGCACTGGACTGGCGCCCTGCGGATACGCCATGACCGCAATCCCATCCATTTGCGGAAGAATCCCGACCGAAGAACGCGATCCGCCAATGATCGGCGTGGAACTCGATGGCACCGCCGCAACACCCGTGCTGAGTGTCGCGAATGAGTAGATGCCGCCATCGCCGCGCTGCCGGCCCACCAGAGGTAGCGTCGTCAGCGCCTCATGGCTTACCGTACCGGAAAGGTCGTGCGACTCGGTCGCGATCACGGGGCTGGTGCCCTGCACTTCGACGAGTGTGGTTGTCGCGCCCACCGCGAGATTGATTTCCAGATTGATGATTTGATTGGCGGTGAGCACCAGGCCGGTCCGTTCATACGTGCTGAAACCTGTCCGGCTCACTCGGACCTTGTACCGGCCTAGATCGAGTGTCGGCACATTGAAAACACCGCTCGTGCTAGTAGTTGTCCGGCGGGTTGCGCCGGTCCCCTCGTTCGTGACGTCCACATCGGCGCCGGGAATCAACGCGGCGTCCGGGTCGGTGACGGTTCCGGTGATCGATCCGAAGGTGCTCTGCGCGAACGCCGTTGGAGCGGAGATGAGGCTGCAAAGCAACCCCAGAGAAACCCATCGTGACATTCGAGACATGGACTCTACCTCACTTGTTGGGTACTTGGGCTTCCAGACCTGGCGAGATTATACCAACGCGGATAGTCGGAAAAGAAAACTTGATAGCATCGTTCGCATGTTCCGCCATATTGCAGCCATCGTTGCCGCGGCAGCGGTCGCGCTCGCACAGGAATCCGCGGGCGGTCCCTCTCTCCCGGCTTTCAAGGTGCTCTACGGGGCGACCGAGTTCCGCGGCGCACACACGATGTTTTCCGCTTACCTGGCGAAACTCCGCGACGAGGAACACGCACGCCGGTCAAAGTTGATCGCGGGCCTTTCCTCGGCGGCCGAAATCCGCCAATATCAGACCGAGACACGGGCGAAACTTCGCACTGCGCTCGGCGGCCTGCCGCAGCGGACCCCGCTCAACGTCCGCGTCACCGGAACGATTGACCGTGAGGGCTACCGGATCGAAAAGGTGATCTACGAAAGCCGCCCGCGCTACTACGTCACCGGCAACGTGTATGTTCCCCGCAACGGTACGGCTCCGTACCCGGCAGTGCTGGCGCCCGTCGGGCATTGGGGGATGGGCAAGACCTTCGAGGAATATCAGCGCTTAGGGATCTATCTTGCCCGGCGCGGCTACGTCGTGCTTGTCTACGACGTAGCCGGGCAAGGCGAGCGACGAGAGTACTTCAACCCAGTGCTCGGCCGCGCACTCATCGATCCCGGTGGGTCGCATTGGTTCGTCACGCTGGAGCACGGCTATGCGGGAGCACAGGCGATCCTGACCGGTGGCAACTACGCCTCCTACCTCGTTTGGGACGGCATCCGCGGACTCGACTATCTTTCCGAGCGTAAAGATGTCGACAAGGAGCGTCTCGCTTGCACGGGAACCTCGGGAGGAGGTCTCCAGACAGAGTTGCTTTCCGCGATTGACGAACGCATCAAAGTCTCGATCCCGGTCTGCTATGGAGGCTGCAATCCCGACAATCCGGCTCGTCCCGGTCTCACCATCGCGGATATCGATGCGCTGATCGCGCCCCGCCCGCTGCTGATGATCGAAGCCACAGGAGATCCTCGCCCGGGCGTGGAAGCCAAACACGAACGCCACCGCGAATTGGAGCACGTGTACAAAGTGTCCGGTGAGGCAGATAAGACGCGCTTCATCATCGTCGATGGCCCGCATGGCTATGTTCCCGACATGCACAAGGCCGCCTACTCGTGGCTCCAGCGCTGGTTTTCCGGCAAGGCGGTGAAAGAGGCGGATCTGAACGAACCCATTACGGCGGTGGAGCCGGCCGAGAACCTGCACGCCACGCCGTCGGGTGAAGTGTCGATGTCGCTAGGCGGAGAGACGGTGGCCTCGCTGAACCAATCCCACGCCGCTCAGCTTGCCTCGAACAGGAAGCCCACAGCGGATCTTAAAGAGGCGATTCGCGCCAGGCTAGCTCTCGGACGTCCGGAGCCCACGCACGCACCCCGCAGTCTGGGCCGCGTCGATCACGGATCGTACGTGATCGAGAAGATCGTCTACTCGAGCGAGCCCGGCATCTATGTACCCTCCGTATTGCTGCTGCCCAAGGGCGCGGGGGCGCACCCCGCTGTTCTCTTCGTCAACGAAGATGGTAAGGCTGAGCCGGGGTTCGTCGATCGGTATCTAGAGCCTCTGGTGAAAGCTGGGTTCGTCGTCTTCTCGATCGACCCGCGTGGAATGGGAGAAACCGATCCCGAAGCACCGAGGGTGTCGAAACCGGCCGACTACAAGAAATTGGTACACGATGCGGAGTCGGGCTTTTTTCATGATTCGATCCGGGTAGGCAAGACCGTGATCGGAATGCGCGCAATTGACGTAATGGCTGGCGTGGGTTATCTCACCACCAGATCCGAAGTCGATCCAAAACGCATCGCGGCGGCAGGCCACGGAATGGGCGGGCTGATCGTTCTCTTCGCCGCGGCCTTCGACGATCGGATCGGCGCGGTTGCCTCGACCGGAGCGCTCGTTTCATATTCCGCCATAGCCGAGAGCAACCTTTATTCGCACCGTTTCGGGGCGTTCGGTCCTGGGTTCCTTACTACATTCGATCTGCCGGATGTAGCATCGCTGATCGCTCCGCGCCCGCTGTTGATCCACAACGCCGTGGACGCGCTGCATCGCGTGCTCGATCCCGAGGCGGTGAAGCAGGCGTATCGCGTCGCGGCGAGCGCGTACCGAACGGCTGGGCAAGCGGATCGATTTCAGGTCCAGCATGAGACAACGGCGGACGGAATATCACGGAGATACCAGGCAGTGTTCTGGCGCCACGACTGATGTGCCGGAGCGGTAGCGGCGATACCGCCCATCCTTCATCGACGTTCTACGGCAGAGCAATTTTTTTGCTCAGCACAGCAGCGCGCGCATGATATTTGTCAGACACTCTCAGGCGCCGACCAATGTTGACGATACTGCCGGCGAATCAGCTGGTCGGCATCCGGATCGGCGGGAATTCTTTCCGATTTGGCATCGAACCGGATCGTGCGGCCGGTGCGCGCAACGATGTTCCCCAAATGCGCGAGTGAAGTCGCCCAGTGGCCTTCTTCGATATCGGCGCGCGGCTTTTGGCGGCTCCGAACGCAGTCGAGGAAATTGCGGGCATGCGGCGTATCGATTGAAGACGCACCATGCTCTTCGGTATGGATCACGGCACCCTTCTCATCGACTACCCTGAAGCTCCAGTTGTGGCCACGAAACCTTCCGAACTGCACCACAGCCTTGTCGCCGTACACCGCGACGCCGTTATCGCAGCCCTCCAACCCGTAGGGATTCCAGAGGCGCTGCTCGTAGGACAGCAATTTGTTCTTGTAATGGTAGGTAATGTTCATCGTGTCAGGCGTCTGTTGATCGTCGTCGAAATAGATCTTCTGACCCATCCCCGAGATTTGTTCGGGAAGCTCGACGCCTAGCGCACGGCGAGCGATATCAAGTTCATGCACCCCATCGTTCCCAATATCTCCGCAGCCATAGTGCCAGTGCCAGTTGACCGTACCGTGAAACCGGTTTCTATTGAAAGGAAGCTTGGGAAGCGGGCCAGTCCAAATCTCGTAGTCGATGCCCTGCGGCACGGGTTCGTCTTCCTTGTGTCCGATGTTGTTTCGGAGCTGTACATTCCAGACCTTGGCCATCAAAACGCGGCCGAGATTGCCTGATTCAACATAGTTGTGAAAGGCTTGTGTCACGGGCAAACTTGGCAACTGAGTGCCCACTTGGACAATCCGCCGGTTTCGTCGTGCGGCTTCCACCATGAGACGCCCTTCGCGGATGTTGTGTGAAATGGGCTTCTCGACATAAACGTCCTTGCCTGCATTGCAGGCGAGGATCGTGCCTGGCGCGTGCCAGTGTATGGGCGTACCCATCACAATGGCATCAACCGATTTGTCATCGAGACAGCGGCGTAAGTCCGCTACCAAGGGTGGCCGTTTCCTGCCGGAGTCTGCAATGATCTTATAGGCTCCTTCTACTACGTTCTGGTCAACATCGCAGACATACGCCACACTGACATCCGCCTGTTCGCAAAAAGCTTTAGTGAGGCTACGGCCACGGCCACGAACCCCCATTATCGCCACGGTGATCTTGTCGGATGCGGCTACTGCGCGCCGCGCCGTCTGCAGCGCGCCAAAGGCAGAAGGAAGGAAATATCGGCGATTCATCACGGCAACTCCGACTCTAGCTGATGGTTGCGCTCTCGCAAAGGGAAGCTCACACGATCCCGGCTCTTCTGCGCTTGATAGACGCCGTGGATCATCTCGATGGTCCAGCGTCCGTCATCCTCATTACAGCTCGGCTTGCTATCGCGCTCAATGGCGCGCACCAGATCGGCAACCATCAGTGCGTTTGCAATCTCATGGTCGTCGGTAATGCCTAAGCCAGCCATGTCCGGTTTCGCGTCGACCCGCTCCCATCGATTCCGTTCATCCGGTAACCAGGCAGGGGAGCGAAGCAAGTACAACCCGCCGCCCGGGTAGATTGCATTCGGAAGGAACAACACGCCCTTGCTGCCATACAACCATGTTCCGAAGCGTAGCGGATCCGTCTGATCCGCGGCGCGGGAGGCAAAGTATCCGTGTACACCATTGCCAAACGCAAACATCGCCGCGATTTGATTTCCCGCAACCGGGCCAAGGGGCTCGGTCGGCTTCGTCACGTGCTTCGCCGCTAACTCCTCGCCATTGGTAGTGACATGGGCCACGACCCACTTCGGGTCGCCCAGGAAGTACCGCAGCATGTCGAAGAGATGAGAACCGAGCACCATCATGTCCTCGCCGCCGGAGCGCTTGTCCTCTTTCCCTCGAACGCGCACCTCCTGTATCGTGCCGATCTCTCCCGCATCGATCATTGCCTTGGCCCGTTGTGTGTAGGGCGCTGTGCGCATCTGATGGGCAATCTGAAGCTTCACCTTGTTTTTTCGAACGGCTTGCACGATGCGATCGGCCTCCGCCGGCGTTCTGGCGAAGGGCTTCTCCGTGTAGATGTGCGCCCCTGCCTCAGCGGATGCGGTAACCATCTCCTCCCGTTGATCCAACCAGCGCGGTCCGATCCCTACCAAGTCCGGCTTCTCGACGCGAAGCATCTCTCGATAGTCTGCATAGCCGCGCTTGGCACGCGTTCGAGTGAGTGCATTGGCACGGCCCGACGCATCGGGGTCGGCGACCGCTACCACCTCCATCTGATTGAACGCGGTCCAAACGGTGTCAATTCCGTGGCCGTAGTTGCCGTGGCCGGTGTGGCCAATCACCGCGACACGGTATTTCTTAGCAGGCGCTGCTAACGCGGCCGTCACGCTGAGCATCGAGGAGACGAAGGATCGCCGGTTCGTCATGGACATAAAGGTTCACCCAGTGACCGCAATTGAAAGCCGGAATGAGCATACCACTCCCCATATCCGCAAATGATCCTCGCAAATCCGCAAGCCCGTCATCACCATGTGTCGGAGTTGGAGGAGTCCGAGCGCGAACGTGTGATCCGCAAAAATTCAGGAACAATTGCCGGCGCAAGTTACAGATACTCCCGCTCCTGTCGCCGTATCTCCTTGTAACGCTCGAATGCCTTCCGCTCGTTCTCGATCCTCAGTACCGAACGCACTGTACTTCCACGGAACGTGTGCGCAAGCATCTGCGAAGCGTGTCGCACAACGAACCATGGATCGTGGCGAAAGGCAACCGGCATGTGTCGAAGCTTCATCCAACGCTCAGCCTTCCAGCGAACGTATTCGATTTCTTCAACGCTTACGTGCTCAGTGCGCACCACCGCGGTCGTACCGTCGTACTCCTCTAGCCTCTCGCTCACGATCAAGCCGCGCTTGCGCAACTCATCGGTCATGGGCGTGCGCGGATATGGAGTCGGATGCTGGATGTACGGCCAATCCACATAGCGGCGAGTGAAGTCGAGGTTAGCCTCAATCGATTGGAGCGTGTCCCCGGGATTCCCAACGATCAGGCCTCCAATCACGTACATGCGGTTTTGGTGCAGGCACTCGATGGCTCTCAAAGTTGCATTCTGTCCGAGGATCCCCGTGGTGTCTCGTAGAGTATTCTTGGCACCCGCCTTCAAAAACCGCAAATCATTTTCAATGATGTTTTCGATACCAAGAAAGACATAGCGGAAGCCAGCGCGGCGCATCAGAGGCGCGAGCGTTTTGCCGTGATTGGCTATGACCGAGGTCATCGCCTGAACAAAGTAGTCAAGTGTGTTTAGCCCTGCCTCGATGATGGCCAGGCACAGTGCTTCGAAACGGCGCACGTTGAGCGTGATGTTGTCGTCTACCAGGAAAATGGTGCGAGCACCGTGGGCGGCGGCATCGCGGATATCGGCAAGCACGCGTTCGAAGGAGTAGGTATGAAAGTTGCGGCCGCGCATTTCGATGATGGAGCAGAAACTGCAGTCATAGGTGCAGCCACGCGAAGTTTCCACCACATCCACCTGGCGGCCGAGCGCCGTGTAGCCTTGAAGCACGCGGGCCTTGCGATTCGGCAGCCGGATTTCGCCGTCCTCCAGCCGATGGACCGGGCGATCAGGGTTATGGACCCAACCTCGACCCTCAGCATACGAGAGGCCAGGAATGCCAGTGAGGTCCCCGCCCCGCTCGAGCGCGCGCAAGAGCTCGCGGAAAGTAAGCTCGCCCTCGCCGCGTACAATGTAATCCACAGCCATTCCTTCATAGGCATCGCGGGCAAGACTCGGATCATAACCGCCAACAACAATCTTCACGTTCGGCTTCAACTGGCGCATGAGAGCGACGATGCGCTGCGCAGTGCGACGTTGGAAGGTCATCACCGAGAGCCCGACGACTTCGGGATCCAAATTGCGGGCCAGATCCGTGATGGTCTCCCGCACGCGACGATAGCAGAGGATAAGATCGGCCACCGCTACACGATGATGGGAATCTACATTTCCAGCAAGCGAGGTCAGAGCGCCATTGGGCATGCGGACGGCGACCGGAGGCATATGCTCGAAATAGTCGGGCATCGAGAGGAGAAGGACGTTCATACTGCTTTCCTGATCTCTCTTGCGCGCTCAGGCCGAATCGGCACTTGTGAAGTGGAGAAACGCGCCTATGATTCTAGCGCAGGACTTCAGGGACAGCGACGGACACCCCTTCGGTCAAGTCGTAGATATGCCCACTTTCCAGATTATCGAGAGATTGCACAATGCCCGAAGGCCATCGGATCACAATATTTTTGGCGCGAGATTCCTTACCCAAGCCAAAATGGACCGGACCCAGCGAGGACCCGCCATAGCCGTTAGAGGAGACCATTCGCTTCCACTGTGAGCCGGGCGCGGTGTCGACCTGTACCAGTGCTCCAATGCCATCTCGATTGGACTGCACGCCTCGCAAGCGCAACGCTATCCAGTTGTTCGGCTCGTAGCGGTTCCACCAGAGCCGTGCACGTTCGTTGAGTCGAGTGATAACCAGATCTTGCCGGCCGTCACGGTCGAAATCACCATAGGCGAGCCCGCGATGAAGCGCTTCACCCGGAAGCTGCGCCGCCGCCCAGACCCTTTGACCAGTGTTGAGCGCCCGGTTCAGGTACACCTGAACAGGCTGGCGCGACTTGCGGCCGCTCACTGCTTCGGCGTTATCCATCACATGGCCGTTCGCGGTGACTAGATCTTTCCAGCCGTCATCATCCAGATCGATTGCCGCCGTACCCCATCCAGTCCAAGGGAGGCTTGCCGCCGCGATTCCAGCTGCAAGGGTAGAATCGCTAAAACCTGCCGGTAAATTCCGGAACAGGGGAAACGTTTCGTTCGATAGAGCTGTGATGAACAGATCTTCGCGGCCGTCGTTATCGACATCGTGCATTTCGGCTCCCATCGAAGAAAGAGCGGTACCGCTCTCGTTGAAGGCGACGCCTGCCTCCGTGGCCGTCTCGCGGAATTTGCCGCCGCCATTCTGAAATAGGAAGTTCGGCAGCGTGTCGTTGGCGACGAACACGTCTATCCGGCCGTCGTTGTCATAGTCTCCGACGGCGATACCCATTCCCTTACCCTCATGGCCCGAGATGCCGGAAGCCTCAGACACGTCCTCGAATGTTCCGTCACCCCGGTTGCGATACAGCGCATTGGCAAGTGGCTTATAGAAACGTGGATGGCAATACTGACGGTGTTCCGGTGTTCCGCAATAGGGCTCGCGCGCCGAATCCCATTGGACATATCGCACGACGAACAAGTCCAGCAATCCGTCATTGTCGAAATCCAGCCAAGCCGCGGACACATTCCAGAGGCCGCTTTCGGAGAGTCCGCTCGCTGCGGTAATGTTCTCGAACGTTCCATCTCCTCGATTGCGGTAGAGCGCGGAGCGGTTGACCCCCGCGACGAACAAATCGGCATCGCCGTCGTTGTCGTAGTCGGCAGCGGCGACCCCCATGGAGTAGCCTTCTCCCTGAAGTCCAGCCTTTGCGGTGACATTGGAAAACGTACCGTCATGATTGTTGTGGAGCAGGGCGTCATGAAACGAAGCATCGGGTTTGCGCAACGACGGTAGGGCCGCGCCGTTCGCGATGAAGATGTCTGGCCAATGATCCCCGTCGGCATCGAACACGGCCACTCCCGCCAGCATGGTCTCCGGCAGATACTTCCTTCCGGATGCACCAGTTCGCACTGTAACAGGCAGGTCGGCAGCTTCAAATCGTATGGCGGGAGCAACTAATCGAGGAGCGGACCTTTTACGGCGAAATTTGGCGTAATCAATCTCGGCTTGCTTGGACCCCGCCGCGATCGCTTGCCGGAAACGTTGCTGTGCTTCATCGAACCGCTCGGCGCCTTCGAGGGCTACCGCCATGCCGAGGAGCCACTTCTCCTCAGCGGCCTTGTTGGCTCCTGCCTTCTCGTAAACGCTGATTGCTTCCTGGAACCGGCTCAACGTGGTCAGCGTCCGGCCGAGATAGTAGCAAGCCTCGTCGCGAGAGGACAATTGACAAGCACGGCGAAACGGCCGCTCCGCCAGGGCGTACTTTTCCTGCGCGGCATAGGTCATGCCGAGCCAGCGGTGCGCCAAAGGCTTATTCGGGTCTGCCTGAGCCGCTTGGAGGAATGCGCGCTCGGCGCGTGCCCAGTCCTTTTCGCGAAAGGCGCGTTGGCCATCTTCCAAAGGTCCGCCGCCGGCCTGGAGGAGGATCAACGTGAGGATTGTCAAGCTGGATGCCAAGTGTTACGATCCTTCTGAATTCATTTGTGGGAGGTGGCTCGTGATGAATACAGCATATCGATTGCTTCTACTTCTGGGCATTTCCATCATTGCGTTGGCACAGGTGGACCGCGGCGCAATTTCCGGAACGGTTACGGACCCGTCAGGCAGTGTTGTGGCCGGAGTGACAGTACGGATCACACATGATGCGACCAATGCCGTCTACAACTCCGCAACCAGCAATTCCGGCACCTACTCGTTCTTCAATCTGCCCATCGGGATCTACACGCTCTCCGCTGAATCGGCAGGATTCCGGCGCGCCGAAATGAAGGGCGTTCGAGTTGAGGTGAACCAGCAGACCAAGGCCGATATCGCGCTTCAGGTCGGCGAGGTGACTCAGACGGTCGAAGTAGCGGCGACCGCATCGCTGATCCAGACCGAGTCCACAGACGTCGGCACTGTGATTGACGACAAGCGATTCCTGGATCTTCCCCTGACTCTTGGCGGCGGTATTCGCAATCCGTCCGCATTTATCTTTCTGACTCCCGGTGTGTCGCCCGGCAACACATGGGAGAAACACATCGGCGGGGGTGGATCGTTCAACGATCAGATCTACTACGATGGCATTGCATTGTCGCGCGGTGATTTGGCGAATGACGCGGAGGTGAATCCTTCGGTCGACGCAATCGCCGAATTCAAGCTCGTAACGAACAACTATTCCGCCGAATACACGCACGCTTTGTCTGGCGTCACCAGCTTCACTATGAAGAGCGGTACGAACCTGCTCCATGGGTCGGCATTCCATTTCTTCGCAAACGACAAGCTGGACGCGCGCGGCTTCTTCAACCCAACCAAGGCGCCGCGCAAGCAGAACGAATGGGGATTTACGCTTGGCGGTCCGGTGGTGCTGCCGAAGCTGTATAACGGCCGTGATAAGACGTTCTGGTTCTTCTCGCTAGATCAGTACTATATTCGCGGCGGTCAGCTTGCAGGCTTCAATACGTTGGCGACACAGCGAATGCAGAACGGTGATTTCGGAGAGTTGACGACACCTATTGCCGATCCCGCCTCTACACAGTTCAATGCCGCGGGCAGTGCAACTCGCTCGGTGTTTGCGAACAATATGATTCCGCGATCCCGTTTCAGCCAAGTTTCGTCGAAAATGCTGGAATTTTACCCGACACCGGAATTGGCTGGCATTGCGAACAACAGCATCGCGCCGCTAGGCAGTCCTTTCGCCGACCAGCGAACCGCTGGTTTCAAGGTGGACCACGCCTTGAAGCCCACCCACCGCTTGAGCGGAATGTTCAACTACACCGACCGCCCATCGATCAAGAGCCCGGCGCCGTCGCGGTTGCTGGCAAAGGGCCGATCCACGGCTATCGAGAATTACAACTTCCAGGTTGTGACGACGCGCATCATCCGCGTGAACTACGACTGGAATGTGAGCCCGAATCTCTTGAATCACATGGGAGCTGGATTTTCGCGATTCCGCAATCCGAACTTCTCGCTTGGGTTCAACCAAGGTTGGACCGGGCCCGACGGCGGCAAGCTTGGTCTTCGTGGCGTACAGTTCGACCTCGCGCCAACGGTCCAGTTCGCCGGGAACTACACGCGTCTCGGCGACGACATCGCTTCGGACAACTACTTCACGACACTGGCGTTTCTGGACACACTCACCTGGATCAAGAACAAACACACCGTCAAGATGGGCTTCGAAATTCAGACCCATCGCGATAACTACCGGAACTATGGCGGCGGCGGTGGCCGCTTCACATTTAGCCATTTGGAAACTGCGGTTCCGAATGCCGCCAACACGGGCAATGCATTTGCGAGTTTCATTCTTGGCGCAGTGGATACCGGCAACTCGTTCTTCCGCGACTCGCTGCCCGGCGGCCGGTACAAATACTACGGATGGTTTATCGACGACACATATAAAATGACGCCGAAACTGACGCTGAACGTCGGGTTGCGGTATGAGATCCAGGTGCCGTCATCGGATGTACTCGGCCGTTTGTCCTACATGGATCCTTCAATTCCGAACCCAGGAGCCGGTAATGTTCCCGGCGCTTACATTTTCGGCGGCGACGGGCCGGGCCGGCAGGGATGGAAGCGTTTCTTCGATATTCACTACAAGAATTTTGCTCCTCGAATCGGGTTTGCCTACCAGTTTGCGCGCAACACAGTGCTGCGCGGCGGCTATGGAATCTTTTACAAGGAGTACATCAACCAAGGAGTGGGCCTCCCGCAAACTGGTTTCTCAATCACGCCGACGTTCGCAAGCGCGGACAACGGTCTGACTCCGGGATTCTATTGGGATGGTGGATTCCCGCAGAACTTCAACAAGCCTCCACTGATTTCGCCGACCGTGGCGAATACGCAGAGCGCACAGATTGTCGAGCCGGCTACCGGCGGCCAGATTCCATACGCGCAACAGTGGAACTTGACTCTCGAGAGGCAGATCACCAACACACTCATGGTGAGCGGCGCCTACGTCGCCAACAAAGGCACGCATCTCTACGATAGTCTGCAAGTGGCGCAGTTGCATCCGCAGTATTACGCCCTCGGCGAAACCCTTCTGCGCGCCAACATTAGCTCGCCTGCGGCGCAAGCGGCGGGCATTCGGGAGCCGTACGCAGGGTTCGCTGCTCAATACGGGAGCCGCGCTACCGTTGCCCAGGCGTTGCGTCCGTTCCCACAATATACGGGCGCGACCGTGGTGGCGTCGCCCTATGCCAATTCGACATACCACTCCTTCCAATTCAAACTGGATCAGCGGTTCGCTCGCGGATTCGCCTCCACCGTGGCGTATACCTTCTCGAAAAATCTCTCCGATGGAGCCGGATTTACCGACGTCCACGGCGCGGTCGTCCGGCAGAACCACTACCAGCGGGAGAAGGCCCTCTATGCAACGGACCAGAGGCACATCCTGACGTTCAGCTTTAACTACGAGCTTCCCGTGGGCGCTGGTCGTGGGGCCAATCTCGGACGCGTCGGCAATGCCTTGCTGGGCGGCTGGAGCGTCAGCGGTGTCGGCGCATTTTCCAGCGGCTTCCCGCTGGCAATCAGCACACCGAATACCCTCCCTGTTTTCAACGGAGGACTTCGGCCCAATCTCACGGGCCAGCCTGTGCTGCTCGATTCGGATTATCACAACGACCCGCGCCATGCCTACCTCAATCGAGCGGCATTCTCGCTTCCTGGTCCACTGCAGTTCGGCAACGCTCCGGTTTACCTTCCGCAGCGGCAACCAATGTTCATCCAGGAATCGTTCGGTATGTTTAAAGACACGAAGCTGATCGAGCGGCTTACGTGGCAGTTCCGTTTGGAGATCTCGAATCCGTTTAATCGTGTGGTGATGGGCTCTCCGTCTACGGACCTGAACGCGGCCAATTTTGGACTCATCGGGGGCCAAGGGAATTCACCTCGAGTAGTTCAGTTCGGAATGAAGCTGATTTATTAGCCCGGACGGGCCAATGACGTGTTGATTCTGTTCGCTGCCGCGCTTGCGTGCGTGGATTGTCACAAAACAATTGTGCAAGCTTACGCACGCACGCCGATGGCGAATACGTCGGGGCCGGTGACGGCAGCGAAAGAGCGGGGCGGTTCGGTCGGCAAGTTGCGTGTCGTTGCCAGTGAGGTTCTGCATCTGGAATTCCCGCGCGGGATTGTGGACCTCAATTTTTTCATCGGTTCGCGGCGCATGGGGCGCAGTTATGCTTTCCTGCACCAGAACCACATGTATCAGGCGCCAATTGGGTTCTACCCGTTGCGCCAGAAATGGGATTTCGCTCCCGGATACGAGCGGGATGTCCAACCGGACTTCTCGCGACCGATTTCGGCCGATTGTCTGTTTTGTCATGCCACGCGCGCGTCTCTCGCTGCGGGCACGGTGAACCGTTATGAGCGAATTGAGCATGGCATTCAGTGCGCCCGATGCCACGGAGAAAGTGGAACCCACGATAAGCTCGTGAATCCGGCTAAGCTTGCGCCGCGCGCCCGCGATTCGATCTGCGAGCAGTGCCATCTGGCCGGCGAAGCTCGTTTGGAACAGCCTGGAAAGCGCCTGGAGAACTTTCGTCCAGGCCAAGACTTAGCCGACTATCTTGAGGTGCTCATCGGGGCATCGCGCGGCCTGCGCGTGAACAGTCACTCGGAAGCTCTCGCCTTGAGCCGGTGCAAACAGCCGTCGGGCGACAAACTTTGGTGTGGAATGTGCCACAATCCACATGCCAGGACCGACGCCAACGCAGTCTGTTCGAGCTGCCATGCGAAGCCTCACCAGCCTGGAAACTGCGTCGGGTGCCACATGGCGAAGTCGCGTCCCAGTGACGGCGGCCATACCGTATTTACCAACCATACAATCGGACGGGGAAAAGAATCTCGAGCCCTCAGCTCGTACTTCGGGCGGAAGCTGTCGGCGAGAAATTTAGGTATCGGCCTGGCTCAGCAAGCAGCGCGCGACCACGACGCCGACGCGCTGCAGCTAGCATGGCCGCTCCTGCGTCAGGCTGCTCAGGGTGAGCCGAACGACCCCCTCCTGCACTCCGCAATTGCCGGTCTTCTAGCCGCCAGCGGGCGGAAACAACAGGCGATCGAATACTACCGGCTCTCGCTCAAACAAAATCCGTTGCAGCCGGACGTGCTGCGCAAACTTGCAATGTTGGTAGAGAGGGATGAAGCGGCGCGCCTGCGGAGCCAGGCTCTGGAGATTCTGCCGGTGCCGCGTTGATTGTGCTGCATGCGAAGGTGGGGTGAATTCTGCAAGACAATGCCCCGCACCGGAGAATATGACTACTGGACGCAGCCGGGGCCGCTCAGAGGTTGTCGAAATATCGACTGCACCACGCTGGAGCGAGGACGTCCTGGATTCTCGCGCTCCATTTGAGTAATCCATGGCCCCAGAAATCTACCCATCTTCGTAAGCCGTTGGCTATCGCCAGTAGCCGATGCCGCTTCGATGATCTCGCGCGTTGCCGGGGAGAGCATTTCGATACGCCCGACGAATACGCGGGCGATAGACGAAGGGGCTGGTTTGATGTCCAGCGGTAGGAGGGCATCTACCGTAGTGCGCGGAACGATGTAGAAAAGCCGCATGCCTTCTTCAAACCACGAATCGCGCCAAGTCTCGATCATCGCCAGAGCTTCTTTCCGGTAGAGGCCGAACTCCACTAGCTCATTGGAGAGTTCGCGTCGAAGGGTGCTGAGATCAGTCGTCAGATCTGGCAACTTGATTTCAGTGGAGACACCAAGAGAGCGAGCGCTGAGATACCCGATCTTGCCGTCGCGGTTCTCGAAAAGAATTGCGAGCGGAATTGTTTCCGGACCAAGGTTCTCGATCCGCACGCTTTTCTCATGTGTGAAGACCGGACGCAGAGGGACCTGGAAATCTCCTACGCCACGGTAGAAGATCAACTTTTCCCACTGCGTTCCAATGCGGAGTGGGGCGGAGTCAGTTTCGCGAGCGGCATAATAGTGACTGGCTCGCGCGCTCTTTGGCAACGTTGGCGCGTGGCCAGGGAGGACCTCTACACTATCCCATCGGATCGTTCCGCCGGCATACGGCGAGACCGGTGCCGTTCCGGGGGAACTTGGTATCACGGAAGTAGCGAAGGGATACCATTCGGTGATCCAGCCGTGCGGGAATCCAACACGGACCGATAGCGTGACAGGTTCCGCCGAATAGAAGTACAGGACAGGAGTCTCCATCCGTACGAGACCCGACGACCGCTGTTTGAAGGTCGTAGAGCCGAGATTCGCAACGAAACAAGGAAGGTCGGCCGGACCGGAGAGCGGTGCCCACCTCACGGAACTGCCGTCTTCCCGGGCAACGGTTGTGAATGTTCCCCATTCGTGGGTAATGAGCGGGCCAGGCCCGATGGAGGGTTCAACCGCCAAGAGCGGTACTGCCAACGCCAGGGCCGACTGAATAGCAGAGCGGAGTGTCATATATTTCCTCCCCTTCCGTCTGTTAGTCGTCGCGCGCGCTCGATTTCTTCCTGAATTCTCTATTTGCGCGGGGTACCCTTAAGCGCGGCTTCGATCTCGGCCTCTGTTGCTTTATGCGTGAGGAAGACGGAAGACTCTCTAATGAATGACTTCCCGTCAGTCGCAACGAGCGCGCCGGCGATTGTGGAGGCGCAACGTGCAGTGACGTTAACGATCCAGACTCCTTCTTCCGGCCATTCGCGGAAGACACCATAAACACCCGTCGCTGGCGCGACCACTACCTTGAGGGGGAGGGATCTGCGCTGGCCAGTAACTCGACCCTCCGCTGTTGCCATAACTTCAGGCGGGACCGCCGCAGCGCAGCCAGTAGTGCGGAAAACAAAGGTGGATCGCTTCATCTGATAGTTCTGCGCCGCGACGGGGCTAGCTATCTGTATGGCAAAGTCCTCGGCGCGTGCAGCTCGTGCGACAGCCAAAATCACTGCTAGTGCGAATGAGATCCGGGCGACAAGTCGGTACATTTCAATTTTGGACGGATCAGCCAGCCGATTTCTTCCCTGCATCCTATGCGATTTACCAGGTCCATGCGAGTTCGTCCTTCCAGCGCGCAAGAGCGTGGCGGTCGAGGTTCAGAATGGTTTCCCTATCTATACCCGCCGGAGTTCCCGCAAGTTTGACTATCCTGTGGTACACGCGGGGGCGATCCGAAGCCCTCACGCGTGATAGCAGGTGCCAAAGAGTCAAGGTGTCGCGAGTTCGCGAATAGGTAAGTATGGTTTCAATAGCATCCAACGCCGAGTTTGGGTCAAAGTCAAAACGCTCAAGCGCCTGCGCAAATTGCGTGGGCGCGTCCTCGAACCAAGGCGTGCCCGGACCTAGGCCAGCGCGCATGCGGCAGGATGCTCCCGCCGGGACCAGCGATTCAGTTCTAAGCCACTCCAGCGATACCCAGCCCTGACTAACACTCAGGGTTCCCGTTCCGTAACGGTCGCAATGGATGCGATACTCACAACCAAGATCGACCGCGGTGCCAGCGGGCGCATCCACGATGAACAGGCGAGGAGGAGCTGAAATCTTCGCGCTTATTCCTCCGCTACGCAGAGCCAAGCGATGCCCGCCTACCCCGCTTGCCATGAGCCTCACACGAGTATTGGGCTCTAGTTCTACAGAGCCAATCTCACCGACCCGAATTCGCGCCCGCGATCTTGCATCGGTTTCGATCCATTCTCCGGTGGGCACGGATTCCAGTGCCACGATGGGTTCGCCTCCTGCGATGGGAAGGCCATCGAGCGCTACCACTTCCCATCGGACTATGAGCTGACGCGAGTGGCGCCAGTATCCCAAAAGCGCCACGAAGACAATAAGGGCTGCGACTGCATAACGCCAGTTTGGGAATGTGGCGGACTGCGCTTTCCC
>Ga0075421_100002006_pt1 | contig 24146 bp, 20 predicted proteins | sample SoiMetdeltSBSDD5_FD_75292 | JGI IMG/M metagenome (GOLD analysis project Ga0075421, IMG submission 75292) | Bulk soil microbial communities from a Populus tree surrounding site in Tennessee, USA - Soil MetaG P. deltoides SBSDD5 | ecosystem: Environmental > Terrestrial > Soil > Tree plantation...
TGTGAGCGGCACCCGCGATCTGCGACAGTGCGCCACCCGCCAGCCCCGAAACGAGGCAATTCAGGACGAAGCGTTTCATTTGGCGCCGACTCTGAGCGGGATGTACAAGGCCGCGTCGCCACGACGCACGAGCAGGGCGACGATGCCGCCGGCGGGCTGTTGCTGGACGATGCGGTTGAACTCCTCGATGCTCTTGAAATAGATGTTGTTGACCGCGATGATGATGTCGCCGCGCTGCACTTGCCCGCTCTGGCCGGGAGCGTCTTCGACGACGATGCCGTACTCGATACCCAGAGCTTTGCGCTGTGTCGGTGCGAGCTCGCGCACGACGAGGCCGAGCCTGTTTGCCGTTTGTCGGCCTTCGGGCTGCGCGCGTTGCGCCACGCTTTCCGATGGGAACTCCGCGAGGGTCGCTTTCACCTGTCGCCGTGCCCCGCTGCGCCAGACGTCGAGCGTCACCGTCGTGCCGGGTTTCGTCCCGGCAACGAGCCGAGGCAGCTCGTTCGCGCTTTGCACGGGCTTGCCTTCCAATCCGAGGATCACGTCGCCTGGTTGAAGCCCCGCCTTTGCCGCCGGGCTGCCCGGCTCGACGGACGCGACGAGAACGCCTTTCACGTCATCCAGCTTGAACGATTTCGCGAGCTCGGGCGTGAGCGCCTGGATCTGCACCCCAAGGCGGCCGCGCGTCACCTTGCCCGTCGCCTGCAGCTGCTTGCCGACGTCGAGCGCGACCTCTATCGGGATCGCGAAGGACACACCCATGTAGCCACCGGTACGGCTGTAAATGGCGGAGTTGATGCCGACGACTTCACCTCTGAGATTGAGCAGGGGGCCGCCCGAATTCCCGGGGTTCACCGCAACGTCGGTCTGGATGAATGGCACGAACGACTCGTCCGGCAGCGATCGGCCTTTCGCGCTCACGATCCCGGCCGTGATCGTATTGATGAAGCCGAACGGCGATCCGATCGCGGCGACCCACTCGCCGACTTTCAGGCTTTCCGAGTTACCGAGCGTCACGGTGGGGAGCCCCGCGGCGTTCACCTTGAGGAGGGCGACGTCCGTACGCGCATCGACGCCCACGATCTTTCCCTTGAACTCACGCGCATCGGCAAGCCGCACGACCACGTCTTCGGAGTCGGCGACGACGTGTGCGTTCGTGAGAATGTAACCGTCGGAGCTGATGATGAACCCCGATCCGAGCCCCTGCCCGCCAGGTCCGGGATCGGGCGGATTGGGCATGAAGCGTCGGAAAAAATCGAATATCGGATCGTCGGGGAGCTCGAGCCCGCCGCCGGCGCGAGCACGCCGCATGGTGACGACGTTCACGACGGCGGGCCCTTGCCGCTCGACCAGCACCGTGAAGTCCGGTAGGCCGCTCGCCTGCGCTGTGCTCGTCGCCCCAGCGTCCGGCTGCGGCTGCGGTCCTGCCCGCGCGGGGGCTTTCGCGCTGCTTTCGGGCGCTGGCGGCGGCACGCTCGTTGTGGCGTCGTGCTCTTTGCATCCGCTCAAAGCGATCGCAAGCATGAGCACAACGCCGAAATGAAATGCGGTGCCTCGGGAAGCACCGCGGGAGAATGAAACGATCGCTTGCAGCACTGTTCTCCGTGATCGGGCAGGGTTGGCGTGTGCCGCTTTGTGCAAGACGTGTGCCGCTGTACAGCAAAAGAGGACCGGCGCGAGCCGGCCCTCTTTGCAATGCTGACGCGCTACTCTGAGGCCGGTTTGGCAGTGGAGCTGGAGCTCGTGCTCTGACCCGCTAAACTTTGCGAGCTCCCCGGCCCTCGCGAGGCTGTATTGGTCGTTGTATTGCTGCCCGAGCTTCCGCTTGCATTCGACCCGAAGCCGGTGCTGCCGGACGTGCCGCCCGAGCCTTCGCGACCTTCGCGCGCACCGCTCCACTGCGATTGGCTCGCGGACCGGTCGGAACCGCTTTGCCAGCCGACATTCTGCGACACGCGTATCCGGTTCTCGACGTCATTCACACCCGCCACCGAATCGGCGAGATCCTCAATCGCGTGCTTCATGTGGCGCTCGGGAACCGTACCGTCGAACGTGACGCGGCCTGCGCGTACTTCGACCGTGATCTCGCTCGAGTCGATATACGCGCTCTGTATGAGCTGCTCGCAAATGTCTTCCTTGATGCGATCGTCAGAGCGCGTATAGCCTTTCGGCCCACGACGCTGCGAGCGTCCCTGCCGCTGGCCCATGCTCCTGCCCTGCGTGCCCCAGTCACCTTGCACGCCCCATTCACCCGACGGCCCGTAGCCGCCCTGCGATCGCTGGCCTTGTGAGCCGTAGCCGGGCTCAGTGCCGCCATGCGTGCTGTAACCGCCATGCGTGCCGTAGCCCTGCGACCCCGCGCCGCCTTGCGAGAAGGGGGCTTGCGACCCGTGACCGCCGTGCGAGCCATAGCTCGACTGCGAGCCATATCCACCGCCAGCGCCGTAGCCGCCATAGCCGGCTTGCTGGCCGTAACCCTGACCTTGGCCGCTTTGCTGGCCGGAACCGAATCGGCCACCCATGTTGCGCGAACCGTAGCTGCCGGGCGAAGCATAGCCGGCTGGCGAGCCATATCCGGCCTGTGGGCCGTAGCCGCTTTGCATGCTTTGGCCGCTCGACTGTCCGCCGTAGCCATGTGTGCCGTAGCCCGTCGCGCCCGGTGAGCCATAGCTGGCCTGGCTGAAGCCCCCCTGGCCGCCCGCGCCCTGATGGTAGCCGCCGTGCGAGCCATAGCCTCCTTGTGGCCCGTAGCTCGTGTTCTGTTCGGTATAGCCGCCGCCGAAGCTGCCGCCTTGCTGCTCGCTTGGGCCGCCGTAGCTTCCACCTTGCGGCGTGTGCGCCTGCGCATAGCCTCTATGCTCGGAGCCGAAGCCGCCGCCGGTATAGCTGCCGCTTTGCGAGCTGTAGCCGCCTCCGGGTTGTTGAGAGCCATAGTCGCGTCCGGCTTGTTGAGAGCCGTAGCCGCTTCCGCCCTGCTGTGAGCCGAAGGTGCCCTCGGTCTGCCAGCCGCCCTGTCCTTGAGAGCCGTGGCTGCGAGTGCTTTCCCAGCTGGATTGCTGGCGTCCTCCGTACGGACGGTTTTCAGGTCCACCGGAGTCCCAACGCTCGTCGCGCCGGCCTTCGTTGTCTTGCTGTTCGCCTCGCCCCCATGGTTGATATCGATCCGCCATATCGAGCTCCTTTCATCGGAATGGATGCACCGTGCTCGTGCGGCCTACAGGCGCGCTGTCGAGTTCTCGATCGCGAGCGGAAGAGGCGCAGGCACGCGCGTGCTGATTACAGGAATTCCTGCTGCAAAGGGTGTGCCCCGTGCGAGGTGCAGCCACGTTTCGCGCGCGCAAAAAAAAGCCGGGGACGAACCCCGGCACACTCGCGTAGCGGCTTTTACAGCTCTCGCTCCACTCCTCCTCCTGAGGAAAATGGTGCCCGCGGTTTCGACCTCTTGTTATCGGATCGCGTCGAACGCGGCGGCAAACTTTACCACGGTGTCGCGGCGGCCACTAAAGTTTTTGCAAGCCCTCGGCGCGATGAGACGCAGCGAAACCGTAGCGTGAAACGTAAGCATCAGGCGGGGTTGAATTTTCTGCTGTTTGCGCACGCGCCCGAGCGAGGCACGGTGATTGCTATCCCTGCACAGCGAAACGCATACGACAGGAGGCGGTATGACTGTAGCCGCGCCGCTCGCAGGGGCACAACGTATCGATCCGCAGATGGTCAAGCAGTGGGCTGCCGAAGACTTTGCCATTTCCATGGGTCTTCTGCGCGAGTGCCCGTACCACGGTCAGCCGTTCAAGGCGACCCGCAAAGGATTGCTGTCCAAAGCGCTCAATGCGGGCATCATCGATCCTCTGGACCCCAACGTTCAGGTTTTCAACGGCGACACACGCGAGTTGCTTGCGGCTGTCGAGCGCGTCACCGGCGATTACGGTGAGCGCTGCGAGCTTTGCGCCGCGTCAGATCAGGAAGAGTTCGACTAGGTCTTACCTCGATAATCTCTCTACGGCTTGCCCGTAGGGACGCGCACGTCCGGCAAGCTTTTCGCGTTGACGCAATGTAGTGCACTATTCGAGCGTCGACACTGCCCGCGACATAACAATGAACCCGTGGTGGCGCGTCGGAAGAAGAATCTTCGTCAGCTATCGCCGCAGCGACACGCAGGCCGTCGCTGAGCAGCTCTACCAACGGCTCGCCAGACATTTCGGTGCGAGCAATATTTTCATGGATCGCGCGGATATCGAATACGGCCAGCGCTGGCGCGATGAAGTGACGCGTCAGCTCGCGGCGGCCGATATGTTCATCGTACTGATCGGTCCGAAATGGTTGGAAACACTTACCGCGCGCACCGCCGCGGACGACGTTCTGCGCGTCGAACTGACCTCGGCACTCGCGCGTAATAAGGAGGTCATCCCGGTGCTCGTCGGCGGCGCCGTGATGCCCACTGCAAGCGAGCTTCCGCCGGAGGTCCGTGGCCTCGCCGAATTTCAAGCGCTGTCCGTTGCAGACGAAAACGTCGATGCGGCCATGCTCAGCCTGCTCGGCCGTGTGAAGCCTGGCTGGAGGCTTGCCGTGTCCTGGGCGTTCGGGCAGCTCTTCGGATGGATCACCGGCTTGTCGATCCTCCTGGCGACACTGGGCGCTTACGGTTGGATGGAAGAGGGCGGCAGAACCGGCTACGCCGCCGAGTTCCCGTTCATCGCAGGCGCGTTTGCCGGAGCGCTTGCGGGCGCGTGCGTAGCCGCGCCGCAGTGGCTGCTCCTGAGGCCGTGGTTCGCGCGTGCGCGGTACCTCCTGGCTGTATACATCGTGCTGAGCGCCATCGCCGTCGGTTACGCGGCGAGTGTGCAGGCAGACGAGGGGGACCACACCGTTCTAGGAATCCTGGTGATTTTTCTGCCGATGGTTTTTGCAGTGACCCTGTGGTGGATCGTCAGCGAAAAGCTCGCTTACGCCGCGTGGTGGACAGCCGCGAACTTCCTTGCGCCGGTCCTCGCAATGCTCGCCGCCGCGGCGGCGCGATCCGACGATGGCGTAAGCAAGACGTCGCAAGGCGCGCGGTTGAACGAAGGCCTGAGCGTGCTAGCGGAGTTCTTTCTGCCGATGATTCTGATGTCGCTCGCGGCCGGGGCGCTGCTGGTGTGGCTCATGCGCAGATCGGAAATCCGGAGAAGGTGAACGCCGCCGCGACGACAACAAACTCCAGTCATATCAAGCCCTTCGGCTTGGGCGTTAAAACGACCCCTGCCGGTGCAAGGCCTTCCGACGTTTTCGTGTGAGCTTTGGAGCGCTCGGGCGCGGGTCCCCGCCGGACACGCTGCGCCAAACCATTCGTTCGACTGGCGAAAACGAGTTTTTTGCGCAACGTCAAATTTGATACGCCGCACTGCGCGTATCGTGCCGATGTACGCGGACGCGATCCGCCTCCCATCAACATCCGGCAAAGGCTTTTCTCGTGCAACAGCAGCGGTTCGAAATGGACGATTGGGTCACGGCGCTCGACACGAACGTTCACGGGCGAAGATTGCTCACGCTGTCGAAGGCGCTTGCGATGGCCCACGGCGGCGCCAGTGGCTGGTATGTGGCGCCCTTCGCGATGGAATGGACCGTCGGTCGCGCCGCCAGTGATGGCGAGCGGTATCACATCCTGCGTAACGACGGAGAACCGATCTGCTTCTGCCATAGAGAGGAGGCCGTGCGCTTCGTCGAAAAGCTTCTTCGACTTCCGGAGAACGCGCTCGAACGGGACGCGGTATCCAAGGCGCTCGTGGAGAGCCTGGCATCGGGCGAGGCGTGGGGCCCCGAGGTTCTGCAGCTCTATTCCTGAGTGTCTCTAGCGTGTGCGGCGCGTGACGCTACGCAGCCGCGCGACGTTTCCCACCGTCAGAGTAGAGCCTTGCAGCCTGATCAAACCCGCGGTGTGGAGCTCATGCAGTGTGCGGGAGAAGTGAGCCCCGGTGAGATCAAGCTTGGAGGCGATGTCCGCTTTCTTCGCTGGTAACCGGAACGTTATGGCCTGCTTTCTCTTGGTTTGCGGCATGTGGCGCAGCAGGAAGATGGCGGTTCTCTGAATGGCCGACTGCCTCGTCGTCAGTTGTATGTCGACGAGGAAATCGCGGAACCTGCGGTTCAGCTCGAGAGCGATTTGATGCGCGAATTTCGGATCGCGACGCATCATCTGCCGTGCGCTCCCCCTCGGTAAATGCGCAAGCCGGCAGTCGCTCGCCACAACTGCGGTGACGACATGCGGCTTGTCCGCCAGCGTAGCAGACAGGCCGAAGCTATCACCGGGTCCGAGGAGGGCAATCACCTTTTCATCACGCGCTGCGGAGGGAAGCGAGAGCTTGACGACGCCGGAGAGCACGATGTAGATGCCGGAAGGCGGATCGCCGGACCTGAAGAGAACGGTCCGGCGGGGCGCGTCGATGGTGCGAACGCTTCGTCCTATGGCTGTCGGCGGTTTCCTGATGACTGCCGCGAGGAGGGGTGTGTCGCTCGAGACCAGCTGTTGCACGGGCTGCGCTGCCTTGTTGGTGAGGGCTCCGAGGGTACGCGCGCACGCCGGCCGATCCCTTGAGCTACATCAACGCGACGCTTCACCGCCGATGCGGGAGGACGCGCGCGGTCGGGAGCGATAGAGAACACCTGTGCTCGCGCATGACAACGGTCTTCGCGCGACATGCCCGCGTGGCTCTACACGATGTGCTGTCGCTGGGAAGCTACAAGCTCCGTAGAAATACTCGACCAACCGATGCTGTGAGAAACACCACAGCATTGAATGCGCTGCGGGCAGCAATATCGGGCATCAAACACGCAAGCGAGGTGGAGCGATGAACATAGTCGTAATCGATGATGAGCCAGTCAGTCTGGCCGTGATGAAGCAAGTGGTCTCCAAGCTTCCGGACTGCGATGCTCAGGCGTTCACCGATGCTTCGGCGGCACTCATCTGGTGCATGAACAACAAGACGGACCTCGTGATCGTCGACTACATGATGCCCGCGCTCGACGGCGTCGAATTTGCGCGCCGCCTGAGGGCGCATCCAACGGCAAAACGCACGCCGATCGTGATGGTGAGCGCCGTCGTGGACACCCAGGTGATGAAACGCGCGCTGCGGAGCGGGGTGGACGACTTTCTCGGGAAGCCCTTCGACTTCTTCGAGCTGCAGGCATGCGTGAGCGAGATGCTCGGCCTGCGCGCCATGCAGAACCAGCTTGCGAACAAGGCTCTGGTCGCGACGGCGCGGTCCGTCAGCAAAGTGCAGAAGGACGTGCCTCAACTTCTCGATCGCAATCTGAGCCGGGCGCGCCTCGGCGGAGACGAGAAGCTCTTGCGTGAAGTCGCTCACATCTTCATTCATACGGTGCCGCCCGTGCTGCGCGTCATCCGGGCCTGCGTGGTCAACAACGATTTCGACACCGCGCTTGCGCACGTGATCTCGTTGAAAGGTGCCGTGAGCGCATTCGAGGCGCCGGATGTCTTGAACCTGCTTTCGCTGCTCGAGTGTCACGCACGCAATCGCGATCCCCTCGCGACGGTGGCCGCATTCGCAATGGTGGAAGCCGTGACCGAGCGCCTTTACACCGAGCTTGCCTCGATGGCCCCAGCCATCACGGCGCCAGAGCTCGAGAGCCTGGACGCCACCCCGCGAATCGGATCCAAAGTGTCATAGCACTGCGAGCGGCGCGGCCGTCGCCCGGAGTGCGGTGGGCGAAGCACATCGTCGTTCTGTTCTTCGTTTGCGACGTGCGGCCTCGGCCGGATCGCGTACAGCGTGTCCGTGGGTGCGTACTTCGACGTTTGTCCTGCAGGACCCTGCAACTGGCAGAAAAAACATCGGAGCGTCACGGCTCGCCGCTTGAGTCGACCTGGAACAATGTCCCTGTCGCCCGCGTTTACATCTCCCGTGTCCGGCCGCTACCCGGAAGGCATAAACCATTGACGGCAAGGCCTTGTTGAGCGCTGGAATGGAAGGTGCTCTGGCTCCTCTCCCTAAAGACGACGATGTCGAGGGGAGGCCATGTCCGAAACAACCAACGCCCGAACCGGCGCGACGATTGTGCCTTTGCGCTCCAGGGAGCCGGAGCAGCCGGTCGCCATGGCGCGCACGGTAGAGCTTTATTCCAAGAGCTTTCCGAGCCGGCATCGGCTTCTGATGCTGATCGAAACATGGCTTTTCGTCGCAGAACGCGACGGTGTCAGCGAACGCCAGCCGCGTTATGCCCAGGCTCTGAAGAGAGCGATCCATGCGCTGGAGACTTCGTCGAGCGTGGCGGATGCGATCGCCCGCTTGCGCGCTCAGGAAGCAGCGCCCTGGGGCCAGAACCCGCACGAACACGCGCGAGCCGGACATGTGGCGCGCGTTGAACCGCGCCCCCATCCACCCGAGCATCGTCAGCCCGAACCATGACGAACTGAAACTCGGCGGGCGAGCACAGGCGCTGCCGACGCTTCACACCGCCATTACCTCAGGAACGAGCGCAGCGCATACCATGCGCGCCCGATGACTTCATGGCTCACGTCAAACGACGCGACCAGAGCCGGCGCTGACGGAAAAAATGCCAACGGACCGAGTGGTTCTCCAGCCGTAATCGCCATAGGCGCCCGAATCACGTTGAACCCCACTGCGGCGAATGCCTGGGCCGCGCGCGGCATGTGCCGGGCGTCCGTGACCAGAACCACCGTGTGCACGTTGTGCCTGCGCAGCGGTTCTGCCAGGTGGAGCGCGTTCTGGCGGGTGTCGAGGCTCGTATGCTCGGTCAGAGCCACGCGATGGTTGAGCTCGTTTTCCACGAACCGGCGAGTGAGCTCCGCTTCACTGAGCAAACCCCTGTGCTTTCCGCCGGGGATCGCCAGCGGCAGTCCCGTCGACTTGGCGAGTGCGACGCCGTAGCGTGCCCGCTGGACAGTCAACGGTGAAGCAGTTTCGCCTTCCGGGTATTCGCGTGCTAGAGCTTTTCCTCCAGGAAGGATGACGATCATCGTGCCGGTCTTCGGCAGTGCGGCGATGTCCACCGGGGTCGCGGCGTGGGTGAGTGCGTCGAGCAACGGGTACGCGATGATTGGCGTGCATAGCGCCCAGAGCACGAGGACTGACCCCCATGCGAGCGTGCGTCCCCACGGCTTCCTGGAGTGCCACAGCCCGATGGCCGCAAGCAACAGCAGAATTGCGGGCGGCGAGACGAGCAGTCCCACCGCGCTCCCTATATTCCACAGCATGTAAACGAGCTCCCCCGACGGACCGGAGCTGTGGTACTCCAGCTTCCGGCAAACGAATTAACTTAATCGCCTATTGACGGAACGCCAAGCTGTTTGTCGGAGAAGGGCGGCGCCAGGTTATGGAGGCTCCCCAAGGGATTCCTCAGCCGCGGCGCGAGGGCGCCGAGACGAAAATGAGATATCCGCCTGTCACGATTCCGCGGTCGAAAAAACAAGTCCGGAACAATGGATTGCGAGTTCATTCAGGCGATCGAGACGTGGGGTAGCGGCGGCCACATGATGGATGTGGTCCAGTTGAAAGATGGACGCATTCTGGTTATCACCGGTTACGGGATTACTTTGTACGAAAGCAGGGCGGCTTTCGATCGCGGCGAAAAAAGCACTGCGATCGCGAGCCGGCAGTGAGGGTTACGTGAGCCATGCCGGCCGGGGCGGAGACGATGGCCACGTGGGACGCGATTTTTCCCACTCCTGTGATGCGGTCGAACATCGGCCGGAGCTTCACCGAAGAAGAGTTGAAGTTTTTTGAAATGCTGTGGGCAGCCTCGCAAGCGAACGTCACGAATTTCAGGAGTGCGGACACGCACGTCCTGGACGCGCCCGAGATGCAGTCGATACGGTCGGTCGTCGCGGAGCATGTCAACCAGTTCGGCTGGAAAGTGATCTCAGCGCATCCGAAGCACACCTTCTACATCACGCAGTCCTGGGTCAACTTCACGCAGCCCGGCCAGTCGCACTTTCGCCACATGCACACGAACAGTCTCATCAGCGGCTCGCTTTACATCTACGTGAAAAAGGAGGTGGACAGCATATGCTTCTATCGAAACAGTCCCGCCCAGCTCCTCGTGACCGACGATCAGACCAACCCGTACAACACGCCTATCCACCGCGTTAGCGTGGACGTGGGCGACCTGGTTCTTTTTCCGTCATCGCTTCTTCACGACGTAGAGACGACGACGGGGGGTCACATACGCGTAAGCCTCGCGTTCAACGCGTTCATAAAAGGCGAGCTCGGCTCCGAAGAGCGGTTGAACCACCTCACGATCTAGCGAGCCGCACCGGCGGCGGCGCGCTAAAGCAGAGTGATGCCGTCCAGAGTCGCCGCGCATTTCTCGCGCACGATGGCGACGAACTCCTGCAGGTAGCGCTTGTCCGCCGACGCGGTGCGCGTCACCGCGTAAAGGCTGCTCCACAATCCTTTGCGGCCGACGCGCCGCGCAATGACGTAGTCGTGATCCACGTAGCTCTTCACGCCCCAGTTCGGTAGCGCCGCGATACCGCGTCGGCTTGCGACTAGTTGCAGGATTGCGATGGTGAGCTCGGCAGTACGACGCGGCAATCGCATGCCGGCAGGCTCGAGCACTTCGCGGATGAGGTCGATACGCCTGGGTGGCACCGGGTACGTGATCAGGGTTTCCCCGCGCAACTCGCCGGCATCGACGCGCCGCTTCGCGCGCAGCCGATGCTCCGGCGCCAGCACGAGAACCACTTCGAAGCGGAACAAGGGGAACTGCGCGTAGCGGCTTGCGCTGGGTCGTGCGGAGCCGATCACGAGATCCGCCGTGCCGTTCGCCAGCAGAGCGAGCGGATCGGGATGGAAGCCCGCCACGAGATCCACTTCGATCTCCGGCCAGCGACGGCGGAACTCGTCCATCACCGGCATCAGCCAGTCGAAGCAAGTGTGGCATTCGAGCGCGATGCGGAGCTCGCCACCCGTTTCGCCGCGCAGCCTCGTGAGATCCCGCTCTGCATCGCCGATGCGCGCCAGCACCTCGCGCGCGAGCAGGAGGAGCCGCTCGCCCGTCGGTGTCGCGCGAAGGCCCTGCCGCGAGCGTTCGAAGAGCGCTACGCCGTAATGCTTCTCGAGCGCGCGCAGCTGGTGGGACAGCGCGGACTGCGTCAGGTGAACGCGCTCGGCTGCCGCAGAAAGGGATTTCGACTCCGCGATCGCCGTCAGCGAGCGCAGGTGACGGACTTCGAGCATCTTGTATGAATACAATTCATGGATATCTGAAAATCAATCGCTTGATTCATTTTAGTGCCGACGCAACACTTCGTGCCACAGCTTTCACACGGATTCCCCCATGGCACGGACACACATACTCGGCTTCCCACGCATTGGCGCGCGGCGAGAGCTGAAGTTCGCGATAGAAGCATTCTGGCGCGGCGAAGCAGACGACGCGCACGTCGAGGACGTCGGACGGACGTTGCGCGAGCGGCACTGGCGGCTTCAGAACGCGGCAGGCCTCCGCTTCGTCTCGGCCGGTGACTTCTCTTTCTACGACACCATGCTCGACCAGACGGCGCTTCTCGGGGCAATCCCGCGCCGGTTCGATCTCGGCACGGGGATGCTGTCGCTCGCCCGCTATTTCGAGCTTGCGCGTGGAAACGATGAGCACCCCGCCATGGAGATGACCAAGTGGTTCGATACGAACTATCACTATCTCGTGCCCGAGCTTGCGCCGGACACGCAATTCGAAACGCGGACGGATCGATTATTCACCCAGGTGCAGGAAGCGATGGCCCTCGGACTTGCGGTGAAACCGGTCCTGATCGGGCCGCTGACATACCTGCGATTGTCGAAGAGCACGGCCGCGGGATACGACGTGCTCCGCATTCTTCCGGCCATTGCCGAGCGCTATGGAACGATCTTGCGCCGCCTTGCGGCAATGGGTGTCGAATGGGTTCAGCTCGACGAGCCTATCCTCTGCACGGACGTCGACCCGGCCTGGCTCGACGGCTATGACAGGGCGTATCGCGCGATTGCGGATAGCGGTGTCAGGATTCTCCTTGCCAGTTACTTCGGCAGCACTCGCGATTACGCCGACCGACTGGCGCGACTGCCGATCAGCGGCCTGCACATCGATGCGGTTCGCGCACCCGACAGCCTGGATTCGTGGCGGGCCGCGCTGCCGCGCAACTGGGTTCTCTCCGCCGGTGTCGTGAACGGCCGCAATGTCTGGGCGAACGATCTCAGAGCTACGCTCGAGAAGCTGCGGCCCATTCACGACGCGATCGGCGACAGGCTGTGGATTGCACCGTCTTGCCCGCTGCTGCACGTGCCCGTGTCTCTCGAGGCGGAAGACCGGCTCGATCCGGAGGTGAAACCATGGCTATCATTCGCTACGGAGAAGCTTGAAGAGCTGAAGATTCTCGCCGACGGACTCACCTGTGGAGACTCGGCGGTAACCGACGCGCTCGAACGTTCGGACGCCGCAGTGCAGTCACGCCGGACGTCGCGGCGGGCGACGAACGAGCTAGTACGAAAGCAGGTTTCGCAGGTCATCGACGCGATGCTCGATCGGCGCAGCGCGTTTCCCACGCGCGTCCGTAAGCAGCGATCGGCGCTCGGGCTTCCCCTGCTTCCGACCACCACGATCGGCTCTTTCCCTCAGACGGCGTCGATCCGTCACGCGCGCGGTGCCTACAAACGGAACGAGCTTGGCGCGCTCGAATACCTGCAACGGCTCCGTGGCGAGATCGAGATGGCGATCCGCAGGCAGGAAACACTGGGCCTGGACGTTCTGGTGCATGGCGAGGCCGAGCGCAACGACATGGTCGAGTACTTCGCGGAGCAGCTCTGGGGCTATGCGATCACGGCGAACGGCTGGGTCCAGAGCTACGGTTCGCGCTGTGTCAAACCGCCCATTCTCTACGGCGACGTCTCGCGGCCCGAGCCGATCACCGTCGAGACGACCGCATATGCCCAGTCGCTGACGAGTCTTCCGGTGAAAGGCATGCTGACCGGGCCGGTGACGATGCTTCAGTGGTCGTTCGTGCGTGACGATGAGCCGCGGGAGCGGGTCGCCATGCAACTTGCGCTCGCGGTTCGCGAAGAAGTATCAGAGCTCGAAAAGGCCGGTATTCGAGTGATCCAGATCGACGAGCCCGCCCTGCGGGAAGGATTGCCTCTGAAACAGGCCGATCGGGCCGACTACCTTGCGTGGGCGGTGCGGGCATTCAAACTGAGCGCGGGCGTGGCCGGCGACGAGACTCAAATTCACACGCACATGTGTTATTCCGAATTCCGCGACATCCTTCCGACGATCGCGGCTCTCGATGCGGATGTGATCACGATCGAGACGTCGCGCTCGAAAATGGCGCTCCTCGATGCGTTCGGCGAGTTCAGCTATCCAAACGATATCGGCCCCGGAATCTATGACATCCATTCCCCGCGGGTGCCGTCCACCGCGGAAATGCTCGGACTGCTCAGGCGGGCAGCGGAAGTGATCCCGATCGAGCGACTTTGGGTGAACCCGGATTGCGGGCTGAAGACACGCGCGTGGGGCGAGACCGAGCTCGCGCTGCAGAACCTGGTGCAGGCCGCAAAGACGCTGCGCGCGGAGCGCCTGGCGGAGCAGCGCACGCCAAGTGAAATCCGGTGGTGTCCTTGACAGCGCGGCGCTGCTCGCCGCGCTGTTACGATGCCTACGCGCAGCAAATAGCCGGAAGTCCTTAGACGTGGGTCGTCAGCGCACGTCTCTTAGGGCGATAGCGCGAACGTGGTGCTCGTCTCGGCCCCGACGGCATTACTCTCACGGCCGCCAATGACGTAGATCGTTCCATCCAGAACAGCCGCTGCCGGAAAGCGGCGCCGCTTTGGCAGCAGGGGACCGGTGCTCCACGCACCCGTTGCAGTATCGAAGATCTCGACCACTCGGCCCTCCCGTGGTTGATCCGTGCCGTCCTGCCCCCCGATCACGTAAATCTTGCTCCCGAGCACCGCCGCAGCAGCATTCTGCCGAGGGGTTGGCATGTTTACCTGGTCCGGCAGATCTTCCCATGCGTTCGTCGCTGCGCGATAGCGTCTCACGTCGCCCGCTATCCCCTCTCGAGTGACAACACGGCAGAAGCTCGGCCCACAAGAAAGCTCCTCGTGGCGGAAACCACCGATAAGGTATAAGTCGTTTCCTACGGCAGCGACTGCGGGCCCATTTAAGCCGACAGCATGATCGGCGCCGCGCCGCCAAGTTCCGGTCGTCGGGTTGTAGACGTAAGCTCTGAGCAAGCTGTTCGATCCCGAGATCGACAATAACTGGATCGTCACGAGTTCACCGTTCGCGAACGCCGCGGCACCTACCATGGTGCGTGTGCTCACGTCAGCCGGCAGCGTGCCAGCGACCGACTCCCAAGTGCTGGTGACCGCATCGAAGCGGAGCACCGACAGAGTAGCCGTTGCGTTTAAGCCGCCGCGGCGCAGCGTGCCGATTGCGTATAGGCGGCCGCCGCTAACGCCGAGTAGCGCGTTGATTGTCGCGCCGGAGGAGACTTGCGGTGTCCATGCGCCCGCACCTGGCGTGAAGGACTGCACCCACTGCGGTGTAGAACCGCCGCTGTTCGAATCCGAGCCAAACACCAGCAACGCTCGCCCATATGCAGCAGCCCTGGGAATCGAGGGTGCGCTCTGAAGATCCGCAAGTGAGTGCCACGGCGTGCCGGCAAAATATACACCGTCGTCTGCCACTCTCGAACTCTTCACAAGCTCGATCGTTTGCAGGACATTGTGGACGCTTGCAAAACCCCCGCCCGCAGCTAACGAAGAAGTGAACCGATAGGCAACGGGGCCTACGCCGGGCTTGTAGTACTCCGTTTCGGTAAAGTTGGATGAATTGTTGTCACAGATCGTCTGCCCGACTTCCCGGAAGAACTGACATCCGCCCGCCGAGTTCGACCTCGAAAGCGCCCAAGCGGCAGTCGTGGTGTGCGTACCCTGAACATTGACGAGGGTCGCGCCGGCCGTTCGGCCCGGCGGAAAGAAGCTGAAAAATCCCATACCCGCGGCAGCAGGCGTGTCTCCACGGAAGATTGTGCTGTAAACAGCGCCGTCGACTGTGCCGAGCAGCGCCGGCCCGTCGGTCGCGAGATATTTCCAGACTGGTTTACCGCTTGAAGCCTCGCCAGTTACGATGACCGGGAATGCTATTCTGCCGCCCACGTTCTGGGGCGCACCGAGTGTCACACGAAACGTGCCGCTGCTTTCGGTCGTTGTGACTCCGGAACCAGACGCGGATGTAGTCCGGCTAGACGATTCGTACTCCCAGTAGTCGCCAGTGTTAAGCACGAATGTGCCGCCCGTGGGGACGATCACAGTGCCAATGTTGGAGTAAGGACTTTCGCCGTCACGATTACGCGCACGCACGGCAACGAAGTACGCGGCACCAGGTGGCACGGTTACACTAAACGACGTGCTCGTTCCCATGTCGCCGCTGCCGATGTAGTCGACGTTCGGATACGGCGCGTAGTACAGCGCATAGCCAGTCGCACCTGCGACACTGTTCCAAGTCACTGTAACGGCGCGGCCGCTCACGCTCACGTTCATGGAAGGCGCGCTCGGAGGTGCAGCGTTCAGCGCGGCATTGGCCAGCAACAAGAGGGCTACCGCTAAGCCAGTGAAGGTGGGTCGTAGCATGCTCGCTCCTTTGTGATTTTGAGTCTTATCTGCTACTGCGGGCCGCCAACATGCCAGCCACGAGCGTGGCCGTCTGCATAGGCTAATACCACAAAGCTTCGCGTTCAACCTTCAGTCCCGCAGCGCGCTGATTTCCGTTTTTCAGCTTTTTAAGGTGCGTTGTCGGCGGACGTACAAGGGATTTTTGGTGGGCGCACATGCCGCAAAGCTCCCGCGTGGCGGATTCACGTCCTCGGTGACGCTTACGGTGGGCACTCAACTGCGGCACTAGTGCATCAAACGAACTCGATCCCGCTCTGCTGCAGGCCGACGAGGCTAATGTTGGCGGCGTTGAGACCGTCATTCGCAGCAATCGCAAGTAACTCGGCTTGGCTCATCGTGCCGCCGCTACCCTGCAGGAGACTGACGAAAAAATCGCGTGCCGACTCGGAGGGAAGCGTCCCGACCACGTTGCGATATACCGTGTTTACGAAATCCACGTTGCTGCGCGACCCCGCAATCGACTGATACACCGAGGTGCCCAACGCGAGCTCCGCCACCTGCACCAGGCTCGCGCCGCTATCGAAGAGGTCGATGCCTATTCCCACGAACTCTGGCGTAATGAAGTTCGCATCGAACGCGGCGCCAATGAGGCGCACGGTATTGCCGGCAGCCTCCCCCTGACCAAGATCCAGGGCGATCTTCTTGTCAGAAAACTGCAGTCGTTCGATATCGTTAAGCGTGTCGGTACCGTCGACGCCGGTGACGCTGTAAGTGCTAGCGCCGCGGCTGACGCTATAGCTGGTCCGCGCGGCTGAAAACATTGCCGTGTCGAGCCCGGTCCCGCCGTCCAGCGCGTCATTCCCGAGGCTTCCGTAGAGCACATCATTACCGCCGCGGCCACCGATATGATCATCTCCAAAAGAACCGAAGAGTACGTCTCGCTTCTGATCGCCCCACATGTTCACTCCGACAGCGTTGTCACCGTCGTTCACGAACATGGCAGTAGCGATCGATTGTGTTTCCTTCACAGCGAATCCGACGCGCTTTAGCAAGTCCTTAGCGACTTCGTTGGCGGCATGCTCGACTGTGGCTCCTACCAGCTTTTCAGCGCCAAAGGTGGCCACCCACCCTGAAGCGAAGTCTACAAACTCGTCGGTGAAATCCTTTATGACCTGCTCGCGATCGATCAACGGTTCATCTACACCGTAGTAAAACCGCTGCATGCTGTAATCGATCCCATGGCCAATCGTTTTTTCCCAAGATTCCATGAAGTCAAGCGCACCGATTGTGAACCCGACGGGAGCCGCAAGGCCGTACTTGGCGAAGACCTTTACCGCCGCAGAATCGAAGATGGGTTTAAGAACTTCCCCACTTAATTCGATTATCGTCTGGGTCGTTTCGCTCTCGAAAATTCCTTTTGCAGCGTTCCATGCGCCCGTAATGGGATCGTGACTAAAACTCTCGGTGCTGAACGCCTCGTCCGTATCGTTCAGTACGAAGCCGAGATCGTCGGATAAGGGCGGCAGTTGCTCTTGGATCAGCGGCAGCTGCTCAACCACCTGCGGTGGCAGTTCCACAGCGTTCCCAGACAACTCTTGAACCAGGAGGTCATACATCGTCATCGCCGGCGGAAGGCCGGAGAAGAACGAGAGAGCGTCATTCACGTCGGCGAAGGTAAGCCCAAACGCGGCGAGCATCTCGCGAAACTCTGGTGAGTTGTCACCGAGGGCCTCATGCAGCGCAGCGAGAATATCTTGAGCCGTTATAGATTCGAGCACGGCACGGTTTTGCTCCAGAATCGCGAGCGCATCCTCTACGCCCGGGATCGTGTCACGTGGAGGGCCCTGCAAAAGTTGCTCAAGCAGCACAGTATTCTGCTGTGCGGTGCCGGTGTAAGCGGCAGCGCTTCCAAGTCCATATGATTCGTAGAGGACTGCCCTTTCGCGAATGGGAGGTAACTTTTGACCAGAGCCTGTGTAGTACTCCCAGAGCGTTGTCGGTGTGCTCATTCGCTCCCCTAATGTTCTATTTCGGGGTTGTATTGTCTGCAGCGCACTACGGCGGGCGCATCGGCCATTCGGCTTATGCGATCATTTGCCTACATCGTCGCATCCTCGCTCTAAGCGTCGCAACATAGCCAGGAGACGTCGAGCGCTCAGTGACACCATTACGGTTCTTGGCAGTGCGTGAACGGCTGCGAACTGCCTGCGAAGTCGAGTCACCGGTAGCAGCCGTTAGGGCGGGCCCATCGGCTCGCCCTTTTTACTTCTGGCCTCCACCGGATCAGTTGGAGGTGACTAAATCTACTGGCGCCCCGAAGACGAATCGAACGTCCGACCTACCCTTAGGAGGGGGTTGCTCTATCCACTGAGCTACCGGGGCGTGGGGCGGTATCTACCGGACGCGTGTCGTTTACAGCCCGTAGCGCGCGTGTGCTGCGGTGCGCCCGCCGCTGGTTCCGGCGATCTGCGCGAGCTTGCGCCGTGAGAGTCGCGGATATTCGAGACCGTCGAGAATGTTCTTGCCGACGAGACCTCGGCCGCTGGTGATGAGCAGCTTCACCGGATTCTGTGCTCCGGCCGCTGCAGGTCAATGCGAGCTGCCGCGCACTATCCGACGCAACATCGTCCAGAGCCTCGGCGAACGGCCTCTGACGATCACGCTCAATAACCACCACATGTTGCGGACGTCGGCGTGCGTGAGCGAGCCGGCGCTAAGTTTCTCACGCGCCACATATCTCAACAGCCGACCCGCGTGCGTGCTGGCGGACTGGTGATCTCCCTGCTCGAGGGAGGCAGAAAGCGAGAGCCGATACGACTCGGACAGGTTATAACGAACCTTAGCGATCGCTCGCGCGAGTCGGGGGGAATTGCACGAAAGCCTGGGTACAAGGATTTCAGCGGCACGATCCGCGCGCTCGATTCTCTGCTGAGGAGTGAGCCGGCTCCATACGCCTCCAGGATGCACCCGGTACACGGACATGACCTCGTCGAGGTAGGCGAGGCGACCATTCTGCCCGAGCAGGACAAACGTCGGCCAATCGAAAAACGGCATGCGGTAGTACCACTTCGGCAGCGGCTCGGGCAGCGCGGCTCTGCGGTACATCACGGAGGCGGTATATATGAAGTTACCGGCGATCAGGTCAGCCATTTCGTAGAAAGGCTGCATCTCCTTCTCGTACACCGGCCGAAGCGGTTCCGACGTGGCCTGCTTGAGGAAGAGGGCGTTGTGGAACGCGAGCGAGCAATCCGGATTCGCCTCGAGAAAATCCACTTGTTTCTGCAGCTTGTCCGTGACGATCCAGTAATCGTCCCCTTCGCACAAGGCAACGTATCGGCCCCGTGCCGATCTCCGGCACCAGATTCCATTGGCCGACCGCGTCACGCCATGCGCTCTATATACAGAGCTCGTGCGCGACCTCAGGAAAAGCCTGATTTGGTCCGCGTGCTCACGCGCGTACTCGATGCAGGTTTCCCGTGTGCCGTCGTCCGACTCATCCTCTCCGATGATGATCTCGTAAGGGAAGGAGGTCTTCTGCATGAGAATGCTGTCTAGGCACTGCCGAATGTACGGCCCGTGCTGATACGTCGGCACGACGACTGAAACCAGCGGCTGCACTCTGTTGACAGGCTTGTCGCTCCCGAGGAACTCCTTCTGGGCAGTGAACCTGCGATCCAGCGCGAAGATGTCCATGGCTCGAGCTGTCAGGCGACGACTACGCCCGGTCCGACGAGGGTTCGACGAAAGCGACGAGCTCGAACCCGGCGTCCGCTGCAAGTTCGGCCGCTTCTTCGGCGAACCCGCCTGCACCGAGAATTACGAGCTGCTGCATTTCTCTGCCGCGCGTTTGCCGCGGTGCGCGCGAATTCTTGCGCTATGCCTCGCGACGAAGCTCAGCAGCCTGCCGATGGCGTCGATTTCTTTTTTTCCGACCGCCGTTCCCGTGGGGAACGAAAGCACGCGTTCCGAGAGTGCGATGGTATGTGGCAGTGACAGCCGGGCGTCGGGAAACAGGGAACGGTAAGGCTCCATTGCATGACAGCCCGGATAGAAATAGCGCCGCGCAAGCACGTTCTCCGCATGGAGGATCTCGAGCAGCGTGTCGCGCTCGAGGCCGAACTCTTCCTGCACCTGCATCACCACGTACTGATAGTTGGTGCGCTCGGCGGTGTCGTGCCGCATCAGGAGAAGACCAGGCACATCCGAAATGCGAGCAGCATATCGCTCGTAGTTTGCGCGGTTCAAGGAGATCGTGTCGGCAATCGATTCGAGGCCCGTCAGGCCCATCGCCGCGCAGACCTCGTTCATTTTGCCATTCGTGCCGATGCAGACGACGTTGTCGGCTCCCCGGAAGCCGAAGTTCCTCGCAAGCCGCAATTTTTCGGCAAGCTCGCCGTTGTTCGTAACGATCGCCCCGCCTTCGAAAGTGTGGAAGAACTTCGTGGCGTGGAAGCTCAGGATTTCGCATTCCCCGAAGTTGCCGACCATCCTGCCTCGATGCGAGCAGCCAAGCGCATGAGCGGCGTCGAACATGAGCTTCAACCCGCGGCGGTCGGCGATTTCCTGAAGCGCGCCGACGGCGCACGGTCTTCCCCAGACGTGGACGCCGAGGATGCCGCTCGTGCGCGGAGTGATCATGCTCTCGACGCTTGCAGGAGAAAGATTGCACGTGAGCGGATCGATGTCTGCGAATACGGGTGTGATCTGCTGCCACTGCAGCGCGTGCGCGGTGGCGATGAAAGTAAACGAGGGGACGATCACTTCGCCCGTGAGATTCAGTGCACGGATGGCGATCTCGAGGGCGAGTGTCCCGTTACAAACCGCGACGCAGTGCCGCACGCCGAGGTAATCGGCCAGCGCCTTTTCGAATGCCTTCACCATCGGACCGTTGTTCGTGAGCCGTCGGCTGTCGAGCACCGCGTTTATGCGCGCGAGCAGGCGGTCGCGATTCCCCGTATTCGGGCGCCCGACATGCAGCGGCTCTGCGAAAAGCGGCGGCGCCCCGAATAGCGCGAGGTCGGCAGGCCTGTTGATGGCCTTCCGCATGCTCGCGTGAGGCTCGATGTTAATGCTTATGTGCGACATAGAGTACCGAGCGCGGATGAAGGGCATGCCGCGCGAACGCCTTTTCGCCAAAGTGAGAAACGCCTAGCTGCTCGACCCGAAAGCCCGCGGCTTGCAGTCGGCTAACGAATCCAGCCTTGGAGTACAGACGCACATGATCATTCTGGCCGAAGTGCTTCCAGCGTCCGGCTTCGTCCACGATTTCCGGGTTCTCGTAGACATCGGAGAGACCCAGGTTGATGGGCACCATGCAGATGCCCCAGCCGCCGGACGCAAGCACACGATGGAGTTCGCGCATCGCGGCCATATCGTCCTTCACGTGCTCGAGCACATGCGAGCAGATGAAGATACGAAACTGCCCGTCCTCGTACTCGGACATGTTCTGGATGTCCACGCCGGAATCGTCCACGCCAGGCATCGTCATGTCGGCACTGCGGTAGCCCGTTGCGCCGAGACGCTTGAGAAACGCCGCCAGCGGCTGAGCGGGCGCGATATCGAGGATATCGCTGAGCACGCCGCCTCGACTGACGAATTCGCGGAAATACAGCGCGTACAGCCGCTCCCGATCGGTCGCTCCGCAACGCATGCACGAGTAACGCCGCCGGTTCATCGTCTCGGAGAGATAGATGGAATGGATGTAGCCGTATCGATCCTTCATGTCTTCGTAATAGGCCGGCAGCGGCAGGAAGGATGCGTCGTCGCTATCGCAGACCGGGCACTGCAAGCTGCTTGTGACGGATTCCCGCCTGATTGGCGCGAACAGGATCTCGGCGGCCTTCCTGATTCGCCATGGCACGTGTATTTTCATTCCGGCTTCGGTTCCGATGGCGCCGCCACCCAGTGAACGTGCGGTTGGAAAGCGCTATAGCCTACGAAATGCCCCGTGACCTGGAAAGGAACAACGCCGTAATGCACTGCAAGCGGTTCCGGCCGGTGCCTGTCCGCTAGCCAAACAAGGGAGCCCCCCGGCTCTGCCGGAGGATACTTACTGGACTGGCTGACGCCTCCACGTGCCGTGATCGCGAAGAACCGCAAGGGCGCCACTCGGGATCGGCCGGGTGTGCAGATAGTTCTGCACGATGCGAACGTCGCTTCCGCGGACCGAGGGGAAGACGACTGAGGGCAGAAAGCGATTCACGACCTCCGAGATCTCGTCGAAGCCGAGGTGAGCGCGCGCGGCCGTGCCGCCGCTGAAGCGGCCATTCAACTCGTGAGGCACGGGCTTGCCGTCCCGCGTGCGCTTGAGCTGGACGTTGAGCGGGCCTCTCCAGCCTTCTGAGGCTGCTGCAACTGCATAGGCGTGCGCGAGCTCGAGCAGATCAGGGTCGTCGAGACCTTGTGTGTGTATCGCGTGTCCGCAATACTGATTCGACAGAGTCGCGAACCCTCGCGATATGGCGCCGTCCGGCCCGATCACGATCTGAAGAAAATATTGCCGCGTTTCCGGGAACGAGTAGAAGAACGGCAAGCCGCCCGTAATTGGCGCGATCAGCTCACCCATGTTCGGCGGCGGATCGAGAAACGGTTGCGCGAGAAGATCCGGGCGAGCCTCGAAGGCGCGCTCGATTTCGTCGCGAGTACGCAGGAGCACGACGCCCCGGCTCGCATTGCCGCAACGTGGCTTCCCGATCAGCGGCAGGCCATGTGATCGCGCGAGGTCGAGCGCTCCGCGCACATGATCGACGGTCGCAGCGAAGGGGAGGTCGTGTCGTAACGCAAAACGGGCGGTCTCCATCTTGTCGCGCATGAAGCGGGCGGCTTGCACGCTCCCCGTGAGCAGAATCGGTTCAGTGCCCTTGAAGCGCTCACGGAGAACGGCGAGCGCAAGCACATCATCGTCACGCGTCGGAATGACGATGTCCGGACGCTCGGATTCGATGAGTGCCTCGATGGTTTGGAGATAGTGCTCCAGCTCGGCCGCGGGCGGAGCGAGATGGACCGCGTCGCAGCGGAAGTTTCCCGCGGCGTCCGCGATGCTGTTCGTCCCGATAAGGAAGCATTCGTCTCGCCGCACGCCGAGCGCATCGATGAGCTTCTGCGCGGCGAGGCTTCCGACGCTGAGCAGCAGAAAACGAATCTCCTTGCCGCCGTCGCGCCTCGAAGGCGCAGTTACGCTGGGCTTCGTCCATGTATCCCCCGATGCGAGCGCCGTTACGCCGCTTTGGGGGATCGGGTAACCCGTGAGATATTTCTGTACGCGACGGGCTTCCGGGCGTGTCGGCAATGGGAAGCGCGCAGCAGGCACGAAGCGGCGTATGGCTTCGCCGACTTCGTCGAAGCCGACGCAGGTCCGTGCCGCGGTGCCGCCGCCGAATCGGCCGTTCAGCTCGAACGCGACAAGTTTGCCGCTTGCCCCACGCTTGAGTTGCACGTTCAGCGGCCCTCTCCAGCCTTCACCTGCCGCGGCGCGTGCGTATGCGCGGGCGACCTCGCGGAAATCGATATCGTCGCATCGCTCTCCGCGGATGGATTGGCCACCGACGAGCGTGCACAACCATCCGAAAGGTTCGGAGAGCGTTCCGTCAGGCCCGATCACTACTGTGATGACGTACTGTCCGCTCTCCGGGAAGGAAAAAAAGAGCGGGAGGCCGGTGTGGAAAGGGGCGAGCAGAGACTCCATATTCGCCGGCGGATCCAGATAAGGCTGCGCGATCAAATCGGCACGTGATCCGAACGCGTGCTCGATCTCGGCGGTGGAGCGCAACAGCACTACACCGCGGCTGCCGTTTCCTGCGCGTGGCTTGCCGATGAGGGGCAGACCGTAAGACCGTGCGAAGGCGAGCGCCTCGGCGAGCGTCACGGCGGTCGGGGCAAAAGGCAGGTCGTGGCGCTCGGCGAAGCGCGCCGTCTCGACCTTGTCGTACCACGCGCGGGCAGCATTAGCACTGCCCACGAGGGGCACTGATTCCATATCCGGCGCGCGATCTCGCATGACTGCCAGGGCGACCACGTCCTCTTCGCGCGTGGGGATGACGAGATGTGGTCGCTCCTTCTGGATTACGGTACTGACGTGCTCGATGTAATTGGCCTGGGAGGCGGTCGGCGGCGCCGGATAGGCGGTGTCGCATCGGAAATTGCCGGCTGCGTCCGGGACGCTGTTCATCCCGATGAGCACGCAGTGCTCGCGACGCGCTCCGATCGCGTCAATCACGTTTTGTGCCGCGAGGCTGCCGACACTCAGAAGGAGCAGTCGCAGTTTCGATGCCGCGTAGTCGACCTCATGCATGCCGTTCCTGTGCGACGCCGTCAATTGGCGTACGCGACCCATCAGTGTAGCGCCTTGGGCGCAAACTCGATTGCAATCACGCATGGACGCGCGGCGCTCGTTCGCGCTATGTTGCGTGATGATTTGGTACAGGGCTCGATTGTGCAGCCCGCTCGCGAGTGCGGCAAATTTCTGGCGCCCCGAAGACGAATCGAACGTCCGACCTACCCCTTAGGAGGGGGTTGCTCTATCCACTGAGCTACCGGGGCGTGGGC
>Ga0075421_100002008_pt1 | contig 24139 bp, 27 predicted proteins | sample SoiMetdeltSBSDD5_FD_75292 | JGI IMG/M metagenome (GOLD analysis project Ga0075421, IMG submission 75292) | Bulk soil microbial communities from a Populus tree surrounding site in Tennessee, USA - Soil MetaG P. deltoides SBSDD5 | ecosystem: Environmental > Terrestrial > Soil > Tree plantation...
CACTCAACGGCTCGACGATGCGCAGACCGAGCATGTCCTGCATCGACGCCGCGTGACTGACGCCGATGCCGAGGCGGAAGCGGGCGGCGGTCAGCTCGTTCAAGGTGAGCGCCGCCTGGGCCATGGCCACCGGGTGACGCGGGTAGATCGGCACGACACCGTTGCCGAGGCCGATGCGGGAGGTGGCCGCGCCGTACGCGGCCAGGACGAGAAACGAGTCGCGGCCGAGGCCGTGGGTTACCCACACGCTGTCGTATCCGAGCCGCTCTGCGGAGCGCGCGAGCTCAACGGCGACGCCGAGGTCGGCGCCCGGATTGATGTAGGCGGCAACGGCCATATGCTCAGTGTACGGAACGACGGAAGAGGCTCACCTCCATCGCGTCGTCGTCGACCTCGTACGCGCGGCTCTCGTACCGGCCATCGCCGCGGACGTGCTCGAGGTATGGCGCGACCTCGCGGCGATAGACGCCCGTGTTGTCGGCGATGACGACGGCGCCGTCGACGAGCTTCGGCTCGAGCTGGCGCAGATAATCGAGGTAGTCGTCCTTCTGCGCGTCGAGGAGCACGAGGTCGAAGCGGCCCGGCAGGATCGGCAGCGCGCGCAGCGCATCGCTCGCGATCACCTTCACCTTGCCGCCGAGCCCGGCCTCGACGACGTTGGCCTTCACGAACCGCGCGAGATACGGATTCGCCTCGATGCAGGTGAGCCGCCCGCGGGGCGGCAGCGCCCCGGCGATGAGGATCGCCGAGTACCCGAGGAGCGAGCCGATCTCCACCGCGCGGGTGGGGCGGTGGCGGTCGATCAGGCGACGGATGATGCGCCCCTTCGCGCGTCCGATCACCGGGATGTGCCACAGGGTGGTGGCGCGGTCCATCAGGCCGAGCATGCGCTTGGTCTTCTTGCTAGCCACGGGCGGCGGCGACGCGTCCGGCCACGCTGTCGGGGACGGGATACCGGCGTGTCGCGGGGCCCGCCTTGACGATCTGACCGGGCAACGCGCGGCCTATGACTTCCTGCACGCGGCGGCTGGCGGCGAGCAGCCGATCCAGGTCGATGCCGGTGGCGATGTCCATCGCGTGCAGGCAGTGCACGAGGTCCTCGGTGCAGACGTTGCCGGACGCGCCGGGCGCGAAGGGACAGCCGCCGAGCCCGCCGATCGACGCGTCGAAATTCGTCACGCCGCATTCCATCGCGGCCATGATGTTCGGGATCGCCATCGCGCGCGTGTCGTGCGTGTGCAGCGTCCACTCCACACCGGGGAAGCGCGGCATCAGGTGGTCCAGCACCCTCGACACCTGCCGCGGGTTCGCCATGCCCGTCGTGTCGGCGAGGCCGATCGCGCGTGCGCCCATGTCGACGAGCCGCCGCACCACGCTCTCGAGCCGGGCGAGGGGCACGTCCCCTTCGAACGGACAGCCGAACGAGGTCGAGATGCCGCAGCCCACGTGGACGTGTGCGCGCTCGGCCACCTGCATGACGGCGCGCAGCTTGTCGAGCGACTCCGCCACCGTCATGTTCACGTTGGCGAGATTGTGACTCTCGCTGGCCGAGACGACGGTGTGGATGGCATCCACGCCGGCGTCGACGGCGCGGACCGCCCCCTTGTCGTTCGGAACGAGCGCGGCATATCGTGTGCCTGGACGGCGCTTGATGCGCGCCATCACCGCCTCAGCGTCACGCAGCTGCGGCACCGCCTTGGGGTGGACGAAGGAGGTCACCTCGAGGCGCGGCAGCCCGGCCGCGGAGAGCAGATCGACGATCTCCACCTTGACGTCGGTGGAGATGAAGTCGGGCTCGATCTGAAACCCGTCCCGGGTTCCGACTTCGCAGATGGTGACGCGGTCAGGGATTCGCATCGCAGCCCTCCGACGCTCGGATGCTCAAAACTTTAGCACGCCATCCTGCGAAACCGGCGGCCGGCAAGAGACATCTCAACAATATGACACCCAATATCGACATCCCGGACAAGGAGCGCGCCGCCGTCGTCGAGATCCTCAATCGCCTGCTCGCCGACGAGTACGTGCTCTACACGAAGACGCGCAACTACCACTGGAACGTGACCGGCCCGCAGTTCAACGATCTCCACACGTTCTTCGAGGCGCAGTACGAGGAGCTGGACGACTTCATCGACGAGGTCGCCGAGCGCACCCGACAGCTCGGCGGCCGCGCCGCGGGCTCGCTGGCCGAGTTTGCGAAGGCGGCCCGGCTCGCCGAGCAGCCTGGCACGGCGCCGGCGGCCAGGGAGATGCTGACGACGCTGCTGGCCGATCACGAGGCGGTCATCCGCACGCTCCGCAGTGATATCGGCCCGGTCACCGATCGGTACAGGGACGTCGGCACCGCGGACTTTTTGACCGGCCTCCTCGAGAAGCACGAAAAGATGGCCTGGATGCTTCGCGCGTTCTCCGGCTAGTCGCCGAACGCAAAGCGGGAGCCCGTCGAGGTGAAGACGACCTCGGCGGGCATGCGGGTCGCGAAGGCGACGATGGCCTCGAGGCCGGTACAGTGCTGGGGCACGACCCAGTCGACGCCGAAGCTGCGGAAGGCGTCGACCACGCGCGTGATCCGCGCGTCGTCGAGACCGCTCAGATGGAAGCCGCCGACGACAGCGTGGATCTTGTCCACGCCGGAGACCCGAACAGCGTGGCGACAGATCCCGACGATTCCCCGGTGCGAGCACGACGTGACCACCACCAGGCCGCGTCCGAGGACGTTCACGATCAGCGTCTGCTCGCCGATGAAGGTGTCCTGCACGAGCTGACCGTCGCGCTCGACGCGCAGGGTCGACGGGATCGGCTCGAAGGGCTCCGTTGCGTCCATCTCGCCACTCAGGAGCGCGCCCTGCGGCAGCAGCCGCGGCTGCCGCACCTCCTCGACGGCCACGTCCCAGCGCTCGATGTCGAACGCGTCGAGCTTGCCGATGTAGACCGCCTCCCCGCCTGGCCGCTGGTTCCAGCGCGGATGGTAGTGATCGGCGTGGCCGTAGAACGTCAGCCGCGGTTTCATGATGCGGCGGTGCGCGCGCAGCCAGCCAAGGAGCCCGCCGAAATGGTCCTGATGCCCGTGGCTCAGCGCCAGCGCGTCGATGGAGCCGGGGTCGATGCCGAGCTCGCGCCCGTTGTGCGTGTAGGCGTCGGGCGAGAAGCCGAAGTCGAACGCGATGCAACTCGTCTCGGCGCCGCGCGTGATCTCCACGAGGTGACCGAGACCGTGCTCGGCGCGGAGATCAGGCATCTTCCGCGCCTGCGCGTGGCCGAAGCGGTGCGCGACCTTCTCGTCCCGGCGCAGCGAGTCGATGTAGTTGTCGACGACGGTGGTGACGACGACACGGTTGACCGCGGGCAACGGCGTCATGAGGTCGCGCGCGCGTGAGGAGGCCGCCGGCCGAACATTCCCATCCCTCGCTGCGTCATCACGATCTCGCCGTGCTGATTCAGGATCTCGGCGAACGTGCGCACGATGCCGCGATCGGGCTTGCTCCGCGACGGCGTGACGTCGACGACGGTGAAGCGTGCGCGCAGCGTGTCGCCGGGCCGCACGGGCTTGAGCCAGCGGATCTCGTCGGAGCCGGGTGAGCCGAGTGATGCCGTGTCCTTCAGGAACGTGTCCCACAAGAGCCGCATCATGATGGCGACCGTCTGCCAGCCGCTGGCGATGAGGCCGCCGTACACGGTGTGCGTGGCGGCGGCCTCGTCCGTGTGGAATGGCTGCGGGTCGTAGTTTCGCGCGAAGGCGATGATCTCGTCCTTCGTCAGCGTGCGGGGCGGCGACTCCCGCACCTGTCCTGGCGCGAAGTCCTCGAGATAGAGCGGCACGCGGGGCCTAGTACGAGCGCGGCATGCCGAGGACGTGCTCCCCGACGTAGGCCATCACGAGGTTCTGGTTCACCGGCGCCGTCTTGTAGAGCCGCGCCTCGCGGAACTTGCGCTCGATGTCGTATTCCTCGGCGTAGCCGTAACCGCCGTGGCAGTCGATGCACGCGTTGCCCGCCTCCCACGCCGCCTCCGCCGCCAGGTACTTCGCCATGTTGGCCTCCGGCCCGCACGGCTCGCCCACGTCGAAGAGCGCCGCCGCCTTGTCGCGCATGAGGGCGGCCGCCTCCGTCGCCATGTGCCCGCGCGCGATCGGAAACTGCACACCCTGGTTGGCGCCGATCGGCTTGCCGAAGATGACGCGGCCGCCCGAGTAGGCCACCGCCTTCTCGGTGAACCACCGGCCGTCACCGATGGACTCCGAGGCGACGAGGATGCGCTCGGCGTTCATGCCGGACAGGATGTAGGAGAATCCCTTGCCCTCCTCACCGATCAGGCTCGTGGCCGGGATCTCCATGTCGTCGAAGAAGAGCGCGTTGGTCGAGTGGTTCATCATCATCCGTAGCGGCCGGATCTCGAGCCCCTTGATGCCACGGATGTCGATGAGAAAGACCGACAGCCCGTCCGTGCGCCGCGCGATCTGCTCCACGGGCGTGGTGCGGGCGAGGAGCAGCATGAGATCGGACTGCATGGCGCGGGAGATGAACATCTTGCGGCCGTTGACGACGTAGCGGTCGCCCCGGCGGACGGCCGTGGTCTTCAGCTTCGTCGTGTCGGAGCCGGCGTCGGGCTCGGTGACGCCGAATGCCTGCAAGCGCAGCTCGCCGGTCGCGATCTTCGGCAGGTACTGCTTCTTCTGCGCCTCGCTGCCGTGCCGCAGGACCGTGCCCATGATGTACATCTGCGCGTGGCAGGCGGAGGCGCTGCCGCCGTTGGCGTGAATGGTCTCGAGAATCAGGGCGCCGTCCCGAATCGGGAGGCCCGCGCCGCCGTACTCCTGCGGGATGAGCGCGCCCAGATACCCGGCTTGCGTCAGCTCGTTGACGAATTTTTCGGGATACTCCCGCCGGGAATCCAGGTCGCGCCAGTATTCGCCCGGGTAGCGTTTGCAGATGTCGGTCACGCCCGATTTCAGCGCGCGCTGCTCGTCGGTCAGCGCCAGATTGATGGTCGCCATCCTGCTCCCCTGTGTGTCAACGCCCCTTGAACAGGGGCTTCCGCTTTTCGTTGAACGCGCGTACGCCCTCCAGCCGATCTTCGGTGACCACGGTGGCGTTGTAGGCCTCCACGGCCAGGATCATCGCGGTCTCGAGATCCGTCTCGCTGCCATAGGCGATCGCCTTCTTGGCCTGACGCACGGCGATCGGACCGTTCCGTGCGATCGTGCGCGCGATCTCCGTGGCCTTCGCTTTCGCGTGGCCGGCCGGCACGAGATGGTTGACCAGCCCCGCGGCGTGCGCCTCGTCGGCCTTCATCCGCCGGCCGGTGAAGATCAGCTCCTTCGCCAGCGGCGCGCCGACGATGCGCGGCAGCAGCTGGGTGCCGCCGATGCCGGGGAAGATGCCGAGCGTGGTCTCGGGCACGCCGAACACCGCCGTCTCGCTGGCCACGACGAAGTCGGAGAGGATCGCCAGCTCGCAGCCGCCGGCCAGCGCGAAGCCCTCGACGGCCGCGATCACCGGCACCGGGCAGCGGAGGACCTTCGTGGCGGCGTGCTCGAAGATGACATGCTGCGCGCGCCACGCATCGTCCGTCATCCCGTTGCGCTCCTTCAGATCGCCGCCCGCGCAGAAGGCCCTGTCGCCGCTGCCGGTGAACACGACGGCACGCGCCTCGGGATCGCGCGCGAGCGCGTCGAAGCAGGCGAGCAGGTCTTCGCCCATGCCCGTGTTCATCGCGTTCATCTGCTCCGGGCGGTTGAGGGTGACGGTCACCACGTGCCGATCGTCGGAGCGGGTCACGAGGAGGTGACGATAGGTGGTGTCACGGGACATCGGGACTATTGTAGCGACGGCGGTGAGGCCGGCTCGAAACGTGGGTGGCGTGTTCGAGATGGACGGCGGCAGATCATTGCACCAGCTTCTGTGATTGCATGCTGCGCACGTCGTCGAGGGTGTAGCCGAGCCACGTCAGAACGTCGGTCGTGTCCTCGCCGAGGAGCGGCGGGACCCGGCGCACGCCGGGGCGCACGCCGTTCCACTGGATCGGGAGGGCAACGGAGCGGTAATCCGGCAGTCGAGGGTGACGCGCGCCGATCAGCATCCCGCTCGCCTCGGTCTGCGGCTCCTGGAGCACGCGGTCCACGGTGTGGATCGGCGCCGCCGGCACACCGGCCCCCCGCAGTCGCTCGAGCACGTCGGCGGTCTTGAGCTCTCGCGTCTTCAACGACAGCGCGTCGATGAGCGTGGTGCGGTGGCGGACGCGCGACGGATTGTCGGCAAAGCGAGGGTCGGCGGCCAGCCACTCGGCGCCGAGCGCATCGCAGAGCCGCCGGAACAGCGCGTCCGAGCCGGCCGCGATCATGACGTAGCCATCGGCGGTCGGGAACGCCTGGTACGGCACGATCATGGCGGTGCCGGAGCCCTGCGCCTGCGGCACCTCGCCGGCGCCCAGGTAGGCAAGCGCATGGTACGAGACCCACATCAGCGCTGTCTCGAAGAGCGCCGTCGTGACCTCCACTCCGCGCCCCGTGCGGTCCCGCTCGCGGAGAGCGGACACGATGCCGAGCGCCGCCCACATCCCGGTCCCCATGTCGACGATGGACGTCCCGACCCGCACGGGCTCCTGGCCCGGATGGCCGTTGACCGACATGAGGCCCGCGTAGGCTTGCATGAGCGGATCGTAGCCGGGCAGGTGGGCCAGCGGTCCGCGCGTCCCGAAGGCCGTGATGGCGCAGTAGACGAGCCGCGCGTTCAGCGCGCTGGCGCCGGCGAAGTCGAGGCCGAGGTCACCCGCGGCCCCCGCGCGCAGGCTCTGCACGAAGACGTCGGCGCGGGTGACGAGACGGCGCAGCACGTCGAGGCCGCCCTCGCGCTTGAGGTCGAGCGACAGGCTCCTCTTGTTGCGATTGAAGGCCATGAACGTGGCGCTCTCCCGGCCCCAGAACGGCGGCGCCCACGCCCGCGCGTCGTCGCCGCGGCCGGGCCGCTCCACCTTGATGACCTCCGCGCCCATGTCGCCAAGCACCTGCGTGCAGAACGGGCCGGCGACGTTCTGGGTAAGGTCGACGACGACGAGACCTTCGAGCGGCAACGCCACGGACGCGAGTGTAGCGTGTCCGCGCCGCGTCGGCGAGCCGCCGCCTCAGCCGCGGAACAAGCCACGACTTCCTCAAACAGCCCACCCACGCTTGGAGCCGGTCGCCGCCCTGTCGTTACAGTAATAGCGCATCTCGAACAGCAGGGCGCCGCCAGGGCTCGCGTACGGTCCGTGCTTCATGCCGGGCGGCCGGCAAGCGTACATCCCGGCCGTGAACGTTTGATCCAGGCCGAGATCCACGACGCTGCCCTCGAGGATGAAGACCTCTTCCCAGAAGTCGTGGGCGATGGTGTCCGGGGTCCGCACGCCGGGCGCGAACCGCAAGAGCCGCGTCACGTCCCCGGTGAGGGGGTCCCGACTGAGGACTTTCTCCTCGATGCCCGCGCCGCCTGCTCCCGCCGTCGCCGAGCCGACAACCGCGGTCCACGGTAGCCCGGTGACGTCGGCGAACTCCCGCTCGGGTTTGCCCACGCGGCTACTTCCGCGCTGGGGCCGCCAGCAGCTGCTCGATCAGCCGCCGCGCCGTCTCGCCGTTCCAGGCGCGAGGCCCTACCACGCGACCGAGGAGGTCGCCGGAGCGATCGATGAGGTATGCGGTGGGCGGGGCGAAGACACCGTAATCGCGGCCGGTGGTGTCGCCGCTCTCGTCGACGAGCACCGGTGCCGTGTAGCGCCGCGCCTCGACGGTCTTCCGCACGAGGTCCGGCGGCTCGCGGAAGGCGATCAGGCGGACTTCGAGCCCCCGAGCCTTGTAGCGATCATAGAGCGCGTTGACGGAAGGCAACTCCTCCCGGCAGGTCGGTCACCAGGTCGCCCAGAAGAAGAGCATCACGACCTTGCCGCGCAGCTCGGCCAGCGTCGCGTTGCGTCCCTTCAGGTCGGGCAAGGAGAACGCGGGCGCCGGCCGCGGCGGATCGTACTGCTGGATCTGCAGCGACGCGAAGTCGGGCACCGCCACCGCGGGGGACGCGGTCGCCATCACGGCGGCGGTGGCCAACGTCACGAAGCGCTTCATTTCGCGCCCGACTCCTTCAGGGCCTGCAGCACTTCTTCGGGCTTCAGTAGATCGAGGGCATTCGTCTGTATCTTCTTGAAGCGGACAACCCCTTCACGATCGATGACGAAATACGCGCGCTTTCCGTAGCGATAAATCGGGCTCTGCTCGTTCGTCTCGAGGGCGTCATACTGCGGCAGCATCTGTCGACGGAAGTCCGCCAGCAGCAGATGCTTGACGCCGTTCTGCTTCGTGAACGCATCGAGCGTGGCAGGATGATCGGCGCTGACGCCCACGACCTGGGCGCCCGCGGCTTCGAACTGCGGCAGCGCCGCGTCGAAGCCACGTATCTCCTGCGTTCAGGGCCCGGTGAAGGCCTGGATGAAGGTGTAGAGGACCACCGGGCCCTTGGCCGTCAGCTCGGTGAGCTTGACGGGTTTGTTGCCCGGGCCCGGCAGCGAGAACTCGGGCGCCTTCTGCCCGACCTCCAGCGCCTGCGCGGCGCCGGCAGTCAGCAGCACGGCCAGCACCCCGAGCGCGATCAGCGAGCGTCGTCCTGTCATTGCGAGCCCCCTCGCGGCAAAATAGTGGACCGATGGTACACGGCACGGAACCCCGGCGTGGAGTCCCGGGTTCCCGACTATTTCTTCCCTGTCAGCTCACGGCGAACGAGCGCCGCGCCGGCGGCGAGCCCCTGGAGCTTCTGGTTGCACATGTAGCGCGGCGACCAGCCGAAGCCGCAGTCCGGGTTGAGCGTGAGCTTCTCGGCCGGACACGCCTGGAGGATGCGCCTGATCCGGCGACCGACGGCCTCCGCCGGCTCCTCCTGGAAGCCCTTGACGTCGACGACGCCGGCGCCGAGCTCACGACCTTCCCCGTACTTCTGCCACAGATCGATTTCCGACAGCTCCCGGCTCGCGAACTCCAGCACGAACTGGTCGGCGCGCGCCTTGAGCACGCCCGGGAAGTACGGCTCGTAGGAGCGCGGAAAGCGCGAGCGCCCGAATCGATTGCCGAAGCAGATGTGAAACGCCAGCTTCGCGCGGACACCGTCCGTGGCGAGGTTGAACAGTCGCGCCATCTCCTCACCCGAGACGTTGCCGCGCGCCGGCTCGTCGAGCTGGATGAGCTCGGCGCCGGCGGCGACCAGCCCCTTGAGCTCGGCGTTGATGACCTCCGCAAACCGTTCGGCCACGTCGACGACGCCCTTGTACGCGGAGCCCGGGTGGATCCGCGAGCCGAACGTGAGCGGGCCCGCGCAGGTCGCCTTGATCGCGCGTCGCGTGTTCGCCCGCAGGAACTCGAAGTCCTTGACGAGCCCGAAGCCCGCGGCCGGCAGCTCGATCCGTCCGGTCGCCTCGTAGCGCTGCTGCTGGTCGTAGCCCCAGGGGCCCGCCTTGCGGCGCAGCGGTAGCGGCGCGATGTTCTTGATGATCCGATAGTAGGTGTCGACGTAGCCGTCGGTACGCCGCATCTCGCCGTCGGTGATGATGTCGATGCCGGCCGTCTCCATGTCGCGGACGGCGGTGTGCACGGCGTCGTCGAACATCTCGTCCATGTCGCCCGGGCCCATCTCGCCCGCCTCCCACGCCTTCACGGCCGTGAACCACCAGCCGGGCTTGCCGTGTGAGCCGACGACGGACGTGGGCAAGATCGGCAACGCGCTCATGACACTTTCCCTCCGATGACGCGCAGGACCGCCGGATCGCGCTGGGCCTCGTGGGGACTCCCCGCGAAGACGATCTCGCCGCGCTCGATGACGTAGAGCCGGCTCGCAAAGGCCGGCACGTGGTGGATGTTGGACTCGGCGAGCAGCACGCCGCGCTCGAGACGGGTGATGGCCGCGATCGATTCCGCGATGGTCGGCACGATGGCCGGGGAGAGGCCTTCGAACGGTTCGTCGAGCAGCAGCAGCTCGGCGTCGAGCGCCAGCGCCCGGGCGATGGACAGCATCTTGCGCTCGCCGCCCGAGATCTGGGTGCCGCCGCGCCCGGCGTACGCGCGGAGGCGCGGGAACACCTCGTAGGCGAGGGCGATGCGCTCCGGCCCTGGCCGCGCGGTCGGGCGCGTCCAGGTGGCGATCTCGATGTTCTCCGCCACCGTGAGGCCGGCGAAGATCTCGCTCTCCTCGGGCGCGAAGCCGATCCCGCGCCGCGCGATGACGTGAGTCGGCAGGCCGCCGATCGGCTCGCCCTTGAAGAAGATCGCCCCCGCGCTCGGTCGCCGGTATCCCATGATCGTTCGCAGTGTCGTCGTCTTGCCCGCCCCGTTGCGTCCCACCAGACAGACGACCTCTCCCGCCGCCACGCGGAGGCCGACGCCACGCAAAATCTGGCTCGACTGGATGTGGACGTCGAGGCCGTCGACGGCGAGCAGGCTCATCGCGGCGCCCCCAGCACGGTGGCGACCACCTCGGCGTCGGCGCGCAGCGCGGCCGGCACCGCGTCGGCGAGCACGCGGCCTTGATGCAGCGCGATGATGCGATCGGAGTAGGCGAACACGATGTCCATGTCGTGCTCGACCTGGACGATGGCCTTCACGCCGAGGCGCTTGGCCGCCTGCACGAGCGTGTCCATGATCGAGGTCTTGTCACGCGTGCTCACTCCGCTCGTCGGCTCGTCCATCAGAATGAGGTCCGGCCGCAGCGCGAAGGCGCTCGCGACGTCGAGCAGCTTCTTGTCGCCCTGCGGCAGCGTGCGCGCCGGCCGCTTCAGCTTGTCGCCGAGACCGAAGAGCTCCGCCATCTCGGCCACGCTGTCGGCAATCTCGGTGTGCCGCGCGAGCGAGGCAAACGGGCGGCCCGCGTGACCGAGTCGCGCGAGGGCCGGGACGCTGAGCGTCTCGCCGACCGTCAGGCCCGGAAACACGTTGACCAGCTGGAACGATCGCGCCATGCCGAGCGCGGCCAGGCGCACAGGGCCGACGCCGGCGACGTCGCGTCCCCGGAACGCGACGCTGCCGCCGGTCGGGCGGAGAAGGCCGGTGAGGACGTTGACGAGCGTGGTCTTGCCGGCGCCGTTGGGGCCGATGATGGAGAGGAACTCGCCCTCCCGCACGACGAGGCTCACACCGCTCAGCGCCTGCACCTCGCCGTAGCGCTGCACGATGTCGCGGGCTTCCAGGAGCGCCGTCATGCGTCGACCCGCCGCGTGACGAGGCTCATGAGCCCGTGCGGCAGGAAGATGACCACCGCCGCCAGCACCACGCCGAACACGAAGCGCCAGTACTCGGTCACCGACATGACCTGATCTTGCAGGAAGATGAACACGAACGCGCCGAGCACGGGCCCGAAGAAGTGGCTGAAGCCGCCGAGCAGGAGCATGAAGACGAGATTGCCCGAATGCGTCCAGTATGCCAGCGTCGGTGACGCCAGTCCGGTCGGCACGACGAGGAGCACGCCGCCGGCGGCGCCGAACACGGCCGCGATCACGAACGCGTAGAAGCGATACCGCCGCACGCGGACGCCGACGTACTCGGCCTTGTCGGCATTCTCGCGGATGGCGCGGAGCGACAGCCCGAGCGGCGACCGGACGATGCGCCACATCGAGAGGGCAGCCACCACGCACACCGCCAGCGAGTAATAGTAGTAGGGGCCCACGAGATACCCGGTCTTGTCGAGATCACCAAAGCTCTGGCCGAGGAGGGTGGGACGGGCCACCGGCATGCCCTCGTCACCGCCGGTCAGGCCGTAGAACTTGTAGAGGAACGAGTAGAAGAGCATGCCGAAGGCGAGCGTGAGCATCCCGAAATAGATGCGCACGTAGCGGACGCACAGCCAGCCGACCGGGACCGCCACCAGCGCCGCCGTCACCGCCGCCACCACCAGCATCGCCTCGAGCGAGCGCATCCGAAGCGCGCTCCCGAGGTAGGCCGCCGTGTAGCCGCCGACGGCGACGAAGAGCGCGTGCCCGAACGACAGGAGCCCGGTGGTGCCGAACAGGAGGTTGAGACCGAGCAGGGCCACGCTATACGCGAAGAACGGCAACATCAGGGTGGCGTAGTACTCGCGTCCCGTCAGGGGGACGGCGGCGGCGGCGGTCACCGCGGCCGCCAGGAGGAGAGCGCCGATCACGCGGTGACCCGGGCGAACAGGCCCGCCGGCCGGAGCAACAGCACGGCAATCACGATCACGTAGACCGCGAGCATCTCCGCCTCGGGATAGACGGCGATGGCGACGGCTTTCAGCACGCCGACGATGAGGGAGCCGACGAAGGCGCCGCGCATGCTGCCGAGCCCGCCGATGACGACGACCGCGAACGCCTCCACGATCAGCTCGATCGCCATCTCGTTGACGGCGGCGCCGGCGGGGATGACCAGCGCGCCGCCCACGGTGCCGAGCACGAGCCCGAGCGTGAAGACACGCGACGAGATCCGCGCCATGTCGACGCCGAGCGCCTGGGCCATCGAGCGATTCTCCGCCGTCGCACGCACGATGCCGCCGAAGCGGCTGCGGGTGAGCAACAGTCCCATGCCGGCGGCGATGGCGAGGCCGGCCGCAATGACGATGAAGTTGTAGACGGGAATGCGGAGACCCTCGAGGCGCACCTGACCATAGAGCAGGTAGACGTTGCCGAGCTGGGCGGGCGCCGCGCCCCAGACGAATCGGATCACGTCCTCGAGCATGAGGACGAGCGCGAACGTCAGCAGGAGCTGAAAGGCCTCGTCGCGGTCATAGATCGTCCGCAGCAGACGCTCGATCGGTGGTCCGAGCACACCGAGGGCGAGACCCGTAACGATCAGCACGAGCACGAAGAGCGGAGCCGGGACGCCGGCCGCCAGCGCCGCCTTGACGGCGCTGATGCCGGCGTAGGCTCCCAGCGCGTAGAAGGAGCCGCAGGCCAGGTTCAGGATCTTCTGCACGCCGAACACGAGCTGGAGTCCCGCCGCCACGAGAAACAGCGCGGCGGCGTGGAACACGCCGCCGAGCAGGAGGTTCAGGACCTGGATCACCGCGCCCCGGTCAGACGTTCCAGGACGCGATCCAGTCGTAGAGACCCATGCCGCTGGGCTTCTGGATCTGCTTCGTCGACATCGCTTCCACCGATTCGAGCGTCACGAAGTCGTGCTTGTTCTTGTGCGTCGAGAGTCCCTGGAAGTACGTCGCTTCCATGATGTGATCCGCGCGATAGCCGCGCTTGCCCGACAGCGACTCCACCTCGATGCCCTCGAGCGCCTCGGCCACCTGCTCGACGGTCGGCCACTTGCCGCCCGCGGCCTTGGCCGCCTTCTCCACCGCCGCCTTGTAGCCGACGACGGTGAAGTATCCGTGATCCGACTCGTAGGTCGGCCACTCCTTGAACTTCTCCTGGTGCCAGCGCGAGAACTCTCGCGACAGCGCGCTCGCCTTCGGATCTTCGAAGTAGAGCGAGTTGTAGCCGAGGATCATTCCCTCCGGCGCGAACGCCTTCTTGAGCTGCTCGTGGACGCCGCCGGCGGTCGTCATCACCAGCCGCGTGCTCGCCGTGAGCCCCGCCGCGTGCGCCTGCTTCAAGAGGATCGGGGCGTCGCCCGACCAGAAGGAGCAGAAGATCAGGTCCGGCTTCGCCTGCTGCAGGGCGGCCACGTGGGACGTGAAGTTCGTTTCGCCCAGCTTCGGCCACAGCTCGGCCACCGGCGTCACGTTCAGGCCGAATCGCTTCATGATGGCCAGGAAGGCCGCCCAGTTGTCGCGCCCGTAGGAGTAGTCGTTGTTGATGCCGGCGACGGTCTTGATCTTGCCCTTGAAGTGCCGGGCGGTCAGGATCGAGGCCATCACGGCCTCCGCCTCGTTGTCGACGCTGCGGAACGCGTAGCGCGGCTTGGGCATCGTCTCCTCGACGCCCTTCTGCGTGGTGCCGTCCCACATCAGGAGCAGGCGCTTCTCCTCCTCGGCGGCAGGGCCGATGGCCAGACCCACGCCGGTGGAGATGACACCGACGACCACGTCGACCTTGGCCTGCAGCACCAGCTTCCGGAAACGCTCCACCGTGTCCTTCGGGTTCGACTCCTCCTCCACGACCAGCTCGACCTTCCGCCCGAGAATGCCGCCCCCGGCGTTGATGCGCTCGACGGCCCACTGCGTGCCGCGCAGTCCCGATTCCCCCACCGGCGCCGTCACGCCGGCCTTGGCCGCGAGCACCCCGATCTTGACGGGACCGGCCTGTGCGAGCGCCGGCGCCGCATGAAGCCGCAGGGTGGCGCCGGCCACCGCGGCCGCGCCCCAAGCCTTCAGAAATTGCCGGCGTGTTGTGCGCATGAGCCCTCCTTCGAAGTGCCCGGCGGCGGGCCCGGGGCGCGCCATTCTAGCGCGCCCGGAGAGAAACGGGGAACCGGCGTGTTGATGCTAAGATCGCAGAATCGTGCACGTCAGGTTCTGGGGTACTCGCGGCTCCATTGCCTCGCCCGGCGACGGAACGACACGTTTCGGTGGCAACACATCGTGCGTCGAGTTGCGGGCTCCTGACGGCACCATCATCGTGCTCGACTGCGGCACCGGCGCCCGGGAGCTCGGACTCCACCTGCTCCAGACGCTGGCGCAGCCGCTCCGCCTGCACCTGTTCATCGGCCACACCCACTGGGATCACATCCAGGGCTTCCCGTTCTTCGTGCCCGCCTTCGTGCCGGGCGCCGAGCTGAACGTCTATGCGCCGCTCGGCTTCCAGCAGAGCCTCGAGGAGGCGATGGCGGGCCAGATGGAGTACTCGTACTTTCCCGTGAAGCTGCGCGACCTGCGCTCGCGGATCCACTTCACCGAGCTGGAGGAAGGATTCTTCCGCGTGGGCGGTGTGCTGGTGGAGACGCAGTATCTGAACCATACTGCGCCCACGATCGCGTATCGGATGTCCGCCGGCGGCGCCACCATCGCGTACGTCACCGACCACGAGCCGTTCTGGAAGCCGGACAACGGCCTTCTCCATCACCCCGGCGATCAGCGTCACGTGGCCTTCATGCACGAGGCCGACCTCGTGATCCACGATGCGCAGTACACCGAGGACGAGTATCGCGGGCGCCTCGGCTGGGGCCACGCGACCCCGGATTACGCGGTCGACGTCTGCCTCGCCGCCGGAGCGAAGCGGCTCGCGCTCTTCCACCACGATCCGACACATGACGACACCCAGATGGCCGCCATCGAGGCCGCCGCGCGCAAGCGTGTCGCCGACCGCGGCGGCGCCCTGGAGGTCTTCGCGGCCCGCGAGGGCATGACGCTTGACGTCACCGGGGAGCACAGCGCCGGGCGCGTGACCGACGGCTCGGCGCTCCGGCGCCGCCTGATCGCGGGTGCGCGGGTGCTGGTGGTGATGGCGGACGAGGCGCACGTGGCGACGATCGAGGAGACGCTCGCAGAGGACGGCATCGTGGCGCTGCCCGTGCCCGACATGCAGGCAGCGCTGACGCGGGGCTCCGAGCACATGCCGGATCTGGCCATCATCGACGCCGATCTGCCGGCCGTGGTCGGCCTTCCGCTGCTTCCGGCGTTCCGCACCCGCCTGGGACGCGAGCACTTTCCCGTGATCCTCCTCGCGGCGGATCCGGAAGCTCGGCTGGAGCGCGCCGCCGACGACTGGGCGACCGACTATCTGCCCAAGCCGTACAGTCCGCCGATGCTGCGCGCGCGGGTGCGCTCGTGGCTCGCGCGGACGCTGATCGCCGACGAGACCACGCTCGATCCCGGTCGCGCGGCCGCGCCGGCCGAGACGCGCGAGGAGCGGGCGGCCTCGCACGCCGTGCTCGCCAGCATGCTGGCCAGCGTGCCGCTGTTCTCGAAGTGCACCGACGAGCAGCTCGGGATCCTCGTCAGCCACGCCACCGAGCAGATCTACCCCGCCGGCTACGTCATCACGCGTCAGGGCGAGGCGCCGGAGAACCTGTACGTGCTCTTCTCGGGTCGTGTGCGCGTCGTCGAAACGACCGTCGATGGCCAGGCGGAGATGCTGCTCGGCGACATCGGCAAGGCCGAGGTGCTCGGGGAGGTCGGCATCCTGCGCGACCAGCCGCGCTCGGCCACCGTCATCGCGGTCGACCGCACGCACTTCGTCGTGCTCCGGCGGCGCGACTTTCTGAAGGTGCTGGCAGAGTCGCCCGAGCTCGCCAATGGTCTGCTGCGCGTTCTCGCCTCCCGGCTCTACGAGGCCGACAGGAAGCTGGCCCGCTACGCACCCGACCCGCTCACCGGTCTCGCCGGCCGCCGCTCGTTCCACGACCACTATCGCCGGCTGGCGGCCGGCGCTCGACGGCGAAAGTCCGGCCTGCTGCTCCTGGCCATCGACGTCGTGAACCTCAAGGCGGTGAACGACGCGTTCGGCTACACGCTGGGCGACGAGGTGCTCCGCACGGTCGCCGATGCCCTCGGCGACGCCACGCGCCGCAGCGACATCGTCGCCCGCTACGGCGGTGACGAGTTCGCCGCGCTGCTCCTCGACGCCGAGCCGAAGGACACCGAGATCATCGTGGCGCGCGTGAACGAGAAGCTGGCCGCCCTCGCCGCGCAGCGGCGCTTGCCCGTCCGGATCGAGTGCTCGACCGGGATCGCCTGGAGCGCCTCGCCGCCGGACAGCGCCGACGACTTCCTCCGCGAAGCCGATCGCGACATGCAGAAGCGCCGCGGGAAGAACACCTAACGGCGGCGCCTGCGCTCCACGAAGGCGCGGATGCGCTCACGCGCAGCTGCCCCGGTGCGAAGCGCGGCGCCGTACGCCTCCGGCTCGCGGCCGAGGCGGCCGGCCCGGATGCCTGCCACGATCGCCTTCGTCGCCGCGAGTCCCTCCCGTGGCGAGCGCGCGATCTCGCCCGCCCAGGTGCGCGCGGTCTCGGCAAGCGTCGGCGGCGCCACCACGCGGTTCACCAGACCCATCCGCAGCGCCTCGGTGGCGTGAACCGAGCGCCCGGTCAGCAGCAGATCGCGACCGTGGTTACCGCCCACGACGTCGAGGAAGCGTGCGATGCCGTACCCGGGATTGAAGCCGAGCGTCACCTCCGGCAGCCCGAACCGGGCGCGTTCGGACGCGATGCGCAGATCCTGGGCGACGGCGAGCATGAGACCGCCACCGAGTGCGTGGCCGTCGATCACCGCCACCGTGACGACCGGGAGCGTGGAGAAGCGGTCCATGATCAGCGCCCAGCGGCGAGAGATCGCCTCGGCGGCCGCCGAGTCGAGAGTGTCCATCTCGGCGATGTCATTGCCGGCGCAGAACGCGCGGCCGCGTCCCTCGACGAGCAGCACCCGCGTCTCGGGGAGTGTCGCGAGGCCGTCGAGCGCCGCCTCGAAGCCGTCGGCCATGGTGCGGTTCAGCGCGTTCAGCGCGTCGGGGCGGTTGAGCGTGAGACACGCGACGCCGTCGCCCACGACGTCCAGCAGCACCCCATCGCTCATGCCGGCGGTGGGCGGCGGCGAAGCCACGCAAAGACGCCAACGCCGACGCCGGCCAGTGTGGCCGCGGTGGCGCCGGCGGCCGGCCAGAAGTTCGTCCGGAAGAACGGCACGTGCGAGAACGGCGAGCGCCGTGCCGACGGGCGCAGCGTCCCGTCGAGGAGCCCGTTCACGATCGTCATCGCTTCGGTCATGAGCACGTCCAGCGTCGCGCGCGCGAACTTCGGATCGGCCAGGGCCGGATGGCCGACGTACCCGGGTCCACCGTTCTTCACCGCGTAGTTCGGCACCACCCGCTCGCGCCACGAGTAGCGTGAGGGCGGCAGCTGCCGGTAGCTCTCGTCCACGAGATCGGGACGCAGCAGCAGCATGAGCGACGTTTCCCACCAGCCGCCGTGGGCGTCCTCGGCGAAGGCGCGCCGCTCGTCGGCGGTGAGGACGCGCCCGAGCGCGGCTTCGATCTTCGGGATGTAGCGTCCGCGCATGAACTCCCACGCGAGGTGACCGGTGAACGACGCCATGGCCACCCGATGACGGCGGGAGACGGTGGCCGCCGCCTCCTCGAGCGCCGCCAGATGGCCGGGCCCGCCGTGACCGTTGGCCACCAGGATGTACCGGAAGCCGGCGCGTGCGAACGCTTCGCCGTAGTCGATCAGCGCGTCGCGCACCACGCGCTGTCGTACGGCCACGGTGCCGACCGTCTCGAACGTGAACGAGCCCAGGTGGAGCGTCGGCGCCAGCACGACCGACCACAGCGGCCGCGCGCTCACGAGGCGAGCGGCGATCGTCTCCGCGAAGTGGCGCGCGGTGAAGGCGTCGACGCCCACCGGCAGGTGCGGCCCGTGGGTCTCCAGCGGACTCAGCGTCACGATGATGACCGCGCGCGAGCGGTCGAGCGTCTCGAGCGCCGGCGTGGACATCTCCTCGAGCAGGTGAACGCTCAAAAGCTGCTTCCTTTCGTGGCGGCCAGCCAGTCGTGCTTGGCCCGCTCGAGCTCGGTCAAGATCTCGCGTCGCTCGGCCACGAGCCGCCGCGCGGCTGCCGCATGAGTGACCATCAACGCATTGAACCGCAGGCGACGCTGGAGGCGGCCGGCTCCGGTCAGATAACGATACGCGATGAGGCCGGAGATGGGGAGCGATACGGCGAACAGCGTCGCGACGGTCGGGCCGAGCAGTCGCAGCACGGCCCACGTCTCGAGCGCGTAGAAGAGCGGATAGGTGATCATCGACGCGAGCAGCCGGGTCGTCGCGTAGTCCGTCTCCTTGCGTGCGGTGCGATGCGCGAGCGCGCGCGGCAGAAGATATGGCAGCGCGTTGACGGCGGCGCCGTACACGAAGAACGGAAAGCCGACCATCGCCTCCCACGAGTGCGTCAGCCGCTTGCGGGCGGGCAGCGGCTCCTGCCGCGCCCGGACCGTCTCGTCACGGAGCCGGTGCTGCGCGAGGAGCGACCGGTAGGCCTGGATGCGCTGCCAGAGCGACTCCACGCGGGCCGGCTCGCGCGCCTTGAACCACGCGATGGCCTCCACGATGGACTGCGACAGACGCACGAGGTCGACCTGTCGCGGGGCGAGGCCACGCGACTCCATCACCTCGCGGGCGAGGACATCGCGATAGAGCTCCTCCACGGCGCGCAGCAGGCGCGCGTCGTCGAGGCGCGCGACGTTCACCACCTGCGCCTCCAGCGCGTCCTGAAGGTGCGAGGTCAGCGCGTCGACGGCCTTCACCGGATCGTCGCGGTACGTACCGACGTACGCGCCCACCGGCAGCGGCTCGCCGACCGCCACCAGGACGCGGGCGCGGAACGATTTGCGCGCCTCGAAGGTCAGTCCCACCGGCACCATGGCCAGGCTGCCCGGCTGCGCGGCCTCCCAGGCGAGCGCGATGCGGGCGGCGCCCGTCTTGATGCGCTGCACGCGCGCTTCGGCGTGCGTGGTCCCCTCCGGATAGATCGCCACCAGCGCGCCGCGCGCGAAGGCGGCCGCGCACGCCGCGAACGTATCCGCGGTCAGCGGGCCTCGTTGGGCGGGTGTGTCCTCCTTGCGCCACACCGGGATGGCGCCGGCGGCGCGCAGGAATCGGGCGAGCAGGGGATTGCGGAACAGCGTGGCCGTCGCCAGGTAGTGGACCTTGCGGTCAAGCACGGCGCCGATGACGAGCGAGTCGATGAGATTGTTCGGATGGTTGATGCAGAGCAGGACGGGGCCGTGCGGCGGAATCCGCTCGGCGTGTCGCGTGTCGACCGCCTTGAAGAAGAACCACAGCGAGAAGCGCGCGACGGCCCGCACGCCGCGATAGAAGCCGTCGATGGGCGGCGCCGCGCTCATGGAGTATGATCGCCGCCGTGCTGGACCAGCTCGCCGACCTCGTGAACGCCGACGCCGGACTCGTCCGCCGGGGCCGCTATCTGTCGACGACGTTTCTCGTCGAGACGGGGCCGACCGCGTGGCTCGTGAGCGTGCATGAGGGGCGCGTGACCCGCGTCGAGCGTGGCCCGTTCCTCATGCGCGCGTGGTCGTTCGCGGTGCGCGCCTCGGAGGAGACGTGGCGGCGGTTCTGGGAGCCGGTGCCCGCCGCCGGCTGGCACGATGTGTTCGCCATGGCGAAGGGCGGGCACGCTACCGTCGAAGGCGATCTCCGGCCGCTGATGGCGAATCTGAGATATGTGAAGGACGTGCTCGCCAAGCCGCGAAGGTCCCCCTGAGTGGCCGACCTCGAGCCGATCACGGGTCGCTATGTCCGCATGGCCGTGGAGGGACGCGCGCACCGCGTCTACTTCGAGGAGGCGGGACAGGGGCTGCCGCTGGTGTGTCTGCACACGGCCGGCGCCGACGGCCGGCAGTTTCGCCACCTCCTGAACGACGCAGAGATTACGCGGCACTTCCGCGTCGTCGCGTTCGACATGCCGTGGCACGGCAAATCGCTGCCCCCGGCCGGCTGGCAGGATGAGGAGTATGCGCTCACGACCCGCGGCTACGTCGCGCTGATCCGCGCCTTCTGCGTTGCTCTCGAGCTGGCGCGGCCCGTGGTCCTCGGCTGCTCGATCGGCGGCAAGATCGTGCTCGAGCTGGCGCGCCTGCACGCCGCGGAGTTCCGCGCGCTCATCGGCCTCGAGTCCGCCGACTACCAGGCGCCGTGGTACGACGACACGGGATGGCTGCATCGTCCGGACGTGCACGGTGGCGAGATCGCCGGCGCGCTCATGTCCGGGCTTATCGCGCCGCAGAGTCCGAGCGAGACGCGCTGGGACACGCTGTGGATGTACATGCAGGGCGGCCCCGGCGTCTTCAAGGGCGACCTCGTGTTCTATCGCGCGGACGGCGACTTCCGCGACCGCGTGGCCGAGATCGACACGACGACGTGCCCGCTCTACCTGCTCACCGGTGAATACGATTTCTCGTGCACGCCCGACGACACCGCGCGGACGGCCGAGAAGATCAAGGGCGCGCGCATGACGGTCATGAAGGAGATCGGGCACTTCCCGATGAGCGAGAATCCCGCACAGTTCCGGCGGTACATCCTGCCGGTGCTGGAGGAGATCCGCGCTCGCGGCTGAGCTCACGCGGCCCGGTCCGCGTGGCGCTTGAGCAGCGACTCGAAATCGTCGACTTCGAGCGCCTCCGCCCACTCGGCCGCCTCGGACTCCGACCCGTACACCTCGCGCATGAAGATCAGGGCATCGGCTTTGGTGTCGAAGCGGCGCCAGACGTGGCCCGCGCCGCCCCCGGGCCGGCGGAGATGGAAGATCGGATCGGCGGGGCCTGCGGGCTGATACGTGACGCGCTCGCCGAAGCGGTCGAGCGTGATCCACGCCACCGCGATGGCGTGCACGGACAGCACGCGAGCCCGCAGGGACTCCTCGCGCGGCAGCGACTCGATGTCGCAGAGCTGCGGGCCATAGAAGATGGGGACCACCTCGGCCGGCAGCGACAGCTGTGGCTTCATCGGCTCGTCACCGGCCGCGTCGAGCAGACGCTTCGACTCCTCCCCGACCCAGAAGGTGCCGCCGCCGATGACGTCCGCCCACGCCTCCACCACCGAGCCACGCGGAACGAGCGAGCGACGCCGCACCATCTCGTCGCCGCCGGCCATGAAGTAGAGCCGGCTCATTCGCTCAGGGCACCCGGACCCAGCCTTCCATGAGCCGGCGGGCCGTGCGGTAGACGGTCACCCGCTCCGCCCACGGCTCGCCGTCGCGCGGCGACACGGCGGCGTCGAGCGGCAGCACGCCCGATGGATGCCCGAGCCGCACGCCGTCGCCGCGCGTCGCGCGTGCCCGGCGTGCCTCGTGGGAGGCCTGTTCCAGGGGCGCGTTCACCGCCTCGTGCACGAGCGTGCCCTCGAGGCGCGCGGCCACGGCCAGGCACATGGCCGCGGTCAGCGGGAAGGCGCGATGGCAGTTGCCGAGCGAGATGGCACGGGCCAGCACGTCGTGCTCGGTCGCACCGTACCGCGTGCCGTCGAGCGCGATCGACTCACGCGGCGGCGCCACGAAGGCGATCTTCGGCACCGCCGCGCTCTCCGCCATGCCCATGCGTGCGGCCGCCTCCACCCGGATCGTCTCGAGCCGCGCGCAGAGATCGTGGTCGGCGTCGACGGCCGAAGGCGTCTCGGCGCCGGTGAGGCCGAGATCGCGGGCGCGGACGAAGACCACGGGATTGGTCGCGTCGACGCACGACACCTCGAGCCCGGCGATGATGTCGCGCGCGCGTCCCGTCGGCAGGAGCCGGCCCGTCCCCGCCCCGCCCGGATCCACGAAGTCCAGTGCGATCCGCGCCCCGCGACCGGCCACACCCGCCAGCTCGAAATCGCCGCGCGTGGCCGCCTCGCCGTCCTCGACCGGCACGTGGGCGACGATCAGCTTTTTCGTGTTGGTGTTGTGGATCCGCACGAGCGTCTCGCCCTCGCGCGCCGGCACGAGGCCCTCGTCGATGGCGAACGGGCCCACCGACGACGAGCAGTTGCCGCAGTTGCCGGCGTAATCGACGGAAGCCTTCTTCACCTCGACCTGGGCGAACGTGTAGTCGACGTCGGCACCGGGCAGTGTCGGCGGCCCGATGATGCAGGCCTTCGACAGCGACGAGATGCCGCCGCCGAGGCCGTCGAGCTGGCGGCCGTACGGATCGGGGCTCCCGAGGGTCGCCAGCAGCACCGCGTCGCGGGCCGCGCCGGGGGCAGGAAGATCGCGCGCGTGAAACACGAGGCACCGGCTGGTGCCACCGCGCATGTAGACGGCCCGAATCTTCTTCTGCGTCATGTCCGGCGTGATTTCGTGTGCGCGAGCAGGCCGCCGTCGAGCAAGATGTCGCGCTCGCGCGGTGTGAGCACGCACGAGACGGTGAAGCTCGTGCCGGTCCGTGTATTGGTGACGCGGACCTTCGTGCCGGCCGCGAGTGCTCCGCGCAGGCTCTCGAGCCGCAGCCGATCGTCGCGCTCGATGCCATTCCACGCGGCCGGATCGTCGAAGACGAGCGGCGCCACTCCCCAGTTGATGAGGTTGGCGCGATGGATGCGGGCGAATGACTTCACCACCACGGCACGAACGCCGAGGAGCATCGGGCCGACCGCCGCCGACTCGCGCGACGAGCCCTGGCCCCAGTGCTCGCCGCCCACGAGGATGCCGCGCCCGGCGGCGCGCGCGCGCGCGACGAACTCCGCGTCGACGTTCCGGAACGTGAACTCCGCGATGGCCGGCATGTTGGATCGGAACACCAGTACCGCCGAGCCCGACGGCGAGATGTCGTCCGTCGAGACCTTGTCGCCGAGCTTCAGCAGCACCGGCGCCTCCAGCGTCTCCGGCACCGGCTCGCCCAGCGGTACGGGCTTGATGTTCGGTCCGCGCACCACGTCGCCGCCGCCGTCGGGCATGACGAGCCCGACGTCGGACGCCGCGAACTTCGGGGGCAGCGGCACGGCTGGCTCCCGCCCGAGCGTGCGCGGATCGGTGATGGCGCCGGTCAGCGCCGAGGCCGCCGCGACCGTGGACGAGCAGAGGTAGACCTCGTCGCCCTTGACGCCGCTGCGTCCGGGGAAGTTGCGATTGAAGGCGCGCAGGCTCTTGGTGCCGGCGGCGGGGACGTGCCCGATGCCCGCGCATGAGCCGCACGTCGATTCGGACACCGTCGCGCCGGCCGCGATGAGGTCCGTCAGGAGCCCTTCCCGCGCCATGGTCTCGAGGATCCGGTGACTGCCGGGAAAGAGGACGAAGGAGACGGACGGATGCACGCGCCGCCCGCGGAGCACGTTCGTGACCGATGCCATGTCGTGCCAGGAGCCGTTGGTGCACGAGCCGACCATGACTTGCTCGACCGGGGTCCCCGCGACCTCCTCGACCGGCACCACGCGGTCCGGAGAGCCGGGCAGCGCAACGAGCGGACCGATCGCCGAGAGGTCGAGCTCGACCTGGTCGTCGTACGTCGCATCGGGATCCGCCTCCGCCGGGCGCCAGTCGTCTGCGCGTCCGAGCCGCGTCATGTAGGAGCGCGTCACCGCGTCGCTCGGGAACACGCTCGTGGTCAGCGTGAGCTCGGCCCCCATGTTGGCGATGGTCATCCGCTGCGCCGCGAGCAGGCTCGGCAGGCCGGGGCCCGCGTACTCGAAGATCTTGCCGGCGCCGCCGCGCACGGAGAGACGTCGCAGCAGCTCGAGAATGACGTCCTTCGCGGTGACCCACGGTCGGAGCGCGCCCGTCAGCCAGACGCGGACGACGGCGGGCATCGTGAAGAA
>Ga0075421_100002010_pt1 | contig 24106 bp, 24 predicted proteins | sample SoiMetdeltSBSDD5_FD_75292 | JGI IMG/M metagenome (GOLD analysis project Ga0075421, IMG submission 75292) | Bulk soil microbial communities from a Populus tree surrounding site in Tennessee, USA - Soil MetaG P. deltoides SBSDD5 | ecosystem: Environmental > Terrestrial > Soil > Tree plantation...
GTGGCCGCGCTGCCACTGGCGATTGTGTACGTCACCGACCGCTGCAACTCGAAGTGTGTCACCTGCGATTACTGGAAATATGGGCAGACGAATTTTCCGGTGGAACACGCCCAGCGCCTCGCGCCCGAATTAAAGAATCTGGGCGTGCAGGTGGTCCTGCTCTCCGGCGGTGAACCGCTCCTTCACCCGCGCTGGGCGGAAGTAGCCGCGCCCTGGCGGGCCGCTGACCTTCGACTCTGGTTGCTGACTGCGGGACTCTCCTTACAAAAACATGCGCCGCAAGTGACCGATCTGTGTGAGCGGGTCACCGTCTCGCTCGACGGCGCGACGCCGGAGACGTATCACGCGATTCGCGGTGTGGAGGCTTTCGACGCGGTGTGCGCGGGCGTTCGTGCAGTTGTGGAGCGGGGCGTGCCTGTTACGATTCGCTGCACCGTGCAGCGCGGGAATTATCGAGAACTGCCGGCGCTCATCCGACTAGCGCGCGAGTTGGGCGTTGCCCAAATCTCTTTTCTGGCTGTAGATGTCAGCACACACATCGCCTTCGCGCGGCAGGAAGATTACACGAAGACAATGGCCCTCCAGCCTGACGATCTGCCGCCGTTCGCCGCCGTGCTTGATTCGCTGGAACGCGATTTCGCGCCGGAGTTCGCTTCCAGTTTCATCGCCGAAAGCCCGCAGAAGTTGCGACGGCTGTATCAGTATTTTTCGGCGCTGCTCGGGCTGGAAAAGTTTCCACCGGTACGCTGCAACGCGCCGCGCTTCTCCGCCGTCATCGGTGCGGATGGTCAGTTGCAGCCGTGCTATTTCATTCCCGGTGTAGCAAAGTTGAACGGAGGCACGCTCTCGGAATCGCTCAACACTCCAGAGCTCATCGCTTTGCGGCGCGACATTCGAGAAGGTCGCCGCTCAGAGTGTGAACGCTGCGTATGTTCAATGTATCGCAGCCCGCAGGCTTTGCTACTTTCAACCTTTTAGCTTTGCCCTTGTGCCTTGGTCCTTGATCCTTGTTCCTTAAGTTCTTCTCCCTTTGGAAGGGCGCTAAAATAGCCTTGCCTTTTGTCATTGCTTTCATTTTGCATTTCTCTTCTTGAGACTTATGACTTCGGACTTCGGACCTCGGACTGATATTCTTTTCGGCCAATCCTACTACCTGCGCTTCGATCCCAAGTTGTGGGAGGCGATGCAGCCTTACCCGCCGCTCGGCACGCTGTATGCCGCCAGCTACGCGCGCAGCCGGGGCTACTCGGTCGCGTTATTCGACGCAATGCTGGCCGAGTCGGAAGATGAATGGGCCACTGCGCTCGACCGCGTCCAACCACGCTTTGCCTGCATCTTTGAAGACAACTTCAACTATCTCTCCAAAATGTGCCTACTGCGCATGCGCGAGGCCGCCTTCAAAATGGTGGAGTTGGCAAAGGCGCGCGGCTGCACCGTCATCCTCTGCGGCGCGGACATGACCGACCACGCCGACCTGTACTTCGAGCGCGGCGCGGACTACGTCCTTTTAGGCGAAGGCGAACTGACGTTGGGCGAGTTGCTGGATTCGCTGACGGGGCGATCAGAGCAGGCGTTGGAGCAAATTCTTGGGTTAGCTTACAAGTCCGAAGTCCGAAGTCCACAGTCCGAAGTCGCTACGCTTAGACTTAGGACTTCAGACTTCGGACTGTGGACTTCTACTCCGCGTCGTCCCGACATTCATGACCTCGACTCTCTTCCCTTTCCCGCCTGGGATTTAGTAGACATCCCGCGTTATCAAAAAATCTGGCGTGAGCGGCACGGCTATTATTCGATGAACCTCGTCACCACGCGCGGCTGCCCGTATCAGTGTAACTGGTGCGCCAAGCCCATCTGGGGCCAGCGTTACAACTCGCGCTCTCCGGAAAACGTCGTCGCCGAGATGAAATGGCTCAAAGATAAGTTTCATCCGGATCACATTTGGTTCGCCGATGACATCCTCGGTCTGAAGCCGGGCTGGATTGAGCAGTTCGCTGCCCTACTCCGTGAAGCGGAGGCTGTGATTCCATTCAAGTGTCTCCAGCGCGCCGACCTCATCTCCGAAAAGACCGCCGCGGCTCTCGCCAGCGCTGGCTGCAAAACGGTGTGGATGGGCGCGGAGTCAGGCTCACAGAAAATTTTGGATGCGATGGACAAGGGCGATACCGTGGATGATATTTACCAGGCCACCTCACGCCTGCATGCGCATGGCATCAAGGTCGGTTTCTTCTTGCAATTTGGCTATCCCGGCGAAACCTGGGAAGACGTTCAACTCACGCTCAAGATGGTGCGCGAATGCCTGCCGGATGACATTGGCATCTCGGTCTCGTATCCGTTGCCGGGGACGAAGTTCTTCGAGCGCGTCAAGCTGGAGTTGGGCGAGAAGCAGAATTGGATAGACTCGAACGACTTAGCGCTGCTCTATCACGGCCCATTCCCGCCGGAGTTTTATCGCCTGCTGCACACACGCGTCCATCGCGAGTTCCGCCTGCGCCGCGCCTGGTATGATTTCCGGCGAGACGCGCCGCGCCTCACCGCTCACCATCTTCGCCGCCTGGCGTCTATTCCTTATCAATGGGGAGGAATGTGGCTGAGCGAACAGCGACTGAAAAGGATGGCCGCTTGCCAACTGCCATCATCTGAAAGTACAATCAAATCACGAGGTGAAATATGAAGACTGAGCCAATTACTATTCTGGTTGATCCTGAAGCCGCCCGAGTCTTTAAGACCGTCTCCGCCGATGAACGCCGTAAATTAGAAACGCTGTTGAGCATTTGGCTGCTCGAGGCGACGAAAACCGGCGACTCTCTACGAGAAACCATGCGAGATATTAGCCGGAAGGCACAGGAACGCGGGCTGACGCCGGAGATTCTGCGATCTATTCTCAATGACACGCCGTGAGCGCTACGTCTTTGACACGAATGTGATTGTCAGTGCGCTTCTCTTTGAGCAGTCGAAGCCGGGACAAGCCTTCTACGCAGCGCTCGAGCGAGGTGAGCTTGTGCTCTCGCTGCCGGTGGTAAAAGAATTGAACGATGTCCTGAGCCGACCAAAATTTGATCGGTACGTATTCCGAGAGGAACGGGAGAGATTTCTCGGCTTGCTGCTTCACGAGTCAAAACTAGTGGATATTACAGAGCAGTTACATGCCTGCCGGGATCCCAACGATGACAAGTTTTTAGAACTTGCTATAAGCGCAGAAGCAACCTGTCTTGTCAGTGGTGACGATGATCTATTGCAACTCAATCCATTTCGAGGAATTCCAATTGTGACTCCAGAGGAGTTCCTTGCCTCGTCTTCGGTCTAAGTGAAGAACGCCTCGAACAACTCTTTGGAACGCCAAGTTTATATTTCTTCTTGACTTTACTTTGAGACCTGTGAGGCGGGCGCGCCCGCCTCACAGGTCTACCTATAGGAGTTTCCCTCCCATGAACCATGATCAAGCCGACACCTACGGCGAGCGCATCGCCGATGTTTATGATGACTGGTATCACGCGTATGACGAAGCGGCGATAACGACCCTCGCTGAATTGGCTCAAGGAGGCCGCGTGCTGGAACTTGGCATTGGGACTGGCCGCATCGCCTTGCCCTTACAGCAGGTGGGCGTCAACGTGCAGGGAATTGACGCCTCGCCGGCGATGCTCGCCAAACTCCACGCCAAGCCCAGCGGAGAAAATATCCCGGTGGCCGTCGGTAACTTTGCGGATGTGGGGGTTGAGGGCGAATTCACCTTGATCTACATCGCGTTCAATACGTTTTTTGCGCTGTTGACCCAAGCCGAGCAGATTCGATGTTTTGAGAACGTCGCTCGCCGCCTGACACCGGAGGGTGTGTTTGTGATTGAAGCGTTTGTGCCGGATATGACGCTTTTCAATCGCGGGCAGTCCGTCCGCGCGATTGGTGTGGCTGAGGGCGAGGTGCGGCTGGATACAACGCTGCTTGATACCATCAACCAGCATCTCACCAGCCAGCACATTGTTCTCACGGAGCAGGGGATTCGTTTCTACCCGGTGAAACTGCGCTACGTCTGGCCCTCTGAGTTGGATGTGATGGCGCGCTTGGCCGGCCTGCATCTCCGGCATCGCTGGGGAAGCTGGTCGCGCGGCGCATTCTCGGCGGAAAGCGGCAAGCATATCTCGGTCTACGGGCCTAGCCGCTGAAACACAATTGAGACCTGTGAGGTGGGCGCAAACAGATGCAGGAAAATAAATGGGCCTGTGCGCGCCCACCTCACAGGTCTAGACCATTATGCTCCTCGACACCCAACTCGCCTTTGACTCCGTCGCCGCTGACTACGACGGCCCTTCCGGCAACAACGCGCTCATTCAACACCTCCGCGCGCGGACGATGGCGGCGGTCACGGCGTTTGTGCCTCCTGGATCGTCTGTCATTGATTTGGGCTGTGGGACAGGATTGGATGCTGCCTACTTGGCGGAGCAAGGCTATTGCGTGACGGCGACTGACTGGTCGCCGGAAATGGTGCAGCGGACTCAAGACCGTATCTCGCGCGCTGGGCTGACGGAGCGCGTCACCGTCCAACATCTAGGCATTCATCAATTGGATCAATTGTCTCGGTCATCTTTTGCCGCGGCGTATTCCGATCTCGGGCCGTTGAACTGTGTGCCTGATCTCGCAGCGGCGGCTCAATTGCTTGCTGGCGTGTTGCAGCCCGGCGGTTTATTGATTGCTTCGGTCATCGGCAAAATTTGCCCGTGGGAGTTGGCGCTATTTGCCATGAAAAGGGATTGGCCGCGCGCGCGTCTGCGCTTTGAGCGTGAACTTGTCCCCGCACCGCTCAATGGCCTGACGGTTTGGACGCGTTATTACACGCCGCGCGAGTTTCAATTCGCCTTCGCTGCAGCGGGTTTCAAGCGCGTTTCCCTCCGCGCGCTAGGTCTCTTTGTTCCGCCGCCTTACATGCTCGCCTTTGCCGAGCGCCATCCGCGCCTGATTGATTTTCTTCAGCGCGTGGAAGATCGCGTGGCGGACTGGCCGTTGCTGAGAGAGTGGGGGGATCATTTTTTGATTGTGATGGAGAAGAGGGCAGAGCGGAAATGAGACATCAGTTTTGGTTGAGACCGACGCGGTTCGCTTCCCGGAAACCGCGTCGGTCTTGGTCATGGCTTATAATGAAGGGATCGAGGCCTACTCATTGTTGGGTGGAGCCACGTGAGTAAATATCACTTTGGAATACAAACCACTAACCGCAAATGACAGTCCATCAAGTATGAAGCCGTGTATTCTATTCGTATGCGGACGCAATAAGTGGCGTGGTCCGACTGCAGAGCGATTGTATCGAAATGATAACAGGATAGAAGTTCGCTCCGCAGGTACGAGCAATAAGAGCCGCCACCAATTATCCCGCGCCGATATCGAATGGGCTGATCTGATTTTAGTGATGGAGCGCAAATACGGGTTTTGGATTCGATTACAGTTTCGTGACTTGATACTTCCTCCTATACAATCATTAGATATTCCTGATGAGTATCAATTCATGGACGAAGAGCTAACTGAGTTGATCCAAAGCAGTGTCGAATATCATATCCGCCAATTAATAAGAATTGAAGTGAGGCGTCTAGATGAATCCACGCGTAGCAAGAGTGACGCCTCAGCCTGATTTTACACTCACGTTAACTTTCACGAATGGAGAAGTCAAGGTTTTTGATGTGAAGCCTTATCTGGATAAAGGAATATTTCGGGAGTTAAGCGATCCCGAAACGTTTAACTCGGTCAGGCCATATTTAGGCAGCATTCAATGGAAGAATGGTCAGGACTTCTGCCCGGATACGTTGTACTTAGCCAGTGTTACTCTCCCCCCGTCTATAACTCCTCGGTCAAGTAAAACGGCCCACGCGAAGCCGAGCCGTCAATCATCCGCCTAATCATTACACGCCGTCCAAGTTTCAATTGGTTCCACACTCCCCTCTGCTTCGCAAGATAGACTGTATTCGGCTCTACGTGCCGGACCTCGATGCGGGCCTCGCCTTCTATCGTGACCAACTCGGACATGCGCTCATCTGGCGCACGGAACACGCCGCCGGTCTGCGCCTGCCTGAAACCGACGCTGAATTAGTTCTGCAAACTGAAGACAAAGAGCCGGAGATTGATTTCTTGGTAGATTCCGCCGACGCAGCGGCCAAGCGGATCACAGAAGCGGGCGGAAAAATAATCGTGCCGCCCTTTGAAATTCAAATTGGCCGGTGCGTTGTCGTTCAAGATCCCTTTGGGAATCCGCTAGTGCTGCTGGACATGAGCAAAGGGCCACTCACTACGGATGTGGAGGGGAATGTCATCTAAATAATCATAAGACAGGGATAAGCCCATGATCCATCTCGAAGTTGAGCGCAATCAGTTTTTAATCAGCACCGATAAATCCAAACTGGATATTCCTTTCATTCATCAGTGGCTGAGTAAACGGTCTTACTGGGCGCAGGGTCGTTCGCTGCCGACCGTCCAACAATCCATTGACCACTCACTCTGTTTTGGCGTGTATGCCAGCCAACAACAAATCGGCTTTGCCCGCGTGGTCACGGATTACACCACCTTCGCCTGGCTCGCGGATGTATTCATCGTAGAAACGCACCAGCGCCAGGGATTGGGAAAGTGGTTGATTGAAACAATTACCGCCCAGCCGTTATTAAGAGACCTGAGGCTCTTCTTTCTCGGAACACGCGATGCGCACGGACTCTATCGCCAATATGGTTTTGAGCCGTTGCCGGCGCCTGAGCGTTGGATGGTCCGCGCTAAATTGAGTTCGTGAGAGCCGCCGGCAGCGCCTGCCCGGAAAACTTAATGCACTACGGTAATAATGATCTCCGGAGTTAGCGCCTCCCACTCGCCGCCGCCTTGGCAGGTAGGGAAGGGGGAATAACAAATTTCTAGTGTGAGGCGGAATGTGCCCAAAGCATTCATCTTCATCCCATCTTCCCAGGCCCCGCCGCAGCGGTCGGTGGGGCCGAGGCAGCCGGGATTAATCGCCAAATCGCCGGACCAACTGGTCTGGAATTGGCTTGGCCCGCCGCTCAGGTTCGTCGCCTTGACGCCCAAAAGGCCATACTTCAACTGAGTCGTCAGGTGACTCTGAATCAATTCCACAAAGCAAATCCGCTCCCATCCGGCGGCGTAGATCGTCTTGGGATTACACAGAAATAACTGCCCGGTGACGCCGCGCGTACCGAGCACAGGTATCGGTGTCGTCGTTGGCGGCACATTCGAGGTCGGAGTGGGCGTCGGGATTGGCCTCAGGTTGAAACGCGCGCTGGCGTAAGAACTCCGGCCGCCGGAGATGTTAGTGGTCAGGCTCACCGGCCCATCCCACTGGCCCGCACTCGCACCGGCGACCGAGATCATGAGCGTATGCGGGCCGGTCGGCAGGCTAAACTTCCCTGACCGTTGGGCTTCCACGGTCCCTAAATCCGTCCCATCCGAATTCACCAAACAACGCGCGTCGTCGGTTGGAGTTTTGCGGTTGATTTGACAACTCAGGTTAATAAACCCGGACAACCAGGTCTTTTGGGGATTCAAGGAGACGGAGCGCGTGCTCGCCGCGTAAACCGTCACCGATTTCAATGCATTCGCGTAAACATACTGACCATTGGCCGCTGGATCGGTCACACTCCGCGCCTCGACGGTATAAGTTCCCGGCCCAACAAAGACCTCCGTCGCCGAAGCCTGAGAGGCCAGCAAGCCGCCGTTCAGGTAGAGATCCGCTGTCAGCCCCTTGGGGAAGACGGTGATCTTCAGCTTGCCCTTGAGAGTAAACGTGGCCGACAGAAAAGTGGTCTGCGGATAACTGCGGCCGGCGGTGATCAAGACGGTATCATCGCGTGTCGTCGGACTCCAATTGTTAGCTTGGTCGCCGAAGAGTTCGGTATGCAGCGTGTGGGCACCGGGGGCGAGAGAGTAGGTAGCTTTCGCACCCGCCGCGATATCTGCTTGGAGCACGCCGTCGAGCGTGGGATGGCAGGCTACGTTATCTGTCGCCTGGCGACCACGCGGTGTGCAGGTAATTTCCAAAAAGCCTTTGAGATATTGCTTGATAGGCTGGAAGGTGATTGGATAGGGGCGACTGCTCACCACCGATTGAATGGAGCGGCTTTGATTAGGATAGATGAACAGGTCACCCGAGCCAGGTTCCTGGGGGGCCTGAATATTGCGAAATTCGATGAGGTGCGGTATGCCCGGTATGACGGAGAGCCGGGCATTATTCACGCCGGCCACAACCAGGTTGCCGTCGAGGTAAATATCTCCGACCAGAGTCACCGGCGACAAGCTCAGGTCAAAGCAGGCCACGCCCGGATCACACGTCGAAACCTGCGCGAACGAGAGAGTCAGGAGACTAAGCCCGACCAAGGCAAACGCTACCGGGCCGGTGATTCTGATTTTCTTGCCTGTGGGCTGAAACACTTCGTCCGGGTGCAGTTGATATTTTTTCACAGGTGTCTCCTTCACGCTCGGGCGCGCCGTCCTTGAGTATAAAATTGCTTTTCAATCTATACTGATATGGGGTTCGCTTACTTCTTCGCTTGATAAATAACAAAGCCTTTCCAGGAAAGATCAGCCCTTTAGTTTACACCTGGCTCTGATTTTTCGCTTGGGCCAAGACAGTGTTTCTTGATAGACTCGCTGGCCGGGGGTGGGGTGATAGGGTAGGAGATAACTATGTCTAAGCAAATAGCATCCAAAACGAATCCGGCTCGTTCCGCTATGCAGTTTTTTGGCGGCCTGCACCGCTGGTTGTATCGCCTCACGGGCGGCACTATTGGAGGGCGTTTCCGCGGTGGCCAGGTTCTCTTGCTCACGACGGTGGGACGTAAGACCGGCCAGGAGCGGACGTGGCCGCTGCTTTACTTCCCGGATGGCAATGCGTTTGTCATCGTCGGCTCGAACGGTGGGCAGGATGCGCATCCCGCGTGGTATCTCAATCTCACTAAAAATCCTACCGCGACCATCGAAGTCGGCCGTCAACGACTGCGCGTGCAGGCGCGGCAGGCCGAGGGCGCCGAGCGCGAACGGTTGTGGCAGCTTGTAGTCCGAACGCTGCCATTCTATGCGGAGTATCAAAAGATGACCGAGCGTGAAATCCCGCTGATGATTCTGACGCCTGAAGAAAGTAAGTAATAGTATCGTTCGGCTTTGGTGCATAAATCGAGCCAAGAGAACCCCGTTGCACCAGCGCTTTATCATAAGCCGCCCAATTCTGGACACGGTATAATGTTTTCGGGCGTGAGGTGGGCATTGATTTGGCAGAAATAGCTACTCTCTCTCTTGGCAATTAGATGAGTCTTGCCCAACTGACAAACGGGCTACTATTCTTGGGGCGAGAGTCAATGCCATCTTGTCGAGCGCTTAAGTACACTGCCCAATAATGGCATCCTGAGAACATGCTGCGCGCGGGCTAAGATGCTGCTCACTGCATTCGCTAACGTGCTTGGGTCGTGCTCGGCGGGCGGCTGATGCCGAGCCGCTGGGCGGCTTGTCGTCATTGCCTTCATGACTAATTAAGGGTGAAACATGCAAAAGCCAACTGCTTTTCGCCTCTGGAGTACAAGCCTCCTGGTTCTAAGCTTAGGTTCATTTCCGGCGCGGCCTGGGATAGCTACAGCGCAGGGTGACCAGGGACGCCGGAAAGGACAAATTGCCGGTGACTATTGTCAAGAAACATCTTTCTCCAATTACGAAAACCTACCGTGTTGCCTGAGGCCACCTCAATCCGGCCATCCATTTGATTGCGACATTATGCCTGCACCGGCGTTCCCCTCCGGTGAGGGGCTTAGCCACAGCGGGTTGCAAAGCACTGACTATAAGCTAGCTGTTTACTACGTTGTTCCGGCCGATATCACTTTCAGTCAAATCGCAATGAACAGAATTGCCGAGGCCACTTTGGAAATGCTAGCCTGGTTTCAGGTTGCCACTGGGGGAAGGACATGGGAGTTAGCCTTTCCCGAAATCGTCACATTTTACCAAGCCAATGAGTCGCGACAGTACTATCAAGACCACGGTGATTGGTGGTTCTCACTATTGCCGGAAATGACAAGTGCCGGCTTGCCGCTCTGGTCTCCCGGAACAATCGTTGTGGTGTGGGCTCACGGAGCGAACTGGCGGGCAGCGGGAGCCCAAAGCTGCAGCGGCAATTGTGGGGTTGCCCTCTTGGATGTTGAATTGTTTCCCGAGCTTAATGATCCTGCTCATTCCGGCGGTACCTGCCCTGATCCAGACGGTGAAGGTGTGGAGGCCTGGCCTTGCACTCCCCTGGGCGCTCTCAACCATGAGCTTGGCCACACGTTGGGGTTGATTCATCCCGCCGATAATCCGGTTACGGCTTCGGTTGCCGGCCATAGCGTCATGCAAACTCATTGGAATTATCTTGATGAAGCGTCTCCGTCAGAGCGACCGTGGGGGTTTTTAAGAAGCGAACGACAAGCCATCAGCCCAAGTCCTTTTTTGAAAACAGGGATGGAGCTTTTCCAGATTCATCAGGACCTTGAGACTGCGGTGAATCTTCCGGTGAGTGGCACCATTCCGTCGGTAAACTTTACAGTGGAAGCTGCCGGGAACAATATCACCTTCGTCAATGACACTCAAGGAGCCACGCTGCACTATTGGACCTTTGGTGATTATCGAGTGAGCAATGCCGTCTCTCCCACGCATACCTATTGGAGAAGTGGCACCTACACGGTGACGCTCAGAGCGAGTAATAGTGAATCAATGATGGGGGTGATGACGAGCACCGTCGTCATTACTGCGGATCTTCCCTTATTGTATCTTCCGCTTATCAGCAACGGCCTTTAGGAGTAACAACGTCTGCGTAATGCGGTTGATTAGGCTCTGCCGAGTAAAAATGTCGCCCAACCCGGCCGGCCGCCAACTTGCTACGCTTCGCTCCGCGAAGCTGATGCCGACCGTTAGCCACAACTGCCTCACCTTATTGAGTCCAATTATGACACTCAGCAGAAAATTCCGCCGATGATTCTTGTGCTAGAAAGAAGTGAGCAGCCGGGTCGTTAGCTTATGTTTCATCCCATCCCCCACGGCGTGGCCGGTCCTTACGATGAACTGATTTGCTTTGGTTCCTTGATCCTGGGCGGGTTGCTGTATCTTGGCCTCTACGTTGTCTCCGGGCGACGCCTCAAGCACAAAAAGGATCAACCAGGTCAAGATTAGGCGGTTAAGTCTTCCTTAATTTGACTCCTAATCAGCCTCTGCGCTATAAACAATTCCGGTTGCCGTTCACCATGAAACTTCTTCGCGGGCTGGTAGTCTTTCTTTCCCTCATGCTTCTCATTGCGCCGCCCGGCGGCGCGGTCTGTTGGCCGCTCCCCGGTGGGCATCATCTCCATATTGGTTGGAATGACTCGGAGGGAGAAGCGACACTGGATCTAACGGTCTTCACCCACCGCGCCTCGGAATCCGTCGGCGATTCACATGGGTCTTCATTCACCCCGGCTGCCTCGAGCGAACTGCCGGGGAGCGGCGTGCTCCTGCCGCGGATCCAAGACTGGTTTTTGCCGCTGATTACCCTCGCTTGGCTGCTGGTCACGCAAGCCATCTTTCCATCTTTGTGGCAACTCCAGTCGGCCACACCGCCTCCGCGCCGAACGATGACACCCCCGCCGCGCCGAACCATGGCGCTCTGACTGGCTGTCTAATTCATCTCATTTTTATTCTATTCGTCAGGAGGCTATGATGATTCGAAATTCCCTGCGCGTCTTAAGCGTGCTGGTTCTCTTTAGCTTGTTGATTGTTCCCGGAGCCGTTTCGGCGCGGGGTCCCGCGCATGAGGAAGTCGAGAGTGGTAGCTACGTGTTAGTCGTCGGCTGGAGCAATGAGCCGGTCATCGTCGGTGAGCCGAATGGGTTGGATCTCTTTATCAAGCTGAAAGACGAACATGCCGAAGAAGAGGAAGAAGGTCATACCGAAGGCGATGAACATGCGGAGGCCGGAGGGGTGACCGGCGCTGAAGCTGCCCTCAAACTCACGGTTGAGTATGGGGGTGTGAGTCGGACGTATGATTTGAGACCGGCGTTTGGCCGGCCAGGGGGCTACACTGCCTCGATTACCCCCACCCGAGAAGGTCAATACACCTTCCACTTCATCGGCAAGATCGGCGAGGAAGGCGTGGATGTTTCCGTTGAACCGCAAGAAGTTACGCCCGCCAGTGAATTTGCTTTCCCGGAAGTGCTGCCTTCCACCCGAGATTTAGAAACCAAACTCACGGCCGCTCAGGCGCAAACTCAAACCGCTCAAATCCTCGCCCTCGTCGGCGTGGTCTTGGGCGTCCTGGGAACCGGTTTGGGAGTGTATGGGATAATGAAAAAGAAGTAAATTAAATAGCACGCATCACGTCTCACGAGTCACGTGACTCGTGAGACGTGACTCACTTCTATTATGAAACTCCGCCTGCTGGCCCCCGCACTTGCGCTACTAATCTTATTTGCCGCCGTCACGCCGGCGTTAGCCCATGCGTTGCTCGTGCGCTCTATCCCGGATGAGAACGCGGCCCTCGACCGCGCCCCGGCGCAGATTGAGCTTTTCTTCAGCGAGACGCTGGAGCCCTCGTTCAGTTCCATCAGTGTCCTTGATTCAAACGGGGCACAGGTGGATAACGCCGATTCAACGCTGGACCTGGCTGACTCCACTCACCTGACCGTCTCGCTGCGCAGCCTGCCGGACGGCGTCTACACCGTGGCCTGGAAAGCGCTCTCGGCCGTAGATGGTCACGTCACGACCGGCGCGTTTCCGTTTGCTGTTGGGAATGTGGATGCGGCGGAGCTCGCCGCCACGGCGCAAGCCAGCCGGCAGGTGAAACTCTCCTTCGGCGAAATCATCGCCAAATGGCTGCTCTATCTGGCCGCGATGGCGCTGACGGGCGGGACGCTTTTCATCTTGACGATCTGGCAACCGGCCTATGAAGTTATTCGATCAGAGCCAGAAGCTGCATTTGATGAAATATTATGGGAGCGGCTTGCTCGGTTGGCGCTCATCGGCCTCGGGCTGGCGAGTATTCTCGGTCTCCTCGTCCAAGCCGGGCAAGCGTCCGGTTTGGAAATCGCCGCGCCGTGGATGCCGGCCACCGGCCAAATCCTATTCAGCACGCGCTATGGTGTCTTATGGCTCGCGCGCTTCGTCTTGCTTCTCGTCTTAGTAACAACACTGCTGGAAATAAAATCCCAGCGGGCGCGTTGGATTAGCTTCAGCCCTTCACTTTTACTCTTGCTCACGATCAGCCTGGGGAGTCATGCTGCCGCCGAGCCGAAACCGCTCTGGCCCGTGGTGGGGGATTGGATTCATCTGGTCGCGGCCTCCGTCTGGGTGGGGGGACTGACGCATTTTGTCGCCGGGATTTGGATGGCGCGGCGGCTCACGCCCACGACCCGTACGCGCCTGACTTCTGAATTCATTCCGCGTTTTTCGATTCTGGCATTGCTCAGCGTCAACGTCATTACTCTGAGCGGAATCTATTCGGCCTATCTGCGGATTGGCAGCCTCGACGCGCTCCTGAACTCTCTCTATGGTCAAGCGTTAATTGTTAAACTGCTCATCGCGCTGCCGATGGTCGCGCTCGGCGCGATCAATCTCCTCGTCATCACACCGCGCGTTAAGCAGGCTTCGACACAGCAACCACCGCTGTCAGCCCACGTAGCGGACGGTTTTCGCCGGATCATCCTCACTGAGATCAGCCTGGGCCTGGCGTTGGTGTTGAGTGTCAGCGTCTTTACTTCCATCCCGCCCGCGCGACTTACTTCCACCTCGCCGGCACTCAGTGCGAGCGCGCCAGCGGATGATCTCAAAATTGATTTGGACATCCTACCGGGGCGCGTCGGGCTGAACACCTTCACCCTCAAGCTTACGTCCAACGGTCAGCCGGTGGATGAAACGAAAGAAGTTGCGCTCCGCTTCACGCCGACGAAAGTCAACGTCCCGCCCAGCGAAGTTCAATTGACCGCGTTGGGCGGCGGCATCTATTCGGCCAAAGGTGCTTATTTCAGTCTGCCCGATACCTGGCAGGTGCAGGCTGTCATTCGGCGCGAGGCCAAGTTCGACACCTTTGCCAATTTTAATTTCGCGCTGGGCGCAACGAGCGCAGGCGCTAATGCGCCCTGGGGAAAATTCAGCGGTGGGGCGCTGCTCTTGGCCGCCTTTGCGTATCTAGTCGCGTTGCCGCCTCTACAAAACACGCTCACCCGGCGCGTCGCCCTCGGTTATTTGCCCGCGGCCGCATTGCTCATCAGCGGCGCTTTCGTTTTCTTCCGATTGCCCAGTGGTCCGGCGGGCCTCGTGAATCCCATCCCGCCCAATGCCGATTCAATTGCGAAGGGGCAGACGCTCTACACAACCAACTGCGTCCCGTGTCATGGAGTGGGGGGCAAAGGTGATGGTCCGGTGGGCCTTACCCTCAACCCGCGTCCCGCGGATCTGACGTTGCACGCCATTCCCGGCGTTCACCCCGATGGGCGGCTCTACGAATGGATCACCAATGGCTATCCCAACTCGGTGATGCCGGCGTTCAAACAACGCCTGAGTGATGAGGACCGCTGGCATCTCGTCAACTTCATTCGCACCATGGCGCCTAAAGGAAATTGACAAATGAAAGCAATTAAATTTTTACTTCTTCTGACTCTGTGCTTGAGCGCGTGTTCCGTCAATGTCTCCCCCCCTTCGCCTTTACCCACCGCCGCCGGGCCTATACCGACGACGACGAATCCACCTCCGTCTCCCGTCCTTGCGACTCCCACCCTCGCCCCGGCCACGCCCGTTACCGTTCCCATCACCTGGGACAAACTTCAACTCACCGGTAAACTGGTTTTCGCCGCCGGCCCCGGCGGCATCGTGCAACTCGATCTGACCTCCGGCGAAATGACGACTCTGTTTCAATTGGCCGACCCACAAAACTCGTGGGTGCAATCGGAATGGGCCTCGCCGGAGACGTCTCAAATCGTCATCGCTTACGCGCCGCCGCCGCCGCCCGGAGGCATTCAGTTCGGATACACCAACTTGTATCTTCTACCCACGGATGGCTCCAGTGAGCCGCTGCCCTTCTTTCTAGAGCTCAAGCCGAACGAAGCGTACTTCAATCCGGTCTGGTCGCCGGATGGCAAATACATCTATGTGCTCCATCTGGTGCCGCCGCCGAGCCAAACGGAGCGACCCTCGTATGCCATTGAACGCTTCGCTTATCCTCCCATTCAGCCGGACCCGGAAAAGGAACGGGTGGTTGAAAATGGATTCTGGCCGCGCCTTTCGCCCGATGGTACAAAGTTGGCCTACGTCCTGTGGGACGTGACCAAGCCCCCGAATGAAGTCTTTGTGGCCGACGTGGATGGCAAAAATGCGACGCAGATTGCTCTGCCGAAATCCTTCGTCGCGGTGGATGCACCCTTCTTCTCGCCGGATGGACAGTACCTGATTTTTAGTGTGATTAATAACACCGGCATTGCGCAACGTTCCTGGCTGGATCGGGTGCTGGACGTGCAAATCGCTTATGCCGATGGCAGCCCGGCGGACTGGTGGCGGGTTCCGGTGGTGGGGGGGGAACCTGAACAACTGACACGCATCTTCGATACCAGCCTGTATGGCGTCTTCTCACCGGATGGTCAGCACATCGTTTATTGCAGCGGGAGTGGCCTGTCAGTCATGAACGCCGACGGCACCGGCGTCACCTCCGTGCTCACCCCCGACCGGATTCCGGGGATGTTCGGCGCGTCCACGGTGAATTGGATACCGTAGGGATTAGCCTGAGCCGGGTTCTCCTGGCGCTGCGTTTCTCCGATAAATCAGCGTTTCTAAAACTACGGGAGTTGATAAGATGTCCCTCACTGCCGAAAAGAACGAACTGACCCGCTACTATCAATACGCCTTACTGTTAGGGGTCTTCACGGTGCTGTACAACTTTATTGAAGGCATTGTTTCCGTTTATTTTGGTGTTCACGATGAGACGCTCACGTTGTTTGGCTTTGGCGCAGATAGTTTCATTGAGTGTCTCTCGGGGCTCGGCATTATCGCTATGACGTGGCGCATTCAAAATAATCCGGATACTCCCAAAAGCGCTTTCGAGAAAACTGCGCTCCAAATAACCGGAACAAGTTTCTACCTTTTGGCCGTTGGCTTATTCGCCGGCGCCTTAGTCAATATCTATGTGGGGCATAAGCCGGAGACAACGGTCAGTGGTTTAATCGTTTCCTTGATTTCGATAGCCGTCATGTGGGCGTTGGTCTATTTCAAAAACAAGGTGGGACAACGCCTCAACTCTGCTCCTATTTTGGCCGATGCCAACTGCACCAAGGTTTGTATTTATATGTCCGGCGTCTTGCTGGCGGCCAGTTTGATTTATCAGCTAACGGGCCTGGGCTATCTGGATAGCCTGGGCGCCTTAGGTTTGATTTACTTTGCTGTTCAGGAAGGGCGCGAAGCATTTGAAAAAGCCAAGGGAATTGATGTTTGCTGTGACGATTGAAGGCCGGGAGGCATAATGGTCGCTCGACACACTCAAGAGATTGCCGATGTTCCAGAAAGTTAGTCGTGTAGGTCATGCTGCAAGCGTGACCTACAGGTTCTTGCTCTTTTTGGGTTTGACTCTTTTCCTCACCGCCTGCTCGGTTGAGCTATCTCAATCCAGCCCTGCGCCCCGACCCTCGGTCGTTGCCCCGACGGTTACGGTTGAGCGTAACTCAAACGCTTCCACGCCTGAAGCTCCGGCCTGGGCCGATTTAAATTTGAGGGGCCAACTCGTCGTCATCACCTCGACCTTCAGCACCAAAGGCGTCCAGCCCATCACGTTTAATTTAGCGAAGCTAGATTTGGAGTCCGGCGAGCTAACCCAACTCTTTCACGCGCCGGATCAGGCTTGGGTCACTTCCGCCTCCATCTCGCCGGACGATCAAAAAATCGTCATCGCCTATGCGCCGCCCCCCGCGCCGGGCGAGATACAGTTCGGTTACTCAAGCCTCTATCAATTGCCAGCGGATGGCTCCGGCGAGCCGCAACTCTTGCTTGAGCGCGCTGACCCGAAGGAGGCTTACGGCAGCCCGTTCTGGTCGCCGGATGGGCGCTATCTCTATTACGTGCATCTGCGTTCGACGCAAGCGGAAAGTGGCAGCTCCTTGACCGAGTATGCCATTGAGCGCCTGGCTTATCCGGCTGGAAAACCGGAAATGATTGTGGACGCTGCCTTCTGGCCGCGCCTCTCGCCGGATGGCTCAAAACTGGTCTACATCACCTACAACTCGGCCAGCTTCTCGAATGCCCTCTACGTGACGGACGCCGATGGTAAAAACTCAACTCTGATTTTGCCTTCGGAAACTTTCTCGGCGGTGGATGCGCCGCTCTTTTCTCCGGACGGGGAAAATGTCCTCTTCAGCGCCGTGGGTTCAGGCCCGGTGACTTCACTTTCTTGGCTTGATCAATTCTTAGGGGTTCAGATCGCCTCGGCGGCCTCGCCCGCGCACAACGTTCCCTCCGATTGGTGGCAGGTCTCGGTGAAGGACGGTGGGTTAAAACGTCTCACCCAACTCCACGAGATTGGTCTCTATGGCGCTTTCGCTCCAGATGGCAAGCACGTGGCCTTCATCAGCACGAACGGCCTTTACGTGATGGAACCGGATGGCCGTCAGGTCTTGCCTGTGCTTGATCGGGTTGGCATGTCAGGCACGGTGAATTGGATTCCGTAGGGGACTGTAACCACGGATTACACCCCGGCCTGCTTGGCGCAGCCGGGGCGGGCGGATTTCACAGATTTTAAAAGACTCTCCCAAATCGGTGTAATCAGTGAAATCCGTGGTTCCTTTGATTTTGATCTGCGTTGCTTGTTCCGGAGCCTCTCCCGTGTCTTCTGATCCGGTTCTGATCGCCGCCGGTGACCTCGCCAGTTGTATTAGTTCCGGCGATGAGGCCACGGCCCAATTAGTGGAGCGCCTCGACGGAACAGTGGCGACGCTCGGCGACCATGCGTACGATATGGGGAGTGCCCCACAGTTCGAGGCCTGCTACGCGCCCACGTGGGGGCGTTTCAAAGATCGCACCCGGCCCGCGCCCGGCGTGCACGATTACTTGACACCGGGTGGAGCTGATTACTTCTATTACTTTGGCGCAGCGGCCGGTGAACTTGGAAAGGGTTACTATAGTTATGATCTGGGCGCGTGGCACCTCCTCGTGCTCAATAGCATTTGTTGGGCGGCGCAGGGCTGTGCGGCCGGTTCAGCGCAAGAACAATGGTTGCGCGCGGATTTGGCGGCGCACCCCGCCCGCTGCACACTCGCTTACTGGCATCACCCGCGTTTCAGTTCCGGCTTACATGGCAACTTTATTCCCGTTCAACCTTTTTGGCAGGCGCTCTATGACAACGGCGCCGAGGTCGTACTCAATGCGCATGACCATCTCTACGAACGCTTTACGCCGCAAGACTCAAACGGCGCCGCCGACGCAACGCGCGGCCTCCGAGAATTCATCGTCGGCACGGGCGGGCGGAGTCACTCGCGTTTTGGCTCAGTCATCCAGCCCACAAGTGAAGTGCACAACGCGGATACCTTTGGCGTCTTGAAACTCACCCTGCATCCAACGAGTTATGATTGGGAATTCATCCCGGCGGCGGGTGAAAGTTTCACCGATTCCGGCAGCGCGCCTTGCCATTAAAATCCAGCCTCACCCCCGGCCCCTCTCCTGACGACGCTCTTGGTTTTCGTCGTCAGGAGAGGGGGCCGGGGGGTGAGGCTGACCTAAATACTTTCACACAGAAAGGATCATCAAACATGCCTCACACGCTCTTGCGCCTCTCCGGCGCGTTACTGCTCATCGGTCTACTGCTCTCTCCCCTCGCCGTCTCAGCGCACGAAAGCACGCCGGTAGGCGAGTATGAAGTCGAATATGGCTGGCTCAATGAACCGCCTATTGCGGGTCAGCCGAATGCGATTGTGATCAATATTCTTGGAACGAAAACTGAAGATGCGATGCATCATACGGCAGCGACGATCTCTCTGATCGCTCCCCTGGATGGCACTACCATCCAGGGTGACAGTATCCCCATTGAAATCAAGACCGAGGGATTGGATGAAGCGTCCGATGCTCACTGGCATCTGTATGTGGATGACCAGATGGTGAGCATGATTCCGCTTGATCAGCCAAGCGTCACGCTCTCCGGCTTGAGCAATGGCAGCCATGCGCTGAAAGTTTCGCTGGCGATGTCCAGTCATGAAGATATGGGTGAACCCGCCACGGCTCACATTACGGTTGAAGGCGCCGCCGCCTCCGGCAGTCCAAAAGTGGAAGGCGTTGGGTCCACAGATGAACATACCCATGACGAACACGAAGCCTTCGCTGACGTGGATGTCTCCGGTCTCAAGCTCGAAGTGGTCTATGGCCCGGAGAGCAAAATCCTGACCTTGCAGCCGCTCGGTGAAGGTACGCCCGGTCAATTCATTGCGCCGCTCACGCCCACGCGCGCCGGCCAATACATGCTGCGCCTCACTGGCAAGCTTGGTGACAGTGATCTAGGAAAGGTTGAAGTCCAGCCCGAGGAAGTCGAAAGCTCGGAGGTAGTACAATTCCCCAACGCCAGCGATCTCTCCGGTGAACTGGCTGCCGCTAAAGCCCAAGCAGGCACCGCGCAAATCTTGGCCATCGTCGGCATCATCTTGGGCGCGATCGGGATCGCGGTTGGCGCTTTTGCATTCGCTAGGAAGAAATAGTTGAAAAGAACGAGCACCCTGAGCGAAGCCGAAGGGCTCAGGACGCTTCCGTGATTCATTGATAGTTAAACCGCTGCGCGAAAACGGATGGCCCGGTATCTCGCATCCGCTTTCCCGCTTGGAAGAATTAAGCATTGAATAAAAATCTCTCGTCCTATCAATCGGTCACCACTGGAATCCATCGCCGCCTCTTCATCATCTGGCTGGCCTTCAGCGTCCTTGTCTTTTTCCTCGCGCACGCGCTGCCGGTCCTCGCTCACGCCTCACTTCTTTCGGCTGATCCCGCGCCGAACGCATTGCTTGAAACGTCGCCGGCGCACGTGCGGATTCTTTTCACTGAGCCGGTCACGCTCGGCTTCAGCCGGATTTCCGTCTTCGCGCAGTCCGGCCAACAGGTAGATAACGCCGATCTGAAAATAGACAACAGCGATAACACCGCGCTCGCCGTCACGCTGCCGCCGCTTGGCAATGGAACTTATCTGGTTAGTTGGCAAGTGATTTCGGCGGTGGATGGGCACACTACCGATGGCAGCTTTCCCTTTGGCGTCGGCGTCAGTCAATTGGCCTCCGCGCCGGGGGCCGTTGCCTCCACCGGGCAACAGTCAACGCTGATCAACATCGCCGCGCGCTGGCTCAACCTGATGGGATTAGCCCTGCTGCTCGGCGTCTTCGTCTTCCGCCTATGGATTTGGAATACGGCGCTCAACTCCGTCGAACTTGATGAAGCCGACGAACGCCTCGACCTGGACTTTGGCCGCGCGAGTCTGAACGTGGGCGTCGTCGCGGTGGCGCTCCTGGCTGCGGCGCTCGCCTTAACTTTAATCGCGCAGGCGAGTCAGGCCGGCCGCAATCTCTTCACGCTGGAGTTCTATCAAATTTGGTTGGGCACGCGTTTCGGCTGGATGTGGATGGTGCGTCTCTGGCTGACCATCGCCGCCGCGTTCATCGTCGCCGATTTAATCGCCGGGCTGCGTCAGGGTCGCAGCAATCTCAAGGGTTGGGAGTGGTGGGCCGGGCTCGGTTTCTCCAGCGTCATCCTCATGACCACCGCGCTGGTGAGTCACAGCGCGGCGCTCAGAATCGAAGCGGCGGATGAGCCGATCATCAATCTGCTGCATGCTCTCGCGTTGCATACCCTCGCCACCGTTCCCCCGGCGCTTAGTGTGGACATACTGCATCTCTTCGCTGCCGGAGTTTGGGTTGGTAGTCTGGTTCAGCTTACGCTCGCGCTCTGGCTGGCGCGGCGACTAGCGGATGAATCGCGCGCGTGGCTCAACTTGACGTTGGCGCTCAACTTTTCCGCGCTCGCAGCGGCCTCCGTCGGCGTGCTAATCCTCAGCGGCAGTTATCTGGCCTCGAAGCATGTGGGCAGTTGGACGGCGCTCTTTGGCACGGCCTACGGGTTGGCGCTGCTCGCCAAGCTCGCGCTCATCCTGCCGACTTTAGGCATCGCCGCCCTCAACTTGTTAATCATCAAGCCGCGCTTGGACAGCGCTTTCAATCAACCTGATTCCGCGTCAACGCTCAAAGTCCAGCGTCGCTTTGGATGGTTGGTGCGGCTGGAAGCAGTGGGCGCGCTCCTCATTCTCGCCGCGACCGGCGTCCTCACCGATTTGCAGCGCGCGCAGGATGCGCCGCTCTTGACCGGTCAAGCGCAGAAAGTTGTCCTCACGCAGACGGCGGATGATTTAAACGTGACGGTCACGCTTGATCCGGGATTGGTCGGGCAAAATACCTTCGACGTTTATCTGAGCGAGAATAATCAGCCGGTCACCGATGCCGGCGAAGTCTCGCTGCGTTTCACCTTCCTCGGCCAATCCATCGGCACGGCCAAAGCGGAAGCGGCCTCGCTGGGCGATGGACATTACCGCGTGGACGGTGGTTACTTGAGTTTGGTCGGATCGTGGCAGGTCGAAGTCGCCGTCCGCCGCCCTGATAAATTTGATACCTTCGCGGCGTATCGTGTGGAAGCGGGTCTCAATGGAGTCATTCGCCCGCTTGAAGAACAGCCTGGCTTGCTGGAACGCCTCGCGCGTTTCTTGACGCGCGGAGATGGCGCCGTCAATGGCGTCTTGCTCATCCTGTTCGCCGCGGGCTGGAGCTTCCTGGCGAACCGCGCGGCCAAGTGGGAATGGCAATTGATTCCACTCCTGCTGCCGGGATTGATTGCTTTTCTCGTCGGCGGGGTGCAGTTATACACCTTCTTCCGCGAGTTCACGCCCGCCAAGTTCCTCACCAATCCCGTTTTACCGGACTCGACTTCCATCGCGCGCGGCAAAGAACTCTACGAAGCGAACTGCCTGCCCTGCCACGGCTGGGAAGGGCGCGCCGATGGCCCAACCAGCCTGGCGCTCAATCCTCGCCCCGCCGATTTCACCTCCGGCCACACCGATAGTCATCCTGATGGCGATGTGTATTATTGGATCAAGTCCGGGATGCCCAACTCCGCCATGCCGGCGTTTGGTGAAAAATTTCAAGACCAAGACCTCTGGCATCTCGTCAACTATGTCCGCCGCCTGAGCGCCCAAGGCCGCGCCTCACCCGCCACGCCGACACCAACTCCTTAAACTCTACTGTTGTTAATCACGAATGTCACGAATTGCTTCGCGCGAATAGCACGAATAAATCTTAAATTAAGAGCTGTTATAAGGAATCGTAAAAAAACAAGGCGGTACCTTTTGATAACGTCATTCCCGCGCAGGCGGGAATCCAGATCTTGTGCCCTGGACTCCCGCTTTCGCGGGAGTGACAACACTCTGACCAAGTTACGGAGTTGTGTTTTACAATCCCTAAGCTCATTCGTGTCATTCGCTCGAAGCATATTCGTGCTATTCGTGATAACAATCTGGAGATAACCCAATGCCTCGCCTCTCACGCCTCCTGATACTCGTCACTCTCTTTGTATCCGCCTGCGCCTCACCAACACCTCAATTCATCGGCACGGACTTGGGCGGTACGCCTGCCCCGGATTTTCACCTCATCGATCAGAACGGCGCCTCCGTCTCTTTAGCAAGTCTGCAGGGCAAAGCTGTCGTGCTCACGTTTTTCTTCACCAACTGTCCAGATGCGTGCCCGCGCACCGCTGAGACTTTTCGGCAAGCGGCTGACCAATTAGGCGCGGACGCTGACCGCGTCGCGTTCGTCGCCGTCAGCCTTGATCCTGAGGGCGATACGCCGCAGGCCGTGCAAGACTTCCTCACTGCGCACCGCGTGACGGACCGCCTGATTTATCTCACCGGCCCGCGCGCTGACCTGCAAGCGGTCTGGAAGTCTTATGCGATGTTTGTCGCCACGCCACTCCCTATGCCAGGGCGAGATATGGAAAATCAAGTCAATCATAGTGACCGGATCATCCTGATTGACTCCTCCGGCCATCAGCGTGTCAATCTTCACACGGATGTCAGCGTGGATGACTTGGTCAAGGATTTACAATTACTTCTGCATTAGGTGACAGTCACCTAATTGGCCCTAAACTAACCACTGCACAAGAAGCTGAAGCACTGCGCTTATCCGCTCCAAGCCGAATAGCAAAATGGCAACGACGATCGCTAACACTATCACCCAGCGCACGGGGACCTTCGCTTCAAATTGTAGTTGACCGTCTTTCACCTTGATCCGAAGCGACATCGGCCCAGCGTTTCCTGGAGGGTGTACTTCTGTATTAGGCATTTTCTTGCTCCTTCGCTAATCTCGCTTGCTCTTTCTTGACGATCCTCGTTGCTTTTTCTACAGCCTCTCGCATTCCCCGCGCACCGACCTTTCGAGTAACAGATCGGATATGGCTTTTCAAGGTATTCTCGCTGATACCAAGCTCTTGCCTAACCTGCCGGCGTAGGACTCCTGCAGCGAATATTCCGATGACTTCAATCTCCCGCTCGGTCAGATTGAACTTTGCCCGGAGCAAGTCCTCAGTCCCTGTGTGCGATGTTGGAGGAGGCGGCCGACGTAAGTTGGGGCGCAGGATGTATCGCTCTTCATCCCAGAGCCAACTCACTACCCGGATGGGGAATATTTCTTCACGCCGACGTAGACTCGGACGTGAACATCCTAATTCGCCGGCTACCTCCACCAAGGTTGCCCCTTTCATGAAATGTTCTTTCCAGATGGCAGATAGAAACCGATCTTGGATACCTGCCATAGTGGCCTCAAGGACTTGTTGTACATACAACTGAGCCGGAAGGCCAGTGTCAAACCGTGTGGCCAGTCTAGGCAACGTGGACATGAACAGACCCCGGAACTTTTGGGAGGATAGCAGTAAAGGCTCACCACCTAGTACATCAACAAGTTAAAGATGTAGGGTAGTGTTCTTTAAAAAGGCTCTCCCGACTTGAGCGGGATTATGGTCAAAAAGCGGTCAAGACGAGCAACCGAAAATGGTCAAAGTTGCGATAGCCAAAACCGCGCCGATTGAGCCATTTGATTTTTAGATT
>Ga0075421_100002011_pt1 | contig 24106 bp, 17 predicted proteins | sample SoiMetdeltSBSDD5_FD_75292 | JGI IMG/M metagenome (GOLD analysis project Ga0075421, IMG submission 75292) | Bulk soil microbial communities from a Populus tree surrounding site in Tennessee, USA - Soil MetaG P. deltoides SBSDD5 | ecosystem: Environmental > Terrestrial > Soil > Tree plantation...
GGGGATGGCCGGATCACGAGGTCAGCCGCGGCCTCGCCCGGTTCACTTCCTCCCGGCGGGAAGCTGACGCGCTCATCATGCGCTGCTGAATCGCATTTACCGGGCGGCGCATCACAATCCCGCGACCCTGTTCGCTCAATTGGACTTTGGTCTAACAAAGGGGTGTCGCCCCGTTGGACCAAGGTCCAATGGGGTTGCGGGTCGAGTGGGGATAGCGTCTGTCGAATTCCCAGTAATGAGGGAGACATGTCGTCGCGAGGCAGGAGCGTCCCGGATGAACACCGACCGGCTGATCAACCTCCTGGCCGCCGTCGCGCTAATCGAGTTAATGTTGACTATCGGCCTCGGGGCCAGGGTTGCCGACGTTTTGGCTGTAGCGAAGGACTGGCGCGGCGTGGTCCGGGCCTTCGTCGCGAATTACGTCCTCGTCCCCGGGGCGGCGGCGGGGCTTTTGCTGCTGTTCCGTGCACACCCGCTCGTCGCGGCGGGCGTCATGATCGTGGCGGCCTGTCCCGGCGCGCCGTACGCCCCGCCGTTCACCGCGCTCGCCCGCGGGCGGGTCGACCGGGCGGTGGGGCTCATGGTCGTGCTCGCCGGGTCGTCCGCCGTAATTGCCCCGGTCCTCCTGAAACTCCTCCTGCCGCTCGTGTCCGGTGACGGACAGGGCGGCGTGGATTCCGGCAGGATGCTGACCACACTGGGGCTGGTCCAATTCCTGCCCCTCTGCCTAGGGTTGGCCGTCTCGGCCTGTCGTCCGGGGCTCGCACAGCGCCTCAGCCGGCCGTTGCAACGGCTCGGCGCCGTTTTGAATCTGGTCCTCTTCGGCGCGATCCTCGTGGTGCAGTTCCCCATGCTCGCCGCGATCCAGGGCAAGGGCTACGCCGGCATGATCGCGCTTCTCACGGCCAGTGCCGCCGGCGGGTGGTTCCTTGCCGGAGGCGACGCGGCCGAACGCCGCACGCTGGCGATCACGACGGCCGTGCGAAACGTGGGTGTCGGCCTGGTGATCGCCGGCGGAAGCTTCCCCGGTACACCGGCAGTCACCTTTACCACGGCTTACGCGCTGCTCCAGACGGTGGTCGTCGCGGCGGCCGCATACGCGCTGGGCAGGAGCGCCACCGCGCCCGCGGCCACAACGACAACGCCGGCTCCCGGTTCACACCCCGGCGCGACCCCTTCCGCGTCAGCGACCTGACGCCGGCCGTAACCCGCTTCAGGTCACAGCCTGGAGCCGGGGCTCGATGACGGCCGGTGCCGCTGGGGCGTGCCCCGCGACGGGCGCGGTGCGCTTGATCACGATGGCGGTCATGTCATCGGACTGCGGGGACCCGTCGCAAAAGCGCTGGACGGTTTCATCGAGCGTGCGCAGGATCGCGCCGGCGTCAGCCCCCGCCGCGGCGCGCAGCGTCTCAGTCAGTCGCGGGATGCCGAACGGCTCGCCGTCTCCGGGCCGACACCACTCGAAGTACCCGTCGGTCAACATCACCAGCACGTCCCCCTCGTTCATCGCCAGGACGTTGGTGGGGCCGTAAACCTCGCCGGCACTGACCCCGAGCGGCAGACCGTCGCCCTCGAACTGCTCGACGTCGCGCGTGGCCGCGCGATAGAGAAGGGTCGGCCCGTGCCCCGCGGAAACCAGGCGCGCGCCACCGTCCTCGTCGAGCACGGCGACGGCGAAAGTAATGAACCGGTCGGCGGGCAGGTCGCCGAGCAGCAGTTCGTTGAGCCGGCCGAGCAGCGCGGCGGGGTCGGGCGCGGTGGGCGCGGTGGAGCGCGCATACGCGCGACAGACGGCCATCACCAGCGCCGGGCCGATGCCGTGCCCCGACACGTCGGCGAGCACGACGGCGAGCCGCCCGTCGGGCAGGGCCTGCCAGTCGTAGTAGTCGCCGCCCGTCTGGTCGGCCGGCCGGTTCATGCCGGTGATGTCGAAGCCCGCCAGCGTCGGAGGGTGCGCGGGCAGTAGCCCAAGTTGGATCTCGCGCGCGACCCTCAGGTCGCTCTGCATGCCGAAGACCTGGCGCTCCGCCCGCTCGTGCGCGGCGGCCTCGTCCGCGGCCTCCCGCACGTGCGCCCTCACTTCACGTGCGACGAACCAACCGGAAAGTGCGGTGAGCGCGAGGATGCCGCCGTAGGCGAAGTACACGGGGTATGCTTCGGGCGGCGCCCCGGTCACGGCGATCGCGCGGGCCGCCAGCGACAGATGGACGAAGGCGGCGGCGAGGCCGGCGTGGAGCGTGAAGTTCGGCCGCAGGCGCATCACTGAGAGCATGAGGACTATCGGCGTGAGCAGCAGCGCCGGGCCCGACAGTGCGGGCACGGCGCCCCGCGGTGAGAGGAACGACACGATCACCAGCAGCACCGCCGCGACGGACAGATCGAACGCCGCATTCGCGCGCCACAGCCAGCCGGGCAGGAGCACCCCGAGGCGGTTGGCGCGGCGGAGCAGGGCGTAGAGGGCGAGCTGGCAGAGGACCGCGGAGACGAGCACGCCCGCGTACGGGAAGAACACGCCGCCGTCCCTCATCGAGACGCCGCCGAACCACCGCCGCGCCAGCGTCATCGCGAGCACCCCGAGCAAGACCACCGTCCAGAGCACGACGCGCCGCGCCTCGCTGCGCTGCGCGCGCGCCGCGAACGACTCGCTCGAGCTGATCGATCCCGCCTGCATTCACGGCCCGCGTCAGGTCGCACGCGAAGGTCGGACCGTCAATCGCGTCGGATGTCGGGCGCCGGCCGGCCCATCGCCTCCCACTTCTCGACCGCGCCCTTCACCACCGCCGCGAGGTTCTTGCCGATCTGCGCGTAAGCGGCGTCGTCGAGGTTTGCCAGCGAGACTCGGGCCGACCACGGCGGCCCGCGGAAGCCGCTGCCATTGAGTAGCACGGTGCCGTGCCGGTTCGCCAGGGCGAAGACGAGCTCGAGTGGGTCGCGGTGCGCGTTCACGTAGGCCATGAACCCCGGGCCGACGTTCTTGTTCGCCCACGCCTCGACGTCGAGGGTGGCGTAATAGCCCGTGCGCAGGGAGTCGTCGTGCAGTTCCAGACCCAGGCCGTGGCACAGCGCCTTCAGGCGGTCCTGGCAGATGCTCCTGCACCGCGTCTTGTACGTCTCCCCGTCGTCCAGCAGGGCGAAGAGCGAGAACAGGGCCATCTGCAACTGCTGGGGCAGCGACAGGCCCGCCGTGTGGTTCAGCCCCACGGCGCGACTCTCGGCGACCATCCGGTCGATGAACTTGAGGCCCTCGGGGTCGAGCGTCAGCGCCCCGTAGCGCTCGTTCAGCTCGGCCCGCGCCTCCTGCGGCAGGCCGGCGATCTTCCGGTCGATCACGTTCCGCTCGTGGATGCCGACGATCCCCAGCCGCCACCCCGTGCAGCCGAAGTGCTTGGAGTAGGAGTAGACCAGGATCGTGTTCTGCGGGATCTCGGCGTAGAGCGACCGGAACCCTTCGACGAACGTGCCGTACACGTCGTCGGTCAGGATGAGCAGGTCGGGGCGCTTCGTGCGCACGATGTCGGCGATCTGCCGGAGCGTCTCCTGCCGCACCGCGCTCGAGGCCGGGTTCGACGGGTTGACGAGGAAGAACGCCTTGATCGACGGGTCCTCCAGCTTTCGGATCTCCTCCTCCGGATACTGCCACGCGTGCCGCCCCTGGTCCGTCATCTCGCTCTGCTCGAGCATGACGACGTCGAAGCCGTACTCCTTCAGGTGCGGGATCTCCAGGTAAGGCGTGAAGATCGGCGACCCCAGGGCGATCCGGTCGCCGCGCGACAGGACCTTGTTCGTCACCAGGGAGTGGAAGATGTACGTCATGGCGGCGGTACCGCCCTCGACCGCGAAGAGGTCGAGCTTGCCGGGCGGCGGGTTGCCGTCGCACATCTCCTTGGCCAGGTACTCTTGCACGATCCGCTCGCAGTGGACCAGCATGCGGTCGGGGACCGGGTAGTTGTCGCCGATGACGGCGTCGGTCAGTTCCCAGACGAACTTGTCGGGGTCGAAACCCAACTGGTCTACCCCGTAAGACACCGCCCGGCGCAGGAGCACCCCGCCCGGGCCGGTAACGCCGCGGAGGAACTGCTCGAAACGCCCGGCGATACCGGGCGACTTCGGCATCCCCGCCAGCCCGACCGCCGGTTCGTCCCGCGTGCGCCGCGCCTCCTCAAGGCCGAAGGTCAACATGAGGCCGAACGCCTCGCGGGGGGTGGTGGCGATCCAGTTCGGGTTGCCACGGCCGGCGTTCAGCATGACCGCCGCCCGGGTCTTGGACGCCTCGTCGGCCATTCCGATCAGCTTGTCCTTCAATTCGAAGGGGCTCAGCTTGCTGTAGTCGGCCGTCTGCGGAAGGGGTGTCGCGGTGAGCGTTGTCATGTCTGCTCCATTCGGGGGCTGAGGGATTAGTGCTCGGTCTTGACCTTCCCGCCTTGCCCGGGCGCCTTGCGGCCGGAGGGGGCGCGGCCGGTCTCCCAGTCGTTGACTTCGACGCCCGCGGGGACGCCGACGCGCACGCGCGCCGCGCGGTCCGGCCGGCCCGCGGCCTTCTGGCGGCTCGCCAGCGCGTCGGGCTTCAGCAGCTTCAGCCCCGCCGACGCGTGGTAGCCGTGGATCTCTTTCACGTCGAGCTTGCGCATGAACGTGATGATCTCCCGGCTGATCACCTGCCCGGGGACCATGATCGGGAAGCCCGGCGGGTAGGGGATCACGAAGTTCGCCGACACCAGCTCCGGCCCGCTCTCCAGCCGCCGGTCGATGTCCGGGCTGTTCAGCTTCACGTGCTCGCACAGCTCGTCCCGGTAGGCCATGAAGAACGCGTCGCGGATCTGCCCCTCCGGCGTCGTTCCGTCGGGGTCGGAGCGGAAGGCGTCGTGGAATCGGCTGAAGTCAGGCAGGTCGGGCACGTCGGAGACGAGGTCGCGGACGCGGGACTTGAACGACTCCCCGTCCTCGGGGCTGCCGGCGTTCAGCCGCCCGTCCACTTCGGCGGCGACCCGGGCCAGCACGCCGATGAGGTGTGCGGCGTCGCCCCGCGTGTTGTTGATGTTGGTCTGGATCAGGACGCTGTTGCGGCTCGTCTTGTTCAGCTGCACGTCGAACCGGGCCGCCAGCATGTTCTTGAACTGCGTCCCGTCGAACCCGGCGGCGCCGCAGGTGATCGTGAGCCGCGTCGGGTCGAGGGCGCACTCGTCCCGCTCCCACGATTCCAACAGCGTCGCCCACGGCACGTCCGGCGGGTAGCCCTCGACGCCGGATTCGCGGAACTCCTGGGGGATCATTTCCGCGGGCGTGAGCACCCGGAAGTACTTCGAGATGAGCGGGTGGCTGTTGACCTCCCGCCGGATGTGCAGCGCCAGCTCCGTCATCCGCATGGTCAGCCCGTACCCCTCCAGCTCCATCTGCCGCCGCGCCAGGTCGAGCGACGCGATGATCTGGAGGTTCGGCGAGGTGGAGGTGTGGGTGAGGAAGGCCTCGTCGAACGGCCCGTGCACCTCGGCGAAGTCGTCGTCGGCGACGAGGACCATCGAACCCTGCCGCAGGGCCGACATCGACTTGTGGGTCGAGTTGGTCTGGTAGACGCGGACGCGGGCCCTGCCCGCCAGTTCCTCGCGCAGCTCGCGGGCCGCCTGCATCGCGGTGCGTCGGCGGTGGATCGGGTCGAACCGGGCGAACCCGAACCACGCCTCGTCCCAGAGGAAGATCAGGTCCGGCTTGATCGCGAGGCACTCGCGCATGACCTTCTTCACGTTGTACATGTGCCCGTCGAACGTGCAGTTGGTCAGGGTGAGCATCCGCACGCGGTCCAGCTTCCCGGCGGCCTTCAGGTCGTTCAGCGCCTTCTTGATGGTGGCCAGCGGCACCGCGCCGTACATCGAGTACTCGGTCAGCGGGAAGGCCTCGACGTAGATGACCTCCGCGCCGGCCAGGACGAACCCGTAGTGGTGCGACTTGTGGCAGTTGCGGTCGGCCAGGCAGATGTCGCCGGGCCGGATCACGGCCTGGGAGACGATCTTGTTGGCGGTGCTGGTGCCGTTGGTGACGAAGTAGCAGCGGTCGGCGCCGAAGGCGCGGGCGGCCTTCTCCTGGGCGAGCTTGATGTTGCCGGTCGGCTCCAGCAGGCTGTCCAGCCCCCCGGTCGTCGCCGACGACTCGGCCATGAACAGGTTCATCCCGTAGAACTCGCCCATGTCGCGGATCCAGTGGCTGTTGAATACGCTCTTGCCGCGGGCGACGGGCAGGGCGTGGAACGTCCCGATCGGCCGCCGGGCGTAACGCTTGAGGTTGTCGAAGAACGGCGTGTCGTACCGCTCCCCGACGCCCTGGAGGACCGCCAGGTGCAGCTCCATCAGCTCTTCCACGTCGTAGAACACGCGGCGGAGGTGGCGGGCGTCGGGCGAGATGGCGACGCGCTCGGGGGCCTGGTCGGTGAGCAGGTACACGTCCAGCTCCGGCCGTGCTCGGCGGACGGACGCGGCCAGCGCCGTCCCGAACGCCGCCGGCTCGACCGTGCGCGGGTCGGCCTTCATGTGGCGGCCGAGGAACTCGGCCATGAGCGGGAAGTCCAGCTTCGAGCGGAACGGGAAGCCGTCGTAGATCACGACGGCCTGGAGGTCGAAGTTGAAGATGGTCGCGACGGCCGCGTCCTCGAACGAGGGGGCGAACACCAGCTCGTAGACGAACGGGTCGTCGGGCCGGCGCAGCCTCCGCATCTCGCGGCGGACGCGCTCCTGGTCGGCGAGAGTGCCCGAGCCGACGACGAGGAGCTCGAAGTAGAGGCGGTCGCGGGCGCCGTCGCGGGCGTACGCCGGACCGCGCGCCTTCGCCTCGGTCGCGTCCCCGTCGGGCGCGTCCGCCCACAGGCCGTCGTCGCGGCGGTAGGTCCCGCCGAGGACCGCCCGGGCCAGCCGCCGGACGGAGTCGCCGAAGCCGGCGGCGTCGCCGCGCCGGAGCTTGTCCCGGAGCTTCTGCACGCGGGCGGTCCCGGGGAACGCCCAGAAGCTCTCGAGCGGCTCGAGCCGCTCCAGCAGTTCCTGCGCCTCTCCGGCGAGCTTGCGCCGCGCCGATTCGTTGCCGTCGTCGGCCGCGGCGGAACACGACTGGGCCAGCGCGTGCAGCCGCTGCCAGTCGTCGCGTCGATTTCCGGCGGCGGTGAGCAGCGCGTCGAACCGCGGCCCGTCGGGTTGGGAAACGTCTTTCGAAGCCATCGTGTCTCCCTCCACGCCAAAAAAGGAGTGGGTTCACTTGTGTGCGTTCACTTGAGGATCAGGATCAACACCATCCCCCAGATCGTCAGCAGCGTATTTCCGACGGCGTAGGTCACGGTGTAGCCCAGCGCCGGCACCTGGCTCTTTCCGATGTCGCAGACGAGCCCGAGCGACGCGGTCGTCGTACGCGCCCCCGAGACGATCCCGAGCGTCAGCGCGTCGTGGAACTTGAACAAGTATTTTGCGATGAACATCCCCAGCACCAGCGGGATGGTCGTCGCGACCGCGCCCCACAGGAACAGCCCGATCCCCTGCGACTTCAGGCCGCTGACGAAGCCCGGCCCGGCGGAGATCCCGACGATCGCGATGAAGATGTTCAGCCCGACGGAGTTCATGAACCAGACGGTCGGGGCGGGGATCCGCCCGAACGACGGGCGCACCGAGCGCAGCCACCCGCCGATGATGCCCGCGATCAGCGCGCCGCCGGCGGTGGAGAGCGTGATCGGCACGCCACCCACCTTCAGCACCAGCGACCCGATGAGCGCGCCGACGGCGACCCACAACCCGATGAAGGCTACGTCGGCGACGTCGGTCGCGCGGTCCGCGACGCCGACCCGCTTGGTGACGGCCGCGATGTCCTGGGTACGCCCGACCAGGGTGAGGATGTCGCCGCGATGGACCTTCGTGTCGGCGAGGATCGGGATCGAGGTGGCGGTCGCGCCGCGCGTGATCTTGCGGAGGAACACGCCGCGGGCCTCGGGGAGCTGCGCCAGCTCCCGCACCGTCTTTCCGTCCGCATCCTTGTGCGTGACGTAGACGTCGACGCCCCCCACCGGCACGGACAGCAGCTCGGGGTCGTCGACCTCGTCGGCCTGGGGGCCGATGCTGCTCACCAGGACTTCGCGCGCGCCGGCGACGGCCAGCACGTCGCCCTCCCGCAGTGTCGAGTCGGCGGTCGCCTCCTCGATGGAGCCGTTGCGGCGGATCCGCTGGACAAAGATGCGCGAGTCGGGAACCAGCGACTCGGCCTCCGCGGCGCGCAACCCCACGACCTTTCCGCCTTGCTTCACGCGGAACGCGCGAATTTCCCAGCGGTGCCAGGCCGTCCCGCCGCCGCCCAGTTCCTTTCCCCCGCCGTGCTCTTCCTCGTACGCCTTGCACGCGGCCGGCAGGTTGATCCGCAGCAGCTTGGGGCCGAGCAACGCGATCACCAGCGCCGAGCCCACCGTGCCGAACATGTAGCTCACCGCGTAGGCGATGGGCATCGAGTCGAGCAGTTTCTTGGATTCCTCGGCGGGCAGGCCCAGCCGGTTGATCGCGTCGGTCGAAAGGCCCATCGCCGCCGAGATCGTCTGCGACCCCGAGTAGAGGCCGGCCGAGTAGCCGAGGTCGTAGCCGGCGATCTTGCAGATGACGACCGCCGTGATCAGGCACAGCGCGCATTGCACCGCCGCGAAGACGGCCTGCGGCACCCCGTCCTTGGCGATGCCCCGAACGAACTGGGGTCCGACCGCGTAGCCGACGGCGAAGAGGAACATGAGGAACACGAACGCCTTGAGCGGCTGCGAGATGGTGATGCCGATCTGCCCGATGACCACGCCCGCCAGCAGCGTCGCCGTCACCGACCCCAGCCCGATGCCGCGGAACGTGAACTTGCCGACGAAGTACCCGACCGCCAGCGTGAGGAAGATGGCAATCTCCGGGTAGGTCTTGAGCGTCGTTGTAAACCACTCCCACATTGCTTTCTCCTGCCAGTCGGCGTCAGGGCGAGACCGCGGGTAACTTCGGGATCAAATTCACCAGGACCGGCCCCCAGGCGATGATGAGGACGTTGCCGATGGCATAGGGGACGGCATAGCCGAGCACCGGGATTTTGCTCTGCGCCGCCTCCTGGGTGGCGAGCAGGGCCGGCGTGTTGGTGCCGGCGCCGCAGCAGATGCCCACCAGGACGCCGCGGTTGATGTTGGGGAAGAACTTCTTTCCGATCAGGAGCGTGAGGGTGTGCGGGAGGAGCACCGCGACGACCCCCGAGACCAGCAGGGGCAGGCCGAACGTCTTGAGGCCGGAGACGAACGAGAGGCCGGCGCCGAGGCCGACGATCGCGATGAACGCATTGAGACCCAGCGTCTCCAGCAGCCAGCCGGCAGGCGCCGGCAGCTTTCCGAACACCGGGTAGGTGGAACGCAAGTAGCCGAGGACCAGCCCCATGACGAGCACGCCGCCGCTCGTGCCCAGTCCGATCGCGACGCCCTTGTACATCAGCGCCGGGATCCCGATGAGCACGCCCAGCACGATGCCCGCGGCGAGCCAGGTGAGGTCGGCGTCGGGGGTGGGGCGCTCGGCGTAGCCCAGCTCCTTCGCGAGCCGCGTGACGTTCCGCGGCGCGCCGATGACCTGGAGCGTGTCGCCCCGGTGCATCGGCGTTTCCGCCAGGAACGCGACCTCCTGGCCGAGGCGGACGAGCTTCTTCAGGCGAACCCCCCGGCCGCAGTCGGTGGCGAGTTCGCGGAGCGTCCGCCCGACCATCCGCTTGTTCGTGACGACCACGTCGGCGGTCTGCAGCGGGAACTGGAGCAGGTCCATGTCGGCGACTTCCTCCCCGAGCGACGTGGCGGCCTTCACGACCGCCTCGCGCCGGCCTACGACGGCGACGACGTCGCCCTCGCTGACGATCGTGTCCGGGTCGGCGTCCAGGACGGCCGTGCCGTGGCGGACGCGCTCGACGGAGAACATCCCTTCGCCGGTCTTCTCGATGTCGGCGACGCTGCGGCGGCCGTTCCCGGGGGAGCCGGAGACGCGGAACGCGCGCGCGACGAACTGGGCGAAGCCGGTGCTGACGCCGGCGCCCTGCTCCTCCCTGCCGCCCGACAGCTCGCGCTCCTTTTTCGCGCACTCTTCCTTCAGGTCGATGCCGAGGATGCGCGGGGCCATCTGCGAGAGGAACCACGTCACGCCCGCGGAGCCGAACAGGTAGGTGACGGAGTAGGCGACGGCGACGTGACTGAGGGCGGCGTCCCTGGCGGTCTGGGGGACGTTCAGCTTGTTGATCGCGTCGCTGGCACTGCCGATCGTCGCCGACTCGGTGACGGCCCCCGCCATGAGCCCCGCGGCCAACCCCTTGTCGTAGCCCAGCAGCATCGAGATGGACCAGACGGAAGCGAGCGCGATGAGGCAGAAAATGACGGTCAGCAGCGCCTGTTGCAGCCCCTCGCCCCGGAGGCCGCGGAAGAATTGCGGGCCGACCTTGTAGCCGATCGCGAAGATGAACAGGTAGAAGAAGACCGACTTGGTGAAGGGGCTGATCTTCACGTCCGACAGGCCGATGACGACGCCGACGAGCAGCGTGCTGGCGACGGTCCCGAGGCCGACCTTGCCGACCTTGAACTGGCCGAGGAAGTACCCCAGTGAGAGCGTGGCGAACAGCGCCAGCTCGGGGTACTTCCGCAGCAGTTCGACAATGTCATTCATGCCGTCATCCGGGTCTCGCGGTCAGAAGCGGTACTGGACGGAGAACTGCAGTCTCAGGTCGTCGCCCTTGTCCCCGTCGTTGTCCTCGCGGATGCCGTAGAGCACTTCGCCCCCGAGCATGACCCGTTCGGCGGGGTAGTAGCGGAGGTTTGCGACGGCGTACTGGCCGGAGTGGTAGTCCGAGCCGGCCTGGCCATCGACGTTGTCCACGCTGACGTAGCTGTACGCGAACGTGCTGCCCAGCTTCGCCGTCCACCAGTGCTGGTAGGCCAGCATGCCCGCGAACACGTCGAGCACTTCGAGGTCTTCGCCCGGCGCTTCGATGACGCCGTCCAGCCCCAGGCCGTTGGTGTCGTTCACGAACCGCGCGATCCCGCTGCCCGCGGCGACCTGGAAGAGCAGCGCGTCCGTGTGCTTGTCGTCCAGCTTGATCGTCTTGACCGAGCCGGTCAGGTTCAGCCCGTAGCCCAGTTCGCTCTCGCGGTTGCCCTCGTCGGGGTCGAACTGGAGGAACCGCAGCACGCCGGACAGTTGCAGGTGCCCCCACTCCGGTCCCCAGCGCACCTGGCCGGCGAGGTCGGGCAGCGCCCCGGACTCCTCTCCCGTGAACCCGGCGGGGATCGTCAGCTCGCTGTTGGGGTCCTCCAGCGCGACGGCGGTGTACCATTGCTCGCTCAACTCGCGGCGGTAGCGGACCTGCGGCCGGCGGTTGGTGATCACGCCGGGCGGGCCCTGGAAGTCGAGGGTCGCCGGGATCACCGTGGCGTCCTGGAACGCGCTCCACGTCTGGCCGGCTAACAGCTGGTTCTTGTCGCCGACCTGCCCGTAGGCGTGGCGGATCCGCGGCTCGGCGCCGTCGGTGCCGAAGAAGTCGATCTCGATGTAGGTGACGAGGTCGCCCCAGTTCTCCGTGGGCGTCTGCGTCTTCAAGAAGAGGCGGGTCTGGCGGATGCTGAAGTTGGAGCTGCCCGAGCCGGTCTTTTCGCCGCCGGTCGGGATCGTGTTGACGACGAACGAGTCCTTGTTGCCGATCCGGTCGGCGTCGAAGATCGCGTCGAGCTGGACGTAGCCCCCGATCTGGAAGGAGGTCTTCGTCCCGGGGATTCGGACGGACCCGGGGAAGTCGCCCTCGGCGGCGTACTTGTTGACGTCGAAGAAGTCCGGGGTGGTCAGCCGCGGCTGGCCGCCTTCCACGCGGAGCAGGCCACGCGACTCGGCGTCCTTCATCACCGCCTGCTGCGTGTCCGCGACTTCGCGCACCTGGGTGCGGAGCCGGGCGTTCTCCTCCTCCAACAGCCGGAGGCGTTCCTCCGTCTGCTGGCGCCACTTCGATTCGTCGACGGCGCCGACGGCGCCTGCGCCCTCTTGCGGCTGCCCTTGCTGTGGCTGTTGCTCCGGCTGCGACTGCGCCGAAGCCGGAAGACCGGCCACCAGCGAGGTGGTGCCGATCCAAGCTGCTGCCCGTATGGCCGCCCGATGCCGCATGCCCGATTTGCCTCCGTGAGTCCACGAAGGTTTAGCGGGCGGCGGAGCCGGGAACTATTAGACTTTGGTCCCATGCCGGCGCTGCGGGCGGCGCGACGGCCACTGCCGGGGCATCGGATCTCCGGTAGAACGCCGGAACGGCCTGCCCGTTAAGGACGTCGTCCGGCGTGAGCGCGCCGAAGAGCTGAACGAGTGAGGCGACCAGGCCGGTCCACCCGGTCTGGTGACTCGCCCCGATCCCCGCCCCGTTGTCGCCGTGGAAGTACTCGTAGAAGAGGAGGTGGTCCCGCCAGTGCGGGTCGGACTGGAACACCTCGTTCCCGCCGTAGACCGGTCGGCGGCCGTCGGCGTCGCGTGTGAAGATGGAGATGAGGCGGTTGCCGATCTCGCCGGCGACCTGGAAGAGGGTCATCTGGTTGCCCGAGCCTGTGGGGCATTCGACCTTGAAGTCGTCTCCGTAGAACGCGTAGAGCTTGAGAAGGGCGCGGATCAGGAGGACGTTGACGGGCATCCACACGGGGCCGCGCCAGTTGGAGTTGCCGCCGAACGTCCCGCTGGTGGACTCCGCCGGCGCGTACTCGACCCGGAACACCTGGCCGTCATGAACGTAGGCGTAAGGCTCGTCCGCGTGAAGGCGGGAGAGGGAGCGGATGCCGTGGGGGCTGAGGAACTCGTTCTCGTCGAGCAGGACGCTCAGGACGCGGCGGAGCTTGTCCTCGTTCAGCAGCGCCAGCAGGCGGCGGCCCGCGACCCCCGGCGTGCGCGGGCTGGCGATCCGGGCGGTCAGGTGCGGGTTGCGGTCGAGGAACCACCGCACGCGGTCCAGCGCCTCGGGGATCCGCTCCAGGCTCTCCGGCGGGATGACCGTCGTGGCGCAGAGCGACAGAAGGCCGACCATCGACCGCACCTTGAGCCGCGTCGCCTGCCCGTCCGGCGTACGCAGGACGTCGTAGAAGAACCCGTCCTCCTCGTCCCACATCTTTTCGCCGCCGCCCGTGCCCATGTGGTCCATGGCGGAGGCGATCGCGAGGAAGTGACCCGTAAATTTCAGCACGTAATCTTCATATACCGGGTCATCTCGCGACAACTCGAGCGCAATCTCCAGCATCGACTGGCTGTAGAACGCCATCCAGGCGGTCCCGTCGGCCTGTTCCAGGTGGCCGCCGGTCGGCAGCGGCGCGCTGCGGTCGAAGACGCCGATGTTGTCCAGTCCGAGGAAGCCGCCCTCGAAGACGTTGCGGCCGCTGCGGTCCTTGCGGTTGACCCACCACGTGAAGTTGAGCAGCAACTTCTGGAAGACGGACTTCAGGAAGGCCATGTCCCCCACACCGCCGCGGCCCTGCCGGTCGATGTGGTAGACGTAGAGGGCGGCCCAGGCGTGCACCGGCGGGTTGACGTCCCCGAAGTTCCACTCGTACGCGGGGATCTGCCCGCTGGGGTGGAGGTAGTGCTCCTTCAGCATCAGCAGGATTTGCTGCTTGGCAAAGTCGGGGTCCACCGCCGCGAGCGGGATGCAGTGGAAGGCGAGGTCCCACGCGGCGTACCAGGGGTATTCCCACTTGTCCGGCATCGAGAGGATGTCCGCGTTCACCATGTGAGACCACTCGGTGTTCCTGGGTGCCCGCGGCAGGCCGGGCGGCGCGCCCTCCGGGAGACGGTCCCGCAGCCACCGGCTGATGTCGTAGTAGTAGAACTGCTTGCTCCAGAGCATTCCGGCCAGCGCCTGGCGCGTCACGGACGAGGCGTCGGGGCCGACCGAGGGGGGCGTGATCGACTCGTAGAACTCGTCGGCCTCGGACCGGCGGGCCGCGAAAGTCTTTTCGAAGCCGGGGCCGAACGCTTCCGCCCCGGCGGCGGATGCCCGGGACAGCCTCAGGCGGACGACGCGGGTACGGCCCGGGCCGACCTCGAGCAGGTAGTGGGCGGACGCTTTCGTCCCCACCTGGGCGGGGTTCACCGCCTCGTGCCGGCCGTGCACGACATAGTCATTGATGCCGTCCTTGACGAACGGCGAGGCGTTCCCCACGCCGAAGCACCGCTTCCAGTTGGTCTCGTTCTCGGTGAACAGCAGGGGAGGGTTGTCCGCGCAGTACAGCCGCCATTCGCTCAACTCGTGGTGGGAGGCGGCCACTGCGGAGATGCCCGGCGACGGAAGCTGCGCGCGGCGGAGAACCGGCCGGGGCTCCGGCTGCGACCAGGACCACGTGTTGCGGAACCAGAGCGTCGGGAGCAGGTGCAGTTTAGCCGGCCTGTCGCCGCGGTTCGTGACGCCGATCCGGACCAGCAGCTCGTCGGGGGACTCTTTGGCGTACTCGACGAGCACGTCCCAGTAGCCGTGCCCGAACACGCCGGTGTCGAGCAGCTCGTACTCCGGCTCGAGGCGGCCGCGGCGGGCGTTGGTTTGGACGATGTCGTCGTACGGGTACGCCTCGTGCGGGTACTTGTACAGGAACTTCAAGTACGAGTGCGTCGGGGTGGCGTCGAGGTAGAAGTAGTACTCCTTGCAGTCCTCGCCGTGGTTCCCCTCGGCGTTCGCGAGGCCGAACATCCGCTCCTTAAGGATCGGGTCCTTCCCGTTCCAGAGCGCCAGGGCGAGACACAGGCGCTGGCGGTCGTCGCAGACGCCGCCGATGCCGTCTTCCCCCCACCGGTACGCACGGCTCCTGGCCTGGTCGTGTGTGAAGTAGGCCCACGCGTTGCCGTCCGGGCTGTAGTCCTCCCGGACCGTACCCCATTGCCGTTCGCTCAGGTACGGCCCCCAGCTTCGCCACGGCGCCTGTCGGTCCCGCGCCTCGGCAAGACGGGCCTGTTCCGCGTTCACTGAATCTCCCGTTCCCGCCGCCGTGGTCGAGGCCGCGTGCGCTTAGTACCGCCGGTCGTACGCCTGCTGCGCGGCGTCGCGCGCGACGGCGCAGTCGGCGAGCAGGAAGTCCCAATTCTCGCCCGTCCTGCCGAGCGCCTGGGCGATGCGGCGGCCGTTCTCGACGGTGCGCTGGATCTCCATGAGGTAGTCGGCCATCTTCCGGATCTCGTTCTGCTCGCTCGTCTTGAGGCCGCGGTACCCCATCACGTTGGCGCCCCACACGGGCTCGCCCGCCAGGTCGCTGAGGTGCTCGAGGCGCGAGATGAGCCGGTCCAGCTCGTCGGCGATCAGGTTCCGGGCGTGCCCGCCGACGTCCTGGAGCGTCCGCTCGGTCGACGTCGCGGTTCCGGTCGCCGCGAACTCGACGGCGTAGAGCTCCCAGAACTGTTTGAGCCGGCGCTGTGTGGAGGTGAGCGACTTGTCCTGGAGCGCCTTCTCCACGTCGGGGGCGAGCTGCGCCTTGAGGTCTTCGAACAGAGCCGCCATCGCCTCCCGCCGCGTCTCCGGATTGGCGACGTCAATGGCGGGGCCGCCGCTCCGGGCCTTGGGCGTGTACTTCAGGTCGGGGGAAGCCTTCACGAGGGCGGCGAGCGCCGTGGCGTTGGCCGTGCGGGGCAGGTCGCCCCGGCCCTTCGTCACCGCCGCCGCCTTCTCGAACGCCTCGGCCGCGGGGATGCGCTGCTTCAAGCGGACCAGGCACTCCCCGCGCAGCATGAGCAGGTCGTGGCGTTCGGGCGAGTCGCGCTTGACGGTGTTGGAGGAGAGCTGGGACGCGACCTTGCGGAGGCAGGCGGGGTAGTCGCCGGCGTCGAAATCGGCCCGCGCGTCCTCGAGTCCGCGGGGCGGGGAGGACTGCGCGGCCGCTTGCGACACCGCCAGGAGAAAGGCCGCTGCCGTTAATGCGATGTAAGAGGTTCGCATGGTTTGCCTCGGAGTTTGACGCGCACTACAGCACGTTGCGCCCGCGCCGGCTATTGGACCTAGGTCTCACCCCGGCAACCGGGGGCAGTACGCCGCCACGGGCGCGGTCACAGTTGGCCCCGCAGGGCGCTTCGGACGCTTTGCAAGAGCTTCTCGCACTCGAAGGGCTTGGCAAGGTAGTCCATCGCGCCCGCGCGCAGCGCCGCGTCGCGCGACCTGGGGTCCTCGTGCGCCGTGATGAAGATGACCGGCAGATTCCATTTCTGGTCGGCCAACTGTTTCTGGAGTTGCAGCCCACTGATCCCGGGCAGTCGCATGTCGAGGATCAGGCAGCCGGGCGTGCCGTTGTCGGCGTGGGCGAGGAATTGTTCGGCGGAGGCGAAGAGGCGCACGGTGTGCTGCAGTGACGACACGAGGCGCCGAATCGCCCTGCGGACCGAGGCGTCGTCGTCGATGACGAAGATAACGGGGCCGCCCATCGGGAACCTTGTTGCGCGCCGGGGGGCACGTCCACGCGCGATGTGCGCCCACAAGACATCGCGGCGCCACCCGGGCAGGCCGTGATATACGGCCGTGGCACCGGCGATTGGAATTGGACTTTAGCCGTACGACGAAAGCGCGACGTTCGGGCGGAACGACACCGGGATGGTGATTGAGGCGGCGCGGCGAAGTGAGCGGCGGACTCGGTATCAGCACCGGGGAGGCGCCGAGCCGACCGACGACGGGATGAGCAACCGGCGAGTCTCCACGATCGACGGCGGCACCGCCGGCAACGGACGGTTCACCAGCGGTGTGACAGGCATGGGCCGGCGGGCTCCGCCCAATCGTCCGGCCCGGATTCCGGCGTGCTCGCTACCCCGAGCCGCTCGGCGATCAGCACCAGCGCGGCCAGGGACTCCACCTCCATCTTCTCCATGACCCTGGCGCGGTGCACCTTGATCGTTTTCTCGCTGATCCCCAGCTCAACCGCCGCCTGCTTGTTCAACTGGCCCGACACGACCAGGGCCATCACTTCCTGCTCGCGCGGCGTGAGGCGCTCGTAGCGGTGCTGGAACAGTTCCGATTGATGGCGGTCGACGCCCTGCCGCCGGTCTTCTTCGATCGCCTGGCGTACGGCGGCGAGGAGCTCCTCGGGGCGGAACGGCTTCTCGAGGAAATCCCTGGCGCCGTGCCTGAATCCCGTGGCGGCAGCCGGGACCGTGGCGTGCCCGGACAGGAAGATCACCGGCACGCCGCGCCCGTTGCGCCCCAGGGCCTCCTGAACTTCCAGGCCGGTCATGCCCTCCATGCACAAGTCCAGCAGCACGCAGGCCGGGCCGGCGGGCAGTCGCTCGCGGAAGAACCTTTGGGGTGAGGCGAAGGTCCGCACGGCGATTCCGACCGACCGCAGCAGGCGGGAGACGCCCCGCCGGACCTCCGGGTCGTCGTCCACGACTAGCACCGTCGCGTCCTGGGTTGTCATGGTCTGCGTCATGTCGCCGCCTCACTCCCTGGGGATCGAAACGTGCATCGTCAGGCCGCCGCCCGGGTTTCGCGTCGGCCAGATGCGGCCGCGGTGGCCTTCGACGATCGACTTGCTGATCGACAGGCCGATTCCCATGCCGTTCGGCTTGGTCGAAAAGAACGGGTCGAACACGCGCTCCAGCACGGACTCCTCGACCTGCGGGCCGGTGTCGGTCACGGTAAAGACGGATTCGCCGATTCCGGAAGCGGTGCGGATCGTGACTTCCCTGGAGGTCCCGGGCTGTTGCCTCACCGCCTGGAGCGCGTTGCGCGTGAGGTTCAGTGCCACCTGTTGCAACTGCACCTTATCGCCGAGCACCGGCGGCAGGCCGGGCAGCAACTCCAGCGTGACCGTCGCCCCGCACTGCCGCGCGTCGGCGCGGATGTAGAATTCGATTTCGCGCAGGGCGTCGTTCAAGTCGATCTGCTCGAAGGCGCCTTCTGTCTTGCGGAGCAGCCGGCGCTCGCGCTTCACGATCTCGGAAACCCGCATGGCGGAGTCGATGACGTCGCTCAGGGCGTCGTCCGCCTCCGCCAGGTCGGGCTCGGCCGTCTGGAGCATGTTGCGCACCGCCTGGGCGTTGGTCACCACCGCCGCCAGCGGCTGGTCGAGCTCGTGGGCGATGACGCTGGCGAGCCTGCCCATGTCGGCCACCCGCCCGACGTGGGTGAGCTCCTGCTGCTTCTGCACCAGCCGCTGTTTGGACTGGCGCCTCGCGATCGCGTTGGCGAAGACTTCGCCGGCCAGGTGCAGCCGTGAAATGACCTCCGCCGACCAGGTGCAAGGCCGGCGGACCGCGCCGAAGGTGAGGACGCAGACGAGCGAGCCGGCAATGGACACGGGGATGCCGAGCGCCGCCTTCATCCCGGTCTCGCGCACGAAGCGTCGTTCCTCGACGGCGTGCTCCGGAAAGTCGTCCGGCAACCGGGTGAGCACCACCGTCCGCCCGGCCGCGAGTTCTTGCGTGACCCAGGGGAGCGCCTTGCTGACGGGGCCGGGGGGGTATCGTTCTACGCCCGGCACGGCGTACGAGTGAGTGACGGCGAGGCCGCCCCCGGGCGTGAGTTCCGAAAAGGAGCCGCGGTCGACGCCGAGCATTTCCGTGAGGCGCCGGAGCCACAGGTGGATCTCGCCGTCCACCTGCTCCTCGAGCAGCCCGCTGAACCGCGCGGACATCTCCGAGAGGAGCATTTCGAAATCCAGTCGTTCCTGGAGCGACTTGGTCAGCAGGAGGTGCGGGGTTTCATCCCGGACCACGACCAAGCATTCCGTTGGCCGGGTACCCCCGCCGGGGACCAACGACACGCTCACCGGGATGCTGTGGCGATTGGCCCGGATCACGTGCATCGCCCGGCCGTTGACCAGGCCGATGGCTTCCAGCGCGCGTACGGATTCCTTCGCGCACTGCGGGGGGGAAGGGTAGCAGGACACGAGGTCGCTAAAGCGACGACCCGACGCGAAGTCGGCGTCAATCCCGTAAAGCCGCTCGGCGCCGCTGTCCCAGAATGTCACCTGCAGGCTGAGGTCGAGTGTGAAGACGGCATTGGGCGCTTCGCCGTGCGACGGCTGTGGTTCCAACGCGCAGGCGGGGGGTACGGTCGCTTGCGGGCGGTCAACGTCCCCGGAATTCAAAATTTGCTCGACCCACGCATTCAAGTGCCCGGCCCAGGCCCCCCTAGGTCCGCTTACGGCCCGATCTGCAACGACCGATTTGGACGGAATTGTCGCTACACCCCGCGAATCCTGCCCATACCACCCAAGTGGAATCACGCTACTGCTGATGGATCGACGAGGTCAAGGAAATTCCTGTCAGTCCATGTGTCGAGGCCCCTACAACGCCGCCACGGGAAATGTATTCCCCCCTTCATTTCCGTTCCATTTCAGCCTAATCCGAACTAGGCCGGCTTTCCTCTCATGGCTGGTGCACCGAGGATTCGGCGGTTCATGACGCGGTACCCGAGGAGCACCAAGGGTACCCCGAGCAAGGGGATGAGCATTATTGCGACCGCCAGTCGGAAGGCGTGGTCGAGGGTGCGGCGGGTGGCGTCCTCGGTGGTGGTGATCGTCTGAGCGGTCGATGTGGACAGCGTCGTCCCGGCCTGCTCCGTCCGGGCCACGAGCTTGGATACTTCGCCGACGATCCCCCGGATTCGGCCGTCCTGCGCCTCGATTTGCTTGAGGATCGTCTCTCGCTCCGCCGCGAGCGCCTGCGAGGCCTGCTCGATCGCCGCCTGCCGCTCGCGCGCGGTCGCCTCCGCGACCTGTTTCACCGCCGCCTCTCGCTCGGCGGAAAGATCCTTCGGGTACTTCACGACCGCCTGGGCGAATCGTTCGGTGGCGCCAGCGAACTTCTCCGTGCTGTTAACGAAGGTGCGGATTTCGGGACTCTCGACCGTGCTGGTGACCGCCAGGTCCACCTGGTAGGCGGCGAGGATCGGGAAGCGGGAGCCGATGTAGGCGAGGCGCTCCGTCAGCGCGCGGTAGCTGCGCAACTCCCGGACCGTGGGGTTCAGGCCCGCGAGCGGGTCCACGTAGAACAGGCTGAACAGGCTCCCGGGGTTCTGCGCCTCCGGCGACTGCGGGGTGAGGTTGCGGTAGGCGTCGAAATCGCTGAAGCGCGTGTACCCGACGTAGTACTGCTCCGGGTGGTCCCGACGCCACTCGTCGATGAGCTTCCGCAACTGGTTGCAGTGCTGCTTGCTCAAGACCCGTTGCACGGCGGCCCACGCTTCCGCCTCGCCCCGGCGGTGGGCGTCGGCGACGGCCTTGCCCTCCTCGCCGAGCAGCGTCGGGACCCAGTGCTTCTCCACCGCCTCACTCTTGAGGGTGGCGAACACGACCATGTCCAGGAGTCCGACAACCGGGTTCGGGCCGGTCGCGTTCGTCATGCACACGGTGATCGTGGCCAGCCGCTGCTGTCGCGCCCATTTCTGTTTGTTCGGGTCCTTCGACGTCGCGACCAGGGCGTCGAGGGGCTGCACGACCGTCTGGGTGTAGGAGTCCCCGAGGCTCATCACCTGGGAACGGATCTCGTCCATGTTCATTGAGGGCCCCCCGGCCTGGCCCTGGCCCGGCCGGAGGATGCCCAACCCGCCCCCGCCCCCGCCCCCGTCGCCGCGCGACGCGCCGGCAAGGTCGTTGGACCCCTTGCCCGTGCAACCGAACGACAGGAGAGCCGCCGACAGAAACACGATGGCGGGTTGCAACAGTCCGACTCTGGACGGCTTGACTCTCACGGAATGCTCCCCGGGGCCGCCGACGGTCCCGCGTTCCGGGACCACCGGCGGCCACGCGTCATCGGCGGAAGGCGGCGGGGTCACTACTGCCGCGGCCGCTGCCCCTGGGCCGGCTGCCCCTGCGCCGGCTGGGCAGCGCCGGCGCTGGACGCGCCGGCCGGGGCCGAGCCGGACATGCCGCCGGAAACCTCGTCGAGCTTGGCGATCGCCGCGTCGAGGCGCTCGTTGAGCGTGGCGCCTTCCGTCTTGGCCTTTTCGATCGCCGGCCTGGCCGCGTCGATGCCGGCGGGGGTGAGGTCGCTCGCCAGCGCGCGCTGGATGTCCTGGAGGTCCTTGAGGAACGGCTGGTACGCGTCGCGCGCACCCCGTCCGGCGGCGACGATCTCCTCGTAGTTCTCCTTGATGCCCTGCCGCCGGGCCGAGGCGCCGGCGCGGAGCTCGGGGTTGGTCACCTGGTCCATCTCCTTCTCCCACTTGGCGACGTACGCCCGGCCGTTGGCCCGCATCTCCTGGGCCCGGGTGCGGGCGCGGTCTCCCGCCGCCTGGACGTCCTTCACGGCGGCGGTGTACTGCTTATACGTCTGCGGGAGGTTTCCCCCGCCGGCCTCGAGTCTCCCGAGCGCGGTAATCGCGTCGTTCACTTCGGCCTTCGACTTCACCAGCTCCTGGCGCGTGCCCTTCAGGCTGACGATCGCCTTCTCGCTTTCCACGGTCCGCCCGCTGCCTTCGTCCTTGGCGCACCCGGTGAACACAACGCCGGCCCCCAGGCCGCACACCAAGACCAACGCCCGCATGTACCCGTTCATGACGCGCTCCTTGCTTCACGCCCGTGGCCGAGAGGACCGGCAACGCACGGGCAAAACCCACTGAGTGAAGGCGACGGCACGCGCCGCCGCCGTTGTTCAATTCGCCATTCGCCCCAACTCTCAACGCCTCGCCCGGGCCCCAGTGTGGCCCTGCCGGCACGCGCCCACGTCACGGCGACTCCGAGCTCCAGCTAGCCGGTTCGGCGCCCATGCGCTCCCCCAGGTCCGCCAGCGCGTTCATCGTCTTCTTGTTGAACGGGGCTTGCACCGGGGGGACCCACCCGTCCGGCACCGCCACCACCCGGACCTCGACGTCGGCTCCGTGCTTCAGCCTTGCCAGTTCCGCCTGGAGGAAGAGCTGGCGCATTGAGGTGACGGTCGCGGCGCGCGTCGAGGCGGTGAAGCTCTTCTTCAGCACGCTCGACCACTTCGGCTGCACCACCTCGGGTGGCCAGCGGAGCTCGTTGTTGAAAATGACCCAGTACCGAACCTTGGGGCACGGCGTCCCCGGCCACGACTCCCGCCAACGGTCGAAGAACGTGTAGCCTGCGCGTCGGTTCGGGGGCACGCCGTACAGGATGTTCCCCGTGACCCCGCCGTCCACGTAGAGCGAAGGGCCGATCCGCCGCGGCGGGAACACCCCCGGCACCGCGGCGCTGGCGAGCAGGATCTGACGGACCTTACGCGGGTCGCCCGCGGCGGCGGCCTGCCGCGCCTCCTCGACGATGTCCCAGACGTGCACCTCCTCGGTGTCGATGTCCGTCGCGCTGACCGCCAGCATCCTCCCGTCGGCGCCGGCGTCGCCGATCCGGCGCAGCATCGGGACGTCCACGACGTCGCGCAGCTCTCGCTCGAGGCCGGGGATGTCGGCGTAGGCGGCGCCGCCCTGGAAGAGGGAGAGCAGGCCCCTCGGCTTCACCCAGTCCTTTCTGGGGTTGCGGTACAACCGCACGACCTTGTCAACGGACTGATCGTCGCCCAGGAACGCAAACGGGGCGATCAGCGCGCCGGTGCTGACGCCGGTCACGCCGTCGAACTGCGGTCGCGACATCGGCCCCGGCGGCACCTTCCCCCAGCCCTTGAGGAACCCCGCGCCGAACGCGCCCCAGTCGCCGCCTCCGGAGATGATGAGGAAGTTGACGACGGCCGGCGTATCCGAGCGGCCGGCGGCGTGGTCGTCGTGTCGGGACTTCAGGTGCGTCACGAAGCGCTCCACGATCGACTCGTGGACTGCCGCGACGTCCCGGTCCGCCGCCGCTCGCGCCTCCATCAGTTGTCCCGCCGACCGCGCCGGCCTTGCCCGCTCGGAGCTCCCGCAGCCGGCCAGCAAGAGGGCCAGCACCGCGCCCGTCGCGCATAGTGAGGGCACGCGGCGGGGCCGTCTCGTCCCGGGAGTGCCTGTCGGGCGGCCGGCCATAGTAATCCCTTCGTCGCGTGCGGTGGCGCTGCCGGTCCTCCCGCCGGGCTTGCGTCGGGCCCCCGCGGCCGCTAATAGCGTTCGGTGGCCGACGGGCGCCTCGGGTCGAACCACACCTCGTACCCGGTCAGGTCTTTCATCTGGCGCTGGGCGACGGGGCGCCCCTCGATCCGCACCTCGTCACGCCCCGGGTCGAGCTCGAGCGTCTCGCCGCCCCTAAGCCAGCCGGTGTAGACCATGTTGTTCGTGGGCCGCTCGTAGACGTACGCGATGCCGCGCTCCGGCGCTTTGAAACTGACCGCCTCGCCGCCACCCATGAGGGCGACGGACTTGGCCGTCTTGGGGACGGAGGGGGGCCGTTCGCTGGAACACCCGGCGAGGAGCGCCACGAGCACGAGTGTGCCTGCGGCGGCGGCGCGGCCGGGGGAGGCGTGGACGCTGCGGCTGCGTTTGGGCGTCGTCACGGTTACGGTCCTTCCACTGCATTCCTTGCCGCGGCGCGCCGGCGCGCGGCGCCGCCGCCCGACTGGCCTACCGGTCGACGGGGTCGACGGCGACGGCCAGCGCCTCGCTGCGCGTGGCGATCACCTGGTCACCGATCTTGACGTTCTCCAGGTTCCTGCGGTCGCGAACCTTGAACGGGCGCGCCTTTCCCGCAGGGCCACGCAGCACGACGGTCCCCTTCTTTTTGTCGACGCGGTCGACGACGGCGGTGAGGGTGGACTGCCTCGAAAACGACCCGTCCGACGCCGTTTCCCAGTCGCCTGCGTCGGCCGCCGTCTCCGCGTTCTTGCCGGCGTCGCGGACCTCGATCTCGACGGTCTCGACGTACGCCGCCTTGACCTCGTCGCCGACGTTCACCCGCTCGAGGTTTTTGACGCGCGGGTGCACCGCGAACGTGACGGAGTTGCCGGACTCTCCCTTGAGGGTGACCTGGCGCGTGTCGTGGTCGATCGCCTCGACGGTCGCGGTGAGCGACGACACGCTCCCCTCGAACACGTAGGGCTTGGGCCCTTCATTCGTGGAACAGCCCGTGAGCAGCAGCGTGAACGAGGCCAGGATGGCGATCGGGCGGGTCGCCCGCAGAAGGCCCATTGGTGGCTCCTTTCGACCCGGCTGTTGTCGCCGCGGGGGTGGGGTGCGGGCTATTGGCCTTTGGTCCAATGGTTGCGCGGCGCCGGCGGGCGCGCGGTGCGCGTCAGTACCGCTC
>Ga0075421_100002012_pt1 | contig 24100 bp, 22 predicted proteins | sample SoiMetdeltSBSDD5_FD_75292 | JGI IMG/M metagenome (GOLD analysis project Ga0075421, IMG submission 75292) | Bulk soil microbial communities from a Populus tree surrounding site in Tennessee, USA - Soil MetaG P. deltoides SBSDD5 | ecosystem: Environmental > Terrestrial > Soil > Tree plantation...
GGCGGTGGCGATGAACGGCTCCGGGGTGATCCACGACTTCGAGATCGCGCTCGTTGGCTCGACCTCGGAGGACGTCGACGACGCGCTCGGCGCCGGGGCGTTCGGCATGGCCGAGGAGACAGGCCGCCTGATCAACGAGGCGATCCGCCGCGGCGCGGCCGACGACCTCGGCCTTGGCGAGGCGGTTGGGCGCGCGCTCCACGAGCTGGCGCCGCCGCACGCCGCCGCCTCGCTACTCCATGCAGCCTACGCCGCGCGGGTCCCGGTGACGGCGCACGTGACCATCGGGACCGACATCATCCACCTTCACCCGCACGCCGACGGGGCGGCGATCGGCGCGGCGACGCACCGCGATTTCAGGCTCGTGACGGCGCTCGTCAGCGGGCTCGACGGCGGCGGCGTCTACCTCAACCTCGGCTCGGCGGTGACGCTGCCGGAGGTCTTCCTCAAGGCAGTCACGGTGGTCCGCAACCTGGGCCAGGGGCTCGGAGACTTCACCACGGCGAACTTCGATTTCATCGCCCACTACCGCCCGCTGACCAACGTCGTGCGCCGTCCGGTGGCGGGCGGGGCCGGTCGCGGCTTCAACCTCATCGGCCACCACGAGCTGATGATCCCGCTGCTCGCGGCTGCGGTCATCGGCGGGGAGTGAGATTCCGGCCCTATGCTTGAACTAGCCATCCGCGCCGCGCGCGAGGCGGGCGCGATTCTGCGGGAGTCCGCCGGGCGGCGCTTCCAGGTTTCCCACAAAGGCCGGATCAACCTCGTCACCGAGGTCGACCTGGCGAGCGAGCGGCACATCAAGGAGTTGATCGGCGCGCGGTACCCCGGCCACCGCATCCTCGCCGAGGAGAGCGGCGCGAGCGAGGCGGGGGCGAGCGACTACTGCTGGCTCATCGACCCGCTCGACGGGACGACCAACTACGCCCACGGCTGCCCCCCCTATTGCGTCTCGATCGGGGTCGAGCGTCGCGGCGAGATGGTCGTCGGCGTGATCTACGACCCGACGCGCGACGAGCTCTTCGCCGCTGAGCGCGGCGCGGGCGCGACGCTCAACGGCGAGCCGATCCGGGTCTCCGAGGTGGGGGCGCTCGACCACGCCCTGGTCGTCACCGGCTTCCCCTACGATGTGCGCGAGCGAATCGACGAGTATCTGCCCGCGTGGCGCGAATTTCTGAGGCATGCCCAGGGGGTGCGCCGGCTGGGCGCGGCGGCGATCGACCTGGCCTACGTCGCGGCGGGGCGCCTCGACGGGTTCTGGGAGTCCGGGCTCAACCCGTGGGACGCGGCCGCCGGGTGGGTCATCGTCGAGGAGGCCGGCGGGCGGGTGACCAAGCTCGACGGCTCGCCCTACGACGTCTACGTCCAGAGCATCCTCTGCACCAACGGGCGCGTCCACGACGAGATGCTCGCCGTGCTCCGGGGGATTTGAGACGCGATCCGTGGAGACGGGGAGACGGGGGGCGGGTGACGCAATTTGCACGGAGGCTGAGTCTTTTCGACGCGACGATGATCGTCATCAGCGGGATCATCGGCTCGGGCATCTTCATCAACCCGTACGTCGTCGCGCGGAAGGTCGGGACGCCGTTCCTGATCCTCGCGGTCTGGGCGGCGGGCGGGCTGCTCGCGCTCGCCGGGGCCTTCGTCTTCGCCGAGCTGAGCACCGTGGTGCCGCGCGTCGGCGGGCAGTACGCCTTCTTCCGCGAGGCTTTCCACCCGCTCCTCGCCTTCCTTCACGGCTGGTCGCTGCTGCTGATCATTCAGTCGGGGGCGACGGCGGCGGTCGCAGTCGCGTTCGCGCAGTACGTCGCGCGGCTGCTCGGCTTCGGCGACGGCCTGATCGCGCCGCTCGCGGTGGCGGTCCTGCTTGGCCTGGCGGCTTTCCACGCGCTCGGCGTCAAGCCGGGAGCAGTCCTGATCAACGTCATCACTTTCGGCAAGACGCTTGCGCTCGCGGCGCTCATCGTTGGGGCCTTCGCACTGACGCGCGGGTCAGGTGTCGGATTCACGCCGCTGGCGCCGGCAGGCCTCTCGGGGCCGGGTCTCCTCTCGGCCTTCTTCGCCGGCCTGGTCCCGGCAATGTTCGCCTACGGCGGCTGGCAGAATTTGAACTTCGTCGCTGAGGAGGTGCGCGACCCGCTGCGCAATCTGCCGCGCGCGATCCTGGTCGGGGTTCTCTGCGTCATCGCCATCTACCTGAGCGCGAACGTGGCCTACGTCCATGTCCTCTCGGCGCCCGCGCTGGCGGCGACGCGGACCCCGGCGGCCGACGTCGCGGCGCGCCTCGTTGGCGAGCGCGGCGCGCAGGCCATGAGCCTGCTCATCGTCGTCTCGACCTTCGGCTTCATCAACCTCTCGCTGCTCAGCGCGCCGCGCGTCTACTACGCCATGGCGGCCGACGGCGTCTTCTTCAAATCGGTCGGGCGGCTAAGCCCGCGCTTCAAAGTGCCGACCGCGGCGATCCTCCTGCAGGGCGGCCTGGCCGCGATCTTCGCGCTGACGAACACTTACGACCGGCTGCTCGGCTACGCGGTCTTCGCCGACTGGATTTTCTTTGCGCTCGCCGGGGTGGCGCTCATCGTCTTCCGGCGGACGCTGCCGGAGGCGCCGCGGCCGCGGCCGACGCCGCTCTACCCGCTGACCCCGGTTCTCTTCACGCTCGCCGGCCTCGGGATCGTCGCCAATACCTTCGTCGCCGACCCGCGGAGCGCGATCGCCGGCACGGCGATCATCGCGGCCGGCGTCCCGGTCTTCTTTTGGTGGCGGCGGCGGAACCAATAATTTGCGAGGAGGCTTATGGCTGACGAATTCAACCGCGGGGCGATCTTCTTCGACCTGCGTGACGCCCGCGGCGATGCGCTGACCGACGAGCTGAGACTCGAGTTCCGTAACCAGGTCCTGGCGAGTCTGAACTTTCAGCAGGCGGTGCCGTTCCCAGGCGAGGCGCTGCTCCTGACCGGCGTCCCGGCCTTCCCGCGCGGCCTCTGGTCGGTGACGCTCGTGCCGGGGAAGCACCGATTCAAGAAGGTCTTCGTCGACGTCCCGGCGGGCGGGAGGGCGGCGGTGCGCGAGACCCTCTTCGTCGACCCGGCCGAGGTCGTCCCCGTCTTCCCGACGCCCGGGCAATTCGCGCAAGCCCCGCGGTGGGCCCCATTGATCGCCCGCATCAATGCGGGGCTCTTCAACTCGCTCGCCGACGAACGGCGCGCCGGGCTGCTCAACCTCTACGCCAAGATGAGTCACCCGAGCGCCGAGAAGGTCTTCGAGTTCGTCACCGAGATCTTCGATGTCAGGCCGGCGCGCTTCTTCGCCCGCGTCGACCCGAGGCTCCGGGCGCTGGTGCGCGAGCTCCCGCACCGATTCCACGAGCGGCCCGGCACGCTCCACGACTTCCCCGCGGGTTGGAGGCGCATCGAGGAGCACGGGAGCTTCAAGACGCCCGACCCGACAGGCAATCTCCAGCTGACTTTCGCGACCAATGACGCCGGGGAGCTGGCGGTCGACGCTGACCTGGACGACCACTCGGGGCTCGAGCACGCCTTCGACGTCATCCGGCATGCGCTTACCGGGCGCGACACTCACCCGTACGACATTCACCAGATTCTGGTCAAGTTCCAAAACATCGACCCCGGCTACAGGTTTACCTGAAGGCTGTGCTACATTTGCCCGCGTCATGAAACAGAGCGTGTACATCGCCTGGGCCAAGTCTCACGCGGCGGCGCGATACAACCTCGCTAACAGCGGGCTGCTCGGCTGCGAGGCGGAGGACCTGCCGCTGGCGCCCGAGGACGTGGTGCTCAACGGGCCGAACGCGGACGGCTACGCCCCGCTCGCGGAGGCGATCGCGGCCCAATACGGCGTCGCCCCCGGAGGCGTCGTCACGGCGCAGGGGACGTCGATGGCCAACTTTCTGGCCATGGCGACAGTCCTTGATCGCGGTGACGAGGTGCTCATCGAGCAGCCGACTTACGAGCCGCTGCTCGCCGCCGCGCGGTACCTGGGGGCTGAGGTGAGGCGCTTCGCTCGGCCGTTCGCGGAGGACTATCAGCCCGACCCGGACGAGGTCGCGCGGCTCGTCACGCCGCGGACGCGGCTCATCATCCTGACAAGCCCGCACAACCCGAGCGGCGTGGCCGTCGGGCGGGAGGCGCTCGAGCGCATCGGCGAGCTGGCGGCCCGAGTCGGCGCCCGCGTGCTGGTCGACGAAGTCTACCGCGACATTCTCGGCGAGGAGGCGCCGCCGAGCCACGTCCGCCTGGGGCCGCAGTTCATCGCGACGAGCAGCCTGACCAAGAGCTACGGGCTGAGCGGGCTGCGCTGCGGCTGGGTGCTCTGCGAGCCGGCGCTGGCCGAGCGGATGCGGCGGCTCAACGATCTCTTCGGGGTGGTCAACCCGATGCCGGGCGATAGCCTCGCGCTCGCCGCCTTCCGCCACCTCGGCGGCCTGGCGGCGCGGGCGCGGGCCATCATGGATCCGAACCTCGAGCTGGTCCACAATTTCCTCCGCGCGCACGAGGGCGAGCTCGAGTGCGTCGTCCCGCCGTGCTCGATGATCGTCTTTCCGCGCCTCCGGCACCACGCGGACAGCGAGCCGCTGCACGACTTACTGCGGCGCGTGGAGACCTCGATTGTGCCGGGTAAGTATTTTGAGGAGCCGCGACACTTCCGGCTCGGCTTCGCCGTCCGGACCGAGGACGTGGCGGCCGGGCTCAGGCACCTGTCCGCGGCGCTGGGACACGAATGAGAGAAGACGGATGAGACGGATGCGACGGATGACCACGGATCCATCCGTGCCGATCCGTGTCTCTCCGTCTCATCCGTGTTCCCCTCCGGCAGGGCTCCGGTATGTCAGCATTGAAATTGAACCAGGTCGGGGTCATTGTCGGGCCGCAGAAGCCGGAGGCGATCGCGGTTGTCTGCGAGCTGCAGGGGTGGTGCCAGCGGCGCGGAGTCGAATTGCGCGCGCCGGCGCCGGTCGCCGAGCAGGTGTCGTGCGCGACGCTCGCCGTCGCCGACGACCAGCTGGCGGAGGAGGTCGACCTGATCGTCGTGCTCGGCGGGGACGGGACCATGCTCGGGGCGGCGCGGCTCATCGGCGCGCGCCAGGTCCCGGTCCTCGGGGTCAACTTCGGTTGGCTCGGCTACCTCACCGAGTTCACCCTCGATGAGCTCTTCGCCGCGCTCGACGGCGTGCTCGAAGGCAATTTCAGCCTCGACCACCGGATGATGCTCGACATCAGCCTGGAGCGGGAAGGGGAGGTCATCGAGACGCGCCGCGCGCTCAACGACGCGGTCGTCACCAAGGCGTCTCCCGAGCGCATGATCGAGCTCGAGTGCTACGTCAACGACCTCTTCGTCAACAGCTTCCGCGCCGACGGGATGATCATGGCGACGCCGACCGGGTCAACCGCCTACTCGCTCTCGGCCGGTGGGCCGATCATCCACCCGAGCATGTCGGCGATCCTGCTCACCCCGATCTGCCCACACATGCTCTCCAACCGCCCCGTCGTCGTCCCGGGCGAGAGTGTCGTCGGCGTCATCCTCAAGCGGCCGCACGAGGACGTCAGCCTGACGATCGACGGGCAGCTTGGGATCAGCGTATGGCCTGAGGACCGGATCGTCATGCATCGCAGCCAGACGACCTTCGCCCTGGTGCGGCCGGCGAACCGCAATTACTTCGAGGTCCTCCGCACCAAGCTCAAGTGGGGGACGAGATGAAGAGGGGGGATCATGCTTTTTCCCATCGGGGATGACAACTCGGCGCGACGCCGGACCCCGATCGTGACGTACTTGCTGATCGCGGTCAACGTGCTGGTCTTCCTCCTCCAGTTGTCGAGCGATAGCTTCACTTACGGCTACAGCGTCGTCCCCTACGAAATCACGCACGGGATCGACCTCATCGGGCCGGGCGGCTACGACCGCGCGGGGCGCATGGTCGCCGCGCCCCAGGCGCCCGGGCCGCCCTCGGTCTACCTGACGCTTTTGACCGCCATGTTCATGCACGGCGGCTATCTGCACATCGCCGGGAACATGCTTTACCTGTGGATTTTCGGCGACAACGTCGAGGACCGGCTGGGGCACGCCAAATACCTGGCCTTCTACCTCCTGTGTGGGCTGCTGGCGAGCGCGACGCATATCTTTTTCGGCCCGGACTCGCGGATCCCGAGCCTCGGGGCGTCGGGGGCGATCGCCGGCGTGCTCGGGGCCTACCTCGTGCTCTACCCGCACCAGCGGGTGCGCGTCCTCATCCCGCTCGGGATCTTCATGCAGTTCACCGAGCTGCCGGCGATTCTGGTGATCGGCTTCTGGGCGCTACTCCAGTTCCTCAACGGCTTCGGCTCGATCGCGCAGACGGCGCAGGGCGGCGGGGTCGCCTACATGGCCCACGTCGGCGGCTTCGTCGCCGGCCTGATCCTGATCTTCCTCTTCGGCGGCCGGGCGGCCGGGCGCGAGCCGCGCGACTACCGGGATGAGTATTAGCGGGCGGCTCCGGGGTGGGGCGGCGACGCCGCGCTTGCCGCGCAACGTCGTCGCGCTCGGCCTGGTGAGCCTCCTGAACGACGCGAGCAGCGAGATCATCTACCCGCTGCTGCCCGTCTTCATGACGGCGACGCTCGGGGCGAGCCTGACCTTCGTCGGCCTGGTCGAGGGGGCGGCCGAAAGCACGTCGAGCCTCCTCAAGCTGCCGTCCGGATGGCTCTCCGACCGCTTCCGCCGGCGCAAGCCGCTGGTCGTCGCGGGCTACGGGTTGGCCACCGCTACCCGGCCGTTGCTCGCCCTCGCGACGGCCGGCTGGCACGTGCTCGGGCTGCGCTTCCTGGATCGGGTCGGGAAGGGAGTGCGGACCGCGCCCCGCGACGCGCTGATCGCCGAGTCGGCTCCGTCCGGGGCGCGCGGGCTGGCCTTCGGCTTCCACCGGGCCATGGACCACGCCGGGGCGATTCTCGGCGCGCTGCTGGCCGCGGGATTGATTTGGTACTTCAAAGGCGACTACCGGACGGTCTTCTGGGCGGCCTCGGTCCCGGCGCTGGCGGCGATTGCAGTCCTGCTCCTCGCGGTCCGCGAGAGCCGAGCGCCCGGGCCGTCGCCCGCAGGGCTGGGGGCGGGGGCCGGGCCGCTCGGCGGCGAGTTCAAGAAGTACCTCGGCGTGCTGCTCATCTTCACGCTCGGCAATTCGAGCGATGCATTCCTCTTGCTGCGCGCGCAGCAGAGCGGGGTCGAGGTGGCGGTGATCCCGCTGCTCTGGGCGTGGCTGCACCTGAGCAAGGCCATGAGCTCGGTGGTCGGCGGGGGGCTCTCGGACCGTTTCGGGAGGGTCGGGCTGATCACTGGGGGCTGGCTGCTCTATGCGGCGATCTACGCCGGCTTCGCCGCCGGCGGCGGACCGGGGTGGGTGTGGGCGCTCTTCGGGGTCTACGGCGTCTATTTCGGTCTGACCGAAGGGGCCGAGCGCGCGCTCGTCGCCGACCTCGTGCCGGCGGAGGTGCGCGGGACGGCGTTCGGGTTTTATAATCTCGTCATCGGGGTCGCGGCGCTCCCGGCTAGTCTCATGGTCGGTTTCTTGTGGCAGCGGTTCGGGGCGGAGGCGGCGCTCTTGACCGGGGCGGGGTTGAGTTTGTTGGCAGCGGTGCTGTTGCTATTGTTGAGACCTGCAGCGCGGCAGTGACGCCCGGGCGCTCGCCGGCGCAGCCCCGCAGGGGCTCAAGACTCAAGGCCATGTCGCCCGCCTCAGCGGGTTGGTCTCGGGATGGAATCTAATACCTTCAAATTGATCACCACGCAGGGCGATGTTAGGCCGGCCGTCGCCGAGCTGCGCGCGGCGGCGGCGGTCGGACTCGACACCGAGACGACCGGGCTCGACCCGCACACCACGCGGGTGCGGCTGCTCCAGCTCGCCTCGCCGCGGGCGAGCTACGTCTTCGACCTCTTCCGGCTGACGCCCGACGAGTTGCGCCCCGCGCTCGACCTGCTCGCGGCCGCGCGGCCGCTCAAGATCGCGCACAACGCGAAGTTCGACGCGAAGTTCCTGCTGCGTCACTACGGGGTGCGCGTCGACGGGCTCTTCGACACCCTGCTCGCGAGCCAGCTCATCAGCGCCGGGGATGAGAACGACCGGCACGGGCTCGAGGCCGTGGCCCGGCGCTACCTCGGCCTCGAGCTCGACAAGGCCGCGCAATTGAGCGACTGGTCGGGCGAGCTGACCGCCGACCAGCTTGAATACGCGGCGCGCGACGCGGCGGTGGTCCTGCCGCTGCGCGAGAAGTTGGAGGCGCGCCTGGCCGAGCTCGAGCTGACCCGGGTCGCGCAACTCGAGTTCGAGTGCGTCGTGCCGCTCGCGGCGCTCGAGCTGGCCGGGGTCTTTCTCGACGCCGAGTGCTGGCGGGCGCAGGTCCGGCGCGTGCGCGCCGCACATGCCGCGGCGGCCGAGGAGCTGCAGCGCGAGCTCGCGGCGGGCGCGGCGCAATTGAGCCTCTTCGAGACCCCGCGGCAGATCAACCTCGACTCGCCGGCGCAGGTGCGCGAGGCGCTCGCGCGGCTCGGGATCGAGATCCAGAGTACGCGCGAGTGGCGGCTGCAGAAGCTCGCCCGGCAGCACCCGGTGATCGGGCAACTGCTCGACTACCGCGGCCTGAGCAAGAGCCTCTCCTCTTACGGCGAAGGGATGCTCGACTACATTAGCGCGACGACGGGCCGGATTCACGCCGACTTCCGCCAGATCGGCACGCCGACGGGCCGGATCACCTGCTCCTCGCCGAGCCTCCAGCAGGTGCCGCACGCCGCCGAGTACCGCTCCTGCTTCCGCGCGCCGCAGGGGCGCAAGCTGGTGGTCAGTGACTTCTCACAGATCGAGCTGCGCATCCTGGCCGACGTCTCAGGGGACGAGGCGCTGCTCGCCGCGTTCAACTCGGGAGAGGACCTGCACCGCGCCACGGCCTCGCAGATGCTCGGCGTCCCGCTCGGCGCGGTGACCGCAGAGCAGCGCGGCCAGGCCAAGAGCCTCAACTATGGGATCATCTACGGCATGGGGGCCGAGGGGCTGGCGAGCCGGATCAATTCGACCAACGAGGAGGCCGAGCGGCTGATCGAGCGTTACTTCGCGGCCTACCCCGGAGTCGCGCGCTGGCTGCGCGAGGCGGCCGACCGCGCCGTGCGCGAGGGGCGGGCCCGGAGCGCGGCGGGCCGGCTCTGGGTCTTCAACCTGGACACCGGGGACCGGCAGCAACTCTCGCAGCTCAGGCGGCTCGGCAAGAACGCGCCGATCCAGGGCACCGCGTCTGACATTTTCAAGCGGGCGCTCAAGCTCGCCGACGACGCGCTCGCGGGCCGCGACGCGCAGCTCATCAACGTCGTTCACGACGAGCTGGTCGTCGAGTGCGCCGCGCCGATCGCCGCCGCGACGGCCGAGGCAGTTTCCGCGGCCATGATCAACGCGGCCAAGGAGTTCCTCACCCGAGTCCCGGTCGTCGTCGACGCCGCCGTCGCCGACGCCTGGCTGAAGAAATGAACACCGGAACCGAACACAGATGAACACTGAAGAGAGAATTGCCTCCGGCCGGGTGATCGCGATCATGCGCGGCGACTTCGGCGGGCGCGAAGAGGAGGTCGTCGAGGTCCTCGCCGCGGCCGGCGTGACAGCCGTCGAGGTGACGCTCAATTCGCCGGACGCGCTCCGGACGATCGCCCGGCTGGCCCGCCGCTTCGGCGCGCGCCTGGCCGTCGGTGCGGGGACGGTCATGACGGCGGACGAGGTCGCCGGCGCCGCGGGCGCCGGGGCGCAGTTCGTCGTCTCGCCCAACCGCCAGCGCGGCGTCATCGAGGCGACCAAGCGCCTCGGGCTGACCTCGCTCCCGGGGTGCTACACTCCGTCGGAGATCGTCGAGGCGCTTGAAGCCGGGGCCGACGCCGTCAAGCTCTTTCCCGCTTCCGCGCTCGGGCCGGGCTACGTCCGGGCGCTGCGCGGGCCGCTCCCGGAGGTGCGGGTGGCGCCCACCGGGGGCGTCACGCCCGAGGCGGCGAGGGAGTATGCGTCGGCCGGCGCCTGGGCCGTCGGCGTTGGCTCCGAGCTCTTCGACCGCGACGCGCTCGCCGCGCGCGACGACGAGTGGCTGCGCGACCGCGCGGCCGCCTTCGTCGCCGCCATGCGCCGGGAGACGGGAGCCGGGGCGAGATGAGCGGACCAGCAGAGTGCGCCGTCTACGTCGATATGGGTACGACCAACACCCGCGTCTGGCTGGCGCGCGAGGGGGAGATCCTGGCGCGCGCCCAGGCCCGCGCCGGAGTCGCCGACACGGCGCGCGACGGCTCGTCGGCGCGAGTGCGCTCCGCGCTCCGCGACCTGATCCTCGAAGTCCGCTCCGAACCGGATTGCGCCCCGGGGCGTGTCGTCGCCGCCGGGATGATCACTTCGCCGCTCGGTCTGGCTGAGGTCCGGCACGTGCCGGCCCCGGCCGGGGTCGCCGAGCTGGCCGCCGCCGCCGAGCGCCACTCTTTCCCCGACCTCACCGACCTGCCGGTGCTGCTCGTGCCCGGCGTCCGGACCGGCCCGGTCGGGTGCGACCGCGGAACGGTCGGGGAGTGCGACGTCATGCGCGGCGAGGAGACCTTATGCGCAGGGCTTGTGGCGCTTGGGATGGTACGGCCGCCGGCGGCAGTGCTCAACCTGGGCTCGCACTGGAAGGCGATCAAGTTGGACGGCGAAGGGCGTGTCAGCGAGAGCCTCACTTCGCTCTCGGGCGAGTTGATCTACGCGGCGCAGACGCAGACCATTCTGGCGAGCGCGGTGCCGCACGCGAAGCCGGCGGTGGTCGAAGCAGGGTGGGCGGCGGCCGGCATGCGCGAGCAGCGCCGGGCGGGGCTGCCACGCGCGCTCTTCTGCGTGCGGCTGCTGGAACAGTCGGCCGGAAGCCGCCCGGAAGAGCGACTCGCCTACCTCGTCGGGGCTTTCGTGGCGGCAGACCTCGACGCGCTCCTCGCGCGCCGCGTCCTGACTCCCGACCGCCTGGTGGCGATCACCGGCGGCGGTGCCCTCGCCGACTTCTGGGCTCACGCCCTTGCCGAGGCATCGATCCCGGCCCGAACGATCACCGAAGCCGAAGTCGAGCAGGCGCTCCTCGCCGGGCTGCGCGCGATCTCCAGTTTCAAGCCTCACATTTGAGATTATTCACCCCTGGCGTGAGCGAGGCGGGTGATGGAGGAGGTCACCATGCGGCGCACCCCCGTCTCCTGCTCGATGACGAAAAGGGCGCGGTTGCCAAGGCTGAGGCTGGCGGTGTTATTCAGTTGGCTCGTCCTGGCGGCAATGCCGCCGAGGAAGATGGCGTTGACGTCCTGCTCCCCGAGGACCCCCCCACTCAAACGCCCCCGCCGCTGGGCCGGGTCGCTGAGGGTGAAGCGATAAATGCTATTGGCAGTCTGGATCAGGACGGTGTCGGTGGTAGCGAGATTAGCGAGAATTAACTCCTCGGCCGATTTCGCGATCGAGGAAAGTTTCGGTGCTGGAAGATCTTGATGCATTAACTCAAACAGCTTAAAAGCTAGCCTTTCGCTCGTTATGTAATGAGGCCTGCAGCCTCCCTATACTTACCTAAAGCGTGAAATACGCCCGAAAACTCTCACGCGCCGAAAAAAAATGCGCCACCACAGTAAAGCATAAATCCACGTCACGGTAAAGTTACTCCCGGAACCGTAATTATTGCATAACTTTAGACGGAGGCAGGAGGCAGGCTGCCGGCCCATTCAATGCTCTTTGACCTTCGAAGGGGAGACCAGGAAGGCGACGGCGAGAAGGCTCAGCAGGACGCCCTCGGCAGCGAGGACGGACGTCAACGGGTAGCGCTCGGCGAGGAGGCCGGTGACCAGGGCGCCGAGCGGCATGCCGCCGCGGAAGGCCACCATGTAAATGCTCATGACGCGCCCGCGCATGGCGTCGGTGACGAGCAGTTGGACGAGCGACGTGATCAGCGCGAAGACCGAGATCATGAAGACGCCGGCGAGGAAGACGAGCGGGTAGGCGAGCCAGGCGACCGAGGAGAGCGAGAAGATCGTGATCACGACGCCGAAACAGAACTGCATGATCAACGCTGCCCGCCCTTTGTGTTTGATGTCGCCGATCCAGGCCACGATCAGCGCCCCGGTCACGGCCCCGGCGCCCGAGGCCGAGAGGAGCAAACTGTAGCCGCCCGCCCCGGTGTTAAAGACCTCGCGCGCGAAGACCGCGAGGAAGGTGAGGATCTGCGTGCCGAGGAAGGTGCAGGCGAGCGAGAGCAGCGTCAGCGAGCGGAGCGCTTCGTGCTCCCAGACGAAGACCAGCCCGCTTCGCAACTCGCTCCGCAGCGCGAGCTTCTCGCCCGCCCCGCGCGGGAGGTGACGGCAGTTGAGCGATGCCAGCGCGAAGATGACGGCGACGAAGGAGAGGCCATTGAGGGCGAAGCAGACCGCCGCCCCGAGGTAGGCCAGCCCGACGCCGCCGACCGCCGGGCCGACCACGCGCGCGAGGTTGAACTGGATCGAGTTGAGCGCGATGGCGTTGGCCAGGTCGCGCCGCTCGACGAGCATCGGGACCAGCGCTTGGTAGGCAGGCCCGCCAAAGGCCTGCGCGCAGCCCGAGAGGAACGAGACCAGCAGGATCAGCCAGACGAGGGGCGGATTGGGCACGCCGAAGGCGACCAGCGCGGCGAGCGCGAAGGCGAAGCCGAGCTGCAGGAACTGCGAGGCAAGCAGAATCCGCCGCCGGTCGACGCGGTCGGCGATGACCCCGCCGATGAGCGAAAAGAGGAGGATCGGGGCGGTGCTCAGGAAGCTTTCCAGCCCGAGGAAGAAGGCCTGGTTGGTGAGCTGGAAAATGAGCCAGCTCTGCGCCGTCTGCTGGAGCCAGGTGCCCGAGCTTGAGGTGAAGGCCCCGAACCAGAGCAGCCGGAAGTCGCGGTAGGCGAAGGCACGGAAGACCCGCCCGAACGGGCCCGGCCCGCGCTCGGGCGCGACCTGCGTCTCAGGGGCGGCGGCGAGCTTGGACTTCATTAAAGGACGAAGGAGAAGGGATGAAGGCCGAAGAAGGGCGCAGCCGCTCTCTTCCTTCGCCCCTCACCCCGCGCCCTCTCAGTTGCTGATGTCGTGCGAGCGGCTCTCGGCGCGGACCGGGGTGTAGATCTCTTCCCAGGCCTTGTGCTTCGGGTGGTCGGCGTAGGCTTTGAGCGCGGCCTCGTCGGCGAACTCCATGACGAAGGCGGCGTCGTACGGTTTCTCGCCCTCGCGGGTCTGCCCCTGAACTTTGATCGTCTTGAGCCAGATGTTCTTCATGCCGGGAATCGTCGCGGCCATGTCTTTGATCCCGTCGAGGGCCTTCTGGCGCTGCGCCGGCGTTGACTCGTCGGTCCACTTGAGGGTGACGACGTGAATGACGGTCTTCGGCATGCCGTACTTCTGCTGGCCGACGATGACGCCCGTCGCGCAGACGAGGGCGAGGGCGGAGGCGAGCAGGAGGCGGCGGAGTAATGGGTTTAAGGTCATGCGATCTCCTTCGGTGGCGGAATTAGGTCGTGCCTCGCAGCGGTGAGCACCCGCTCATACTACTATGGCGGCCGGGGCGGCTCAAGGCGTCGGCCGGGGGGCCGGCGGGCGGGATGTGGTATACTTACCGTTCGTCCGGCGTTCGCCCGGACGGCACCGAAGATGGACGACTCTAGTACGATCCCGGGCCTGCTCGGCCGCCTCGCGGCGGTCATGCTGCTGGTGCTCGCCAACGGCTTTTTCGTCGCCGCCGAGTTCGCGCTGGTCGGCCTGCGGCGCTCGCGCATCGAGGCCCTGGCGGCGAACGGGAACCGCAACGCGCGGCGGGTGCTCCGGCTGCTCGACAACCTCAACGCCTACCTCTCGGCGGCGCAGCTCGGCATCACCCTGGCTTCGCTCGCCCTCGGCTGGATCGGCGAGCCCGCGCTCGCGAGCCTGCTCGAGGGGCCGCTCGCGGGCCGGGTCTCCGACACGGCGCGGCACACGATCGCCTTCGCCGTCGCCTTCACGACCATCACCGCGCTCCACATCGTCCTCGGCGAGCAGGCCCCCAAGCTGCTCGGACTCGAGCGCGCGGAGCGGGTCGCGCTCGCCGTCGCCTGGCCGATGGAGCTCTTCTACCGCCTCTTCAGCTGGCCGATCCGCGCCCTCGACTGGGCGAGCGCGCGGACCGTCACCCTCCTCGGCCTCAAGGCGTCGCCGGCGCACGCCTCGGCCCACACCGCGGAGGAGCTGCGGCAGCTGATCGACCTGAGCCACCGGGGCGGGCAGCTCAAGCCGAGCCAGCGGGCGATCCTCTCTCGCGCCTTGGAGTTCTCCGGGCTGACGGCCCGCGATGCCATGGTCCCGCGCCCGGCAGTCGAGGCCGTCGCCGAGAACATGTCGCTCGACGAAATCGTCACGCGCATCCGCGAGAGCGGCTACTCGCGCCTCCCCGTCTACCGCGAGTCGCTCGACGAGATCGTCGGGATCATCCACACCAAGGAGCTGCTCGCCTTCTGGGACAACCGCGAGGGCTTTGCGCTCGCCGCCGTGCTCCACCCGGCCAACTTCGTCCCCGACTCCATGCGCCTCGACGCTGTCCTCCGGCGCATGCAGGAGGGCCGCTACCACTTCGCCATCGTCACCGACGAGCACGGCGGGGTCGAGGGTGTGATCACGCTCGAAGATTTGCTCGAAGAGATCGTCGGCGAGATTCAGGACGAGTTCGACGACGAGGCGCAGCAGCTCGTTCGCCGCCGCCCGGACGGCACTCACCTGCTCGACGGGTCGCTCCCGGTGCGCTCGGCCAACCGCCGCCTCGGCCTCGGCCTGCCCGAGGACGGCGTCTATCACACCCTCGCCGGCTTCCTCATGGCACAGTCCGGGCGGGTGCTCAGCGAGGGCGACACCGTGACCTTCGGCGAGGCCGAGTTCACCGTCCTCCAATCCGACCGCCACCGCATCCGCACCGTCCGCATGAAGTCGCGGCCGCCAACTGTGACAGCTCATGCGGAAGACGCAGAATCAGCGGAACAGAGGAAATAACCCGAGCCGGTTTCGGTCTTTTCCGCTGATTCCGCGTCTTCCGCGTGAGCTTCCTATTTCCGCTTCGCGGTCCAGGTGGCCGCGCCCAGCTCGCCGAACTGGGCCGTGCCCTTCATGGTGTCCTGCTCGACCGTGCCCTTGTAAGTGATCGTCCCCTCGACCTGCCCGCTGACCTTGAAGGAGAATTCGATCTGGTTGCCCTTGACGGTGCCGGTGACCGGCGCCTCCCCGAGCATCCCTTGGTACTGGCCGGTGAGCTTCTCCCCCTCCTGCTTGAAGGTGAAGGTCGGCGAGCCGGAGCCCTGCGACGTCTCGACCTCGAACGCCCAGGCGCCGGTGACGTCAATCTTCTGCGCGGCCGACGGGCCGCCTGGGGCCGACGGCCCGGATGCGGCTGCGCCCGCGCCCCGCTTGCCGGTCCAGTCGCCCTCGGCCAACCCGCCGAAGTCGGCCTTGCCCGCGATCGCGTCGCCCTCGAGCGTCCCGGTCATGGTGATCGTGATCTCGATCTCGGGCGATTTGTAGGGGTAAGAGAACTTGATCTCCTTGCCCTTGACGGTGCCCTCGAAGGGGAGCTCGCCGCGGGCGCCGCGGAGCACGCCGCTCAGCTTCTCGCCGTCCTGCTTGAAGCTCGCCTGGACCTCGCGGGAGCCCTGCGGGGAGGTGATCGTGAGAAGCCAGTCGCCGGTCACGCCCGCGGTCTGCGCCGACGCGCGCGCGGCCGCGGCCACCAGGGAGACCGCCGCGAAAGTGATGATGAGTACTCTTTTCATGGGTGTTGGTCCTCTGGGATGTAGGGTCTTGCCGCTCAGAAGCGAAGCCTACCCCGGCTTTCAGCCGGTGTCAACTTGGTGATAGAATCGCGATCAGCGGTCAGCTTTCAGCTCTTAGCCAAACCCGGGTGACGACAGGGCCACCCCTGCTGGCTGACTGCTGAAAGCTGACCGCCCGCTTTAAGGAGAGCCTATGCCCGCGATCACGATCGACAGTCTCGACGAGTTGCGCGCCCTGGTCGGCAGGGAAGCAGCGGTCACCGACTGGGTCGTAGTCACACAGGACCGGATCAACCAGTTCGCCGAGGCGACTGGGGACCACCAGTGGATTCACGTCGATGAGGAGCGCGCCCGGCGCGAGTCGCCGTACCACGCCACGATCGCCCACGGCTTCCTCACCCTCTCGCTGCTCAGCCAGCTCATGTCCCAGGCCGTGAGCCTCCGCATCCCGCTCAAGATGGGGATCAACTACGGGCTCAACCGCGTCCGCTTCCCGGCGGCGGTCCCGGCCGGCTCCGCCGTCCGCGCGCGCGTCGCGCTCCAGGGCCTCGAAGAAATCCCCGGCGGCCTCCAGGCTACCTGGAACGTGACCGTCGAGTGCCGGGGCGCCGACAAGCCCTCCTGCGTCGCCGAGTGGCTCGTGCGCTACTACACTTAAAGCTCGCGATGAGTTCACGACTCGGAATAAGTTTCGGCACGATCGCCTTGCTGCCGGCCGCCCTGGGCTTGATGGGCGCCGCTCCGCGCCTGGATCACGCGCCGAGACGCGCCGCCTTCCTTAGCGTAATCGATCGCCCTCGCGTGCCTCTGAGGCCGGAGGTCAAGGCGAGGCCCGAGGCGGACGGTCTGGCGCAGTGGCATTTCACCTTTGCGGCGGACGCGGAGCAGCGCGTCCCAGGGCTGTTGGTGAGGCGGGCCGAGCCCGCGGGCCGGCGGCCGGTGGTCGTCGCGCTGCACGGCACGGGCGGCAATAAGGAAGGTCAACTTGCTCTCCTCAAGGAGGTAGCCGGTCTCGGGTTCATCGGGGTGGCAATTGACGGCCGCCACCATGGTGAGCGGGCCAGGGCCGGCCAGGGCGCCGCAGAGTACAACGAAGCCATCCTGCGCGCCTATCGCACCGGCAAAGGGCACCCATTCCTTTATGACACGGTCTGGGACGTCATGCGGCTCATCGATTACCTGGTGACGCGCGAGGACGTCGATCCGCAGCGCATCGGGCTCATCGGCTTCTCCAAAGGCGGGATCGAAACTTACCTCGCCGCCGCCGTTGACCTGCGGGTCGCCGTGGCGGTGCCGTGCATCGGCGTCCAGAGTTTTCGCTGGGCGCTCGAAAATCATGCCTGGGGATCCCGGGTCGAGACGATCCAGGCCGCCGTCGATGGCGCGGCCAAGGGCGAAGGGGTGGCCCGGATCAACGCGGACTTTGTGCGCCGGTTTTACGACCGCGTAGTGCCCGGCATCTACGCCCGGTTCGACGGGCCTGAGATGCTGCCGCTCATCGCCCCGCGCCCGCTCCTGGTCATCAACGGAGACTCGGACGCGCGGACGCCGCTGCCGGGGGTCATGGCCTGCGCCGCCCGCGCCCGTCAGGCGTACCTCGAGGCGCGGGCGGAAGATAAGTTCGCCCTGCGGGTTCAAGAGAAGACGGGACATGCGGTCACTCCCGCGTCCCGCCGGGATGCCGTAACCTGGTTCGTGAAGTGGCTCCAGCCGTAGTCAGCCACTGCGAACTTCCCAATTCGCTCGCGCGTCGCATCTTCACGAAGTAATCGCCCTCGATCTTGCGTCGGACGACGGAGACATCATGCAGCAACTGCCGAGAAACAATCAGCCCACGGTCGGAGTCGCGCTCCGACGCGCCGGTAGTGCAGGGGCCAAGGCGCTGCTCCTGTTGTGTTCGCTGGTGAGCTGCGCCGAGGCACAAGGAGGCTGGTCGGTGAAGCGGCCGATCCGGTGGGTCCAGACCAATCGGATTATGAATTTTGTTGTCCTTGAGTAATGATCTCTCCTGGGGGACTCGGGGGGGCTCACTATGATGAATGCGCTTGCAGGTTTAATCATAAGTTTGACGACGGCGTTTTCGACGTCCGGACAAGAGAGGCTGCCCGGGACGGCGCCGCTGGTTGTGGAGAACGACCCGGCGGCGGCCATGGTCGAAGACATCCACAAGTTCCTCGATCGGGAGACGGTCCAGGCGGCGAGCAGGCGCGGGCGCTTCTGGAAGCGGGACTACGCGTCGCCGGAAGCCCATGGTCGTTCGCTCGCGGCCAACCGTGAACGTCTGCGCAAGATCATCGGGGCGGTCGACGCGCGTTCGCCGGTGACGGAAATGCGCCTGGACGGGACCACTTCGACGCCGGCTCTCGTCGCGCTCGGAACGGGATTCGAGGTGTTCGCAGTGCGTTGGCCGGTGCTCGAGGGTGTCACGGCTGAAGGGCTGCTGCTGGAACCCGACGGGCCGCCGCTGGCGCGCGTGGTCGCGATCCCCGATGCCGACTGGTCGCCGGAGATGCTCGTCGGCCTGGCGCCAGGAGTGGAGCCCGCGGCGCAATTCGCGCGCCGGCTGGCGGAAAACGGGTGCCAGGTGCTTGTCCCGGTGCTCATCGATCGCCGCGACACCTGGTCGGGCATTCCCTCGGCGGGGATGACCAACCAGCCGCACCGGGAGTTTCTCTACCGCATGGCCTTCGAGGTTGGCAGGCACATCATCGGGTATGAAACGCAGAAAGTGCTGGCGGCGGTCGACTGGTTCGCCCGCGAAAACGCCCGCCACAACGCGCCCATCGCGGTGGCCGGGTACGGGGAAGGCGGGTTGCTGGCCCTCTATAGCGCGGCCGTCGACGAGAGGGTCGCGGCGGCGCTCGTCAGCGGCTACTTTCAGCCCCGCGAGAATTTGTGGCAAGAGCCGATCTACCGCGATGTCTGGGGACTGCTGAGGGAGTTCGGCGATGCCGAGATCGCGGGGATGATCGCGCCCCGACGGCTGGTGGTGGAAGCGGCGCGGCCCCCCGACGTTGTCGGGCCGCCGCCGGAAACGAACGGACGGCGGGGGGCCGCGCCGGCGGGGCGGCTCGACACGCCGTCGCTCCCGTCGGTCGAGGGGGAAGTGGCGCGTGCCCGCGTGTTTTATGCCGGGTTGGGCGCGGCGGACGAGCTGCGGTTCGTGAAAAGCGGTGAGGGAAGCGGGTCGCCCGGTTCGGAAAGGGCGTTGGCGGCGTTGATCGGCGTGGCAAAGCTCAAGGGACCGTCGGGCCCGCCTTCGGATCGTCGCGCCAACTTCGATCCGGCGCTCAGGCTGCGGCGGCAGTTCGATGACCTGGTCTCCTACACACAGTTGCTTGTGCGGCGGTCCCCGAAGAGGCGCGCGGAGTTCTGGTCCAAGGCGGACACCTCTTCGCCCGAGCGCTGGAATGAGACGACTCGATTCCATCGGGACTACATCTGGGAAGAGGTCATCGGGCGCCTGCCCGCGCCGACGTCGCCCGCCAATCCGCGCACCAGGCTCATCTACGACGAGCCGAAGTTCCGAGGCTACGAGGTCATGCTGGACGTCTGGCCGGACGTCTTTGCGTACGGCATTCTGCTGGTCCCTAAAGACTTGCGACCCGGCGAGCGGCGGCCGGTAGTGGTCTGCCAGCACGGGCTGGAGGGGCGGCCGAGAGATGTCGCCGACCCGAAGATCGACGCCCCGGCTTACCACCGGTATGCGGCCCGCCTCGCCGAGCAGGGTTTCATCACCTACGCGCCGCAAAACCCTTACATCGGGCAGGACCGTTTCCGCCTGATTCAGCGCAAGGCGCACCCGCTAAAGCTGGCATTGTTTTCTTTCATTCTGGGGCAGCACCAGCGCACGCTGGAGTGGTTCTCCTCGCTGCCCTTCGTGGATCCCCGGCGCATCGGGTTCTACGGCTTATCTTACGGGGGCAAGACCGCCGTCCGGGTGCCGCCGCTGCTCGACGGGTATGCCCTTTCGATCTGCTCGGCGGATTTCAACGAGTGGGTGTGGAAGAATACCAGCGTCGAATCTCCATACAGTTACCTGCTGACCCGCGAGTATGACATGGTGGAGTTTGACCTGGCCAACGTGGCGAACTATGCGGAACTGGCCAGCCTCATGGCCCCCCGGCCGTTCATGGTGGAGCGCGGGCACCACGACGGCGTCGCCCCGGACGAGTGGGTAGCTTACGAATTCGCCAAAGTTCGCCGATTCTACGCCGGGCTGGGGGTGCCGGAGAAGACCGCGATCGAGTTTTTCAACGGGCCGCACACGATCCACGGGGTCGGCACATTCGAGTTCCTGCGCCAACACCTGCGGTGGCCGGTCGCCTTGCCGAAGTGATGACGCTCCGCGCTTGCATCGTCGTGCCGTTGCATGACGTCCCCTCTGCCATCGGCACACTTTTTGCTCCTCACCTGCCAGCTGCATGGGATGGCTCCCGGTGGCAAATTCGTTGTGAGCAGACAAGGTAAAGGGGAAATCATGGGAATTCTAGACAAGATTCTCGGGCGCGACGACGAGCCCGGTCAGGGCCGGCCGGCGTCCGGATCGCGCCCGGCCGGAGAGCTCTCCGACGAGCAGGCGATCGAGCGCTACCGCTACATGTTACGCACGGCACCGCCCGAGGCCGTCGAGCAGGCCCACGAAGAGGCCTTCGAGCGCCTCTCGCCGGAGCAGCGTCGGATGGTACTCACCGAGCTGAGCCGGGATGTGCCGGCGCCGGAGCGCTCCGCCGCGGGGGACGACCCGCGATCCCTGGCGCGCCTCGCGACGCGGGCCGAAATCCGTCAGCCCGGTATCCTGGAGCGTACCTTCGGCCGTCTGGGCGGGGGTGGCGGGGGAATGGGTATCGGCATGGGCGGGCTGATGGCTGGCAGCTTCCTCGGCAGCATCGCCGGGGTAGTCGTCGGCAGCGCGATCGCGCAATCTTTCTTTAGCGGCACGGACTTCGGCGACCATTCGGCCGCCGGTGACCTGAACCCGGAGGCTCAGGGCTCGGACGTGGCACAAAACGCGGGCGATGACTCAGCCGCCGACACAGGGGGGGATGTGGACACCGATTTCGGTGGGGATTTCGGGGATTTTTAGACGCCTGTGTGAGCCGTTGAACTCGGAGCCCGCAGGGGCGCCATGAAGCAGCCAGGGGCCGCAGCGCAAGCGTCGCCCCTGGTCAAGGCCGCCACACCCGTCGAGCCCTGAAGGGGCGCAATAGACCTCTGGTCTATTGCGCCCCTTCAGGGCTCGACGTTTCGGAGCGGCCCATACCCGGGGCGCTGCCCCGGGCTATTGCATTTCGCCCCTGCGGGGCTTGAACGGTGGGAGGACTACTCCGTCGAGACGGGATCGGCCTCGCCCTCGAGCGCGGCCCGCAGCGTGTGCCAGGAGAGGCTGGCGCACTTGACGCGCGCCGGGAACTCGCGGACGCCCTGGAAAATCTTGAGACGCCCGAGCTGATTCGGCCCGGCCTCCGGGTCGAGCTCGCCCCGCACCATGCGGTGAAACTCGTCGAACATGGCTTCGGCCTCGGCTTTCGACTTGCCCTTGACGGCCGCCGTCATCATCGAGGCCGAGGCCTTCGAGATGGCGCAGCCCGAGCCCTGGAAGGCAACGTCCGCGATCACGTCGCCGTCGAGCTTGACGTAGACCGTCAGCTGGTCGCCGCAGAGCGGATTGTACCCCTCCTGCCGCCGGTCGGCGCCCTCGATGACCTTGTAGTTCCGCGGCTTCTTGTTGTGGTCGAGGATGACCTGCTGGTAGAGTTCGCTCAGATCCGCCATCAGCTGAAGACCTCGTTCACCCGGTTGATTCCGTCGACCAGGACGTCGATCTCCTCCTTCGTGTTGTAAAAGGCGAAAGAGGCGCGCGCCGTGGCCGGGACGCCGAAGCGCTTCATGACCGGCTGTGCGCAGTGGTGCCCGGCGCGGACCGCGATCCCCTCCTGGTCGAGGATTGTCCCGATGTCGTGCGGGTGGACGTTGTCCATGACAAACGAGAGCACGCTCGCCTTCTCGCGCGCCGTCCCGATGAGCTTCACGCCCCGCACCGACCCGAGCGCCTCGGTCGCATACTCGAGGAGCTCGTGCTCGTAGTCCGCGATCCGGCCCAGGCCGACGCCGGTCAGGTAGTCGATCGCCACGCCCATGCCGATCGCGCCCGCGATGTGCGGCGTCCCGGCCTCGTGCTTGTAAGGCAGGGAATTGTATGTCGTCTTCTCGAAGGTGACCGACGCGATCATGTCGCCGCCGCCCTGGACCGGCGGCATGGCGTTGAGCAGATCGGCCTTGCCGTAGAGCACGCCGATCCCCGTCGGACCGCAGAGCTTGTGCCCCGAAAAGGCGTAAAAGTCACAGTCCAGGTCGCGCACGTCGACCTCGAGGTGCGGCGCCGCCTGCGCCCCGTCGATGAGCACCGGGACATCCTGGCTGTGGGCCAGCTCGACGATCCGTTTGATGGGGTTGATCGTCCCGAGCGCGTTCGAGAGGTGCGTCACCGAGACGAACTTCGTCCGCGGCCCGAGCAGCCGCATGAATTCCTCGATGAGCAGCTCGCCGTCGTCGTTGATCGGGATCACCCGCAGCCTGGCGCCGACCTGCTCGCAGAGCATCTGCCAGGGGACGATGTTCGAGTGGTGCTCCATCGCCGAGATGATCACCTCATCGCCCTCGCCCAGGAACTTGCGCCCGTAGCTCTGGGCGACGAGGTTGATCCCGTCGGTCGTCCCCCGCGTGTAAATGATCTCGTGCGTCTCGGCCGCGTTGATCAAGCGCTTGACCTTGACCCGCGCCTCCTCGTACTCGCGCGTCGCGAGCTGGCTCAGGTAGTGCACGCCCCGGTGGACGTTCGCATTCTCGGCCGCGTAGTACCGGCGGAGCGCATCGATGACCACCTGCGGCTTCTGGCTCGTGGCCGCGTTGTCGAGGTAGACGAGCGGCCGCCCATGCACCTTCTCACGCAGGATCGGGAAGTCCTCGCGGACGCGGTTGACGTCGAAGGCGGTGGCGCCGATGACTTCGTGGGCCGCTGACATAAGCTATCTGACCTCCAAACTTTGGTGCAGCCGTGCGAGCACCGTCTCGTCGAGGTGGCGGCGCACCGAGTCGAGCCGGATCTTGCCGATGACGTCCTCGGCGAAGCCATAGGTGAGCAGCGCCCGCGCCCGCTCCGGCGGGAGGCCGCGGCTCTCCAGGTAAAAGACCTCGTCATCCTCCAGCTGCCCGACCGTTGCGCCGTGCGCGCACTTGACGTCGTCGGCGAAAATCTCGAGCTGCGGCTTGGTGTTGACCTGGGCATCGGGCGAGAGCAGGAGATTCTTGTTGAGCTGCCGTGCATCGGTCAGCAGCGCCCCCTCGCGGACGAGGATCTTGCCGCTGAAGACCGCCCGCGCCCGCCCGTCGAGGATGCCCTTGTAGAGCTGGTGGCTCGCGCCGTGCGGCCGCTGGTGGTCGAGCGACGTGTGGCTGTCGGCGTGCTGGCCGCCGGTGACCACGTAGAGGCCGTCGATCGAGCACTCGACCCGCTCGTCGGCCAGCCCCACGTCCAGGTTGTGGCGCGCGAGCGCCGCGCCGAGCGAGATCGCGCACGAGGCGTAGCGGCTCTCGCGCTCCTGCCGGACCTGCGTCGTCCCCACGTGGAAGGCGCGCAAGCTCTCCTCCTGCAGCCGGTAGTGGTCGAGCGACGCGCCCTCCCCGGCGACGACCTCGGTCACGGCGTTGGTGAAATAGACTCCGTCGTCGAGCGCGACGTAGCTCTCGACGACGGTCGCCATGGCGCCGCGCCCGGCGATGATCAGCGTCCGCGGGTGCGCGACGACGCTCTCGCCGCCCGCACTCGCCACAAAGAGCAGGTGGATCGGCGCCTCGATGACTTTACCCGCCGGGACGTGGACGTACGCCCCGTCGCCGGCCATCGCCGTGTTGAGCGCCGTGAAGGCGTCGCCGCGGAAGTCGGCGTGGGCGCCGAGGTGTTCCCGCACGACGTGGTCGCCGGCTGCGGCGGCGGCCGCGAGGTCGCCCACCGTCACCCCCTCCGGGAGGGCCGAGAGATCCGAGAGCCCGGGCGCGAGCTGCCCGTCGACAAAGACCAGCTGACTGCGGCGCGACTCCGGGAAGGAGAATCGCGCCACGGCCTCGGCGCCGGGGGCCGGGGCCTCGATCTCGACCGCGTGGCGGTAAGCGACCTTGAGGATCGGCGCGACGTTGGTGTACTTCCACTCCTCGTGGCGCGTCGTCGGGAAATCGAGCTCCTCGAAGCGCGTCCGCGCTTCCTCCCGCAGCCGCGCGAGCCACGCCGGGTCCCG